>Ga0070741_10003824_pt1 | contig 36269 bp, 38 predicted proteins | sample Coa_R1_4_FD_66440 | JGI IMG/M metagenome (GOLD analysis project Ga0070741, IMG submission 66440) | Surface soil microbial communities from Centralia Pennsylvania, which are recovering from an underground coalmine fire - Coalmine... | ecosystem: Environmental > Terrestrial > Soil > Unclassified ... | reverse complement strand
GCTCGCCGCGGGCGATCAGGGGCAGCTCGAGGCGCAGCGCACCGAGGCCCGGGCGGAGCTGGCCGATCGATTGCCGGCCCGTCCCTGGGCAGACCTGCTCAAGAGCGTACCGCCGGGCACGCTGGATGGGTTTGGCGGACCGCTGCGTCCGAAGTGGCGCGTCGCCGTCGCGCTTCTACGCGATGGAACCCTCTACTATCAGGATTCCGTTACCCCCTACGGACCGTATCCTTACCCGCTGGAGATGCGTTTCGGTGTCCGCTCGGTCATGAAGAGCGTCGCCGCGCCGCTGGCGCTGTTGCGCCTTGCTCAGGAGTATGGCCCGTGGGTTCTGACACTGAAGATCGGTGACTATGTCCCTGGCCTGGATCGCAAATGGCAGCGCATCCGCTTCATCGATGCCGCCAACATGTCAACAGGCTTCGGAGGCACGGGCAGCCTGAAAACCCATCCGAACGACATCTTCGATGGGTATCTCGACGGGAATTATGATGCCTGGTACACGGCTCCCTCGCATGCCGAGAAACTCGCGCAGATCGTGGCGAACCTGCGTCCTTATCCGTGGGAGCCCGGCACGGTGATGCGCTACCGCGACCAGGACTACTACCTGCTCGGTGCCGCCATCGAGGCATTTCTCAAATCCGTACGAGGTCCTCAGGCGGACTTGTGGGAAATGGTGCAGGCGGAGGTACTTCGGCCGATAGGGATTCATCACGCGCCCGCCGTGCGTACCCGCGAAGCCGGCGGACGCGACGGACTGGTATGGTGCAACGCCGGCTACTATCCGACACTCGATGATCTGGCCAAGATCGCACTGCTCTATCAGGCGCGCGGCGAGCATGCGGGACAGCAGATTCTCAATCGCGACCTGACCACGGATCTGCTCGCTGCGCGCGATGCGATCGTCAAGCATGGCGATGCCTCACTCGGACCGGTGTCCACGGCACAGGACCAGTCACCGGATGCCCTGTACCGCATGGGCATGCATTTCATCCGTTACCAGGGCGCAAACGGCAAGCTCTACTATCTTCCCAACATGCACGGCGCGGGCGAGAACGATGTCATTCTGTACCCCAATGGCATGATCTCGTTGCTGACGGCGAAGGCGTACCAGGAGCGGATCGACGGTGAGAATGTCAAGTCCGACGAAGGGCCGGTGACCATACGCGACGTGGAGCGTCTCGCTCCTTTTCAGTAACGTTCATGTGTTGGGTCCCCAGCTCTACCGCGCGCCCGATAAGCACTGAAGGGCGGATGTCCTCTTTCTCCCGAGGTTTACGTTCTACTCGGCGTGGGGCCTCGACACTGTCGCCCCGCCAAGCCGCACTGCAAACGGAGGCAGAGGGTCATGCTGAACGCAGCGAGCCGCATCGTTCTTGGAATCGTCCTGATCGCCAGCATGATTGCCACGGTGGTCGTGGTGGGCACCGATCGCTACAGCGACTCCGAAGCGATGCTGGTCAAGGCCTGTGCGGGCGGGCGAACCGATGCGCGTCTCGACTACACCCTGTTCAATATGCGCGCGCAATCGATTGGCGGACAGAACGCCATCTGCGAGCCAGCGACGCCACTCGATGAAGACTCTGCCGTGACCCGGCAGACGGCTCGCCTTGATCGCCACCTGATTCACCAGGGTCGTTGACGCTCGCATCGCGATGTCCCACACCGGTCCCCGGTGGTAGCCTAGCTCCTCGGTCGGGCAGCACCCGGCAATGGCCACGGCGGTATTCGGGATGGCGAGTTACCAGGCGCAGATTACATGGCGGCGGGGACACCATGAGCGCTTCGTCGACTCCCGATACAGCCGGGCACACGAATGGCACTTCGACGGCGGTGTCGTCGTGCCCGCCTCCAGCGCGGTCCATTCGGTCCCGCTGCCCTACTCGAGAGCTGAGAACGTCGATCCGGAAGAGGCCCTCATCGCGGCGATCTCTTCCTGTCACATGTTGACCTTTCTCTATCTCGCGGCGAAGGCGCGACTGATAGTGGATGCATACGAGGACCTCGCTGTCGGCACGATGAGCAAGGACTCGCGCGGACGCCAGGCAATCACCTCGGTCGTGCTGGCCCCTAAGATTGTCTTTTCCGGTCCCCAGGCCCCCAGCGAGACCGAAGTGGCCCGGCTGCATCACGAGGCGCACGAGCAGTGCTACATTGCCAATTCCGTCCGCTCGGAGATCGTGGTTCAGGGCGAGTGGCGCCATCAGGCAGGCGCCTGAAGCGCTCGCGTGTTGGACGCTCTTGTGCTCGATCTAGCGCTGGCTCGGCCTTCCCCGACATCTCACTCCTCCCGCGGAATGGTGAGGCCCGACGCTACGGCGGGGCGCGCAACGAATGCTTCCAGGGCGCGCAGGACATGGGGATAGCCGGAAATCCCGACGAGATCGCCGGCCTCGTAGAAGCCCATTAGATTCCGAACCCAGGGAAAGGTCGCGATATCCGCAATTGTGTACGCATCGCCCATGATCCACGTGCGGCTCACCAGGCGTTCGTTGAGGACGCGGAGCAGGCGCTTCGACTCCGTCACGTAGTGCTCGAGCGGGCGCTTGTCCTCGTACTGCCGGCCAGCAAACTTGTGGAAGAAGCCGACCTGCCCAAACATCGGTCCCACGCCGCCCATCTGCCACATCAGCCATTGCAGGGTCTGGTAGCGATCCCCGCCGGCGCCTGCCAGAAACTTGCCGGTCTTGTCAGCCAGATAGATGAGAATGGCGCCGGATTCGAACAGCGGCAGCGGTCGTCCATCCGGGCCGTTCGGGTCGATGAGGGCCGGGATCTTGTTGTTGGGATTGAGTGACAGGAACTCTGGCGAGGTTTGATCCTGGGTATCGAAGTTGACCCGGTGAGGCTCGTAGGCGAGCCCGGTCTCCTCGAGCATGATCGCGGCCTTCACCCCGTTCGGTGTCGGAAGGGAATAGAGCTGGATCCGCTCCGGATAGCGGGCAGGCCATTTGTTCGTGATGGCGAAATCAGCGAGCGTATTCACGAGTACACATCCTCGTAGGCTGTTCAGCTGGCCCAAAAGGAAACGGCAGGGTATGACCCCTGCCGTCCCCACCCAGCTGATCGCAATTATCTCAGACTCGAGCGCGAATGCACCTGTCTCGAGGGCGCTCAGCAGCTATTGGCCATGACCGCTCGGGACGGCGATGCCATGAGCAACGTGGTGCATTGACCCGTGCATTTAACCGAGCGCGGCTTCAATCCCGATGCGACAATTGGCTACCCCTGGGAGAGTCGACCCATCACTTCGAGGAGCCGCCATGGCCATGAGCGAGAGGAAAAGAAAGGAGCTGAACCGTCGGCGGGCTGCGCCGCTGGTCACCCCGAGCGATCTGGGCACGAAAGCTTCGGCCGAGATCGCGGGTGGAATGAATGCCATCCTGGCCGATGTCTTCGCCCTGTACCTGAAGACCAAGAATTTCCACTGGCACATGAGCGGGCCGCATTTCCGCGACTATCACCTGCTGCTGGACGAGCAGGCGGATCAGCTCTACGCCATGACGGATCCGATTGCCGAGCGCATCCGCAAGGTCGGTGGCGCGACGCTGCGCTCGATCGGGCACATCGCACGGCTGCAGCGAGTCAAAGACAACGACGCCGAGTATGTCGACCCGCTGGACATGCTCGCCGAGCTTCGCGAAGACAATCAATCCCTCGCGGCACGCCTGCGCGAGGTACATGACGTGGTCGATGAGGTGCATGACATCGCCACGGCGAGTCTCATCGAGAACTGGATCGATGAGACCGAGCGGCGCACCTGGTTTCTGTTCGAGGCCAGCCGACAGGAGCGCTGAGGCGCGGCTGTCGCGAGCCGCCGACACGTTGACTTCACTGTAAAGCCGTAATCCAACACAGCACAAACCAACACCTCGGGCGAGAACGTTGCCGTCAGGCCTGGCGTGAGCTTGACAAGCCTTTCGTTGTTGTTGCGCAACGCGTGATTGAGGCCGGCAAAGCTGTGGCACTATCCAACCTTCGAAACCTCGCGGGGGTCGATCGTGCAGTTGCAGTGTCGAGTGAAGATGCGCCCGTTAGATCGCGTGATCGCGGCGCTTGCGATCCTGGTCTGCCTCAGCGCGTGCGGCGGTGGAGGCGGTGGCGTGGCCATGCCGACACTCAGCTCCACCGCGTTCACGACCAATGAGAACGTGGCATTGCCCGGACAACTCAGCGCAAGCGGTGGCAGCGGCATGCTGAGCTTCTCCGTGCTGAGCAAGCCCGCTTCCGGCACGCTCACCAGCTTCACCTCTGCAGGCACGTTCACCTACATGCCGGTCGCCAATTTCGTCGGCTCCGACTCTTTCACGGTACAAGTTAGCGACTCCCAGGGAAACATGGGCACGGGAACCGTCGCCATCACCGTGCACGCGAATCATGCGCCCACCGCTGACAACATCGTCATGCGGGCGGACGGAACAGCGCTCGCCAAAATCGACGTGCTGACGAGCGCGCACGACCCCGACGGCGATCCATTGACGGTGTCCCTTGCCGATTCGGCCCTCGTGGGCCAAGCCACCGTCAATTCAGACCAGAGCGTCAGCATCACTGGCCTGCCACCCGGATTCAAAGGACTGACCCGATTCCGCTTCACCGTCACGGACCCCAGCGGTGCCACCGCCAGTGCGAATGCGGCCATCTTCGTCGGCGCGGACCCGTTCCGAGCCCTGTTCGCCGGAGATGCTTCCGGCGACGGCACACCGGAGGTGTACCTGACCGACTTTGCCTCGGACCCTCAGGCCGTCACCACCGCGACACAGGGAGACTATCGGCTCGCGGGATTTGTGGGCTCGCCCAATGGGGCCACGGTCGTCTACCGCAGTGAGTCCGCGGCCGGCTCGACGCTCACGTTCGTGCAGACCGCCGCTGTGAACAAGCAGGTGAACATTGCCTTGCCCGCCGGCGCGGCGCTCATCCAGGACGCGCAGGGAAAGGATCAGTTCCAGGTCAGTCCGAACGGGCAATGGATTGCCTTCGTCGCCGGGCAGAGCGGCGCCAGTTCGGTGTACCTCGTGAACGTGGCCAGTCCGACGGTGCTCAGCCGTGTGGCTCCAGCCGGAGCGGTATTCATGAGCCAGTTGAGCTTCGCCGCCGATTCGAACAGCCTGTACTTCCTTGCAACCAGTGTGGCTTCGGGAGCGAACGAGTCGTTGTACCTCGTCGGGCTTTCAGACCCGACGGCGACCGCCCTGATCTCCGCCGCGAGCGCACCGGGTAGCACCGATACCGTCGTGCAGTACTCCATCTCGAGAGACCAGACCCGGATTCTCGAGGAGGCCGATCGGCAAGGCGTTACGGGCCTGTTCTACATCGATCCGCAGCAGCTGCAGGATGAAATCCTGATCAACCCGGTGCTGTTGTCAGGGCAGTTCATTCCGCAGTCGTCTTTCAATTCCCCACCGGGCATTGCCGTGAGCCCAGACGGCGATCAGGTTGCTTATTCCGTGCAGTCCCTGCTGGGAATCAACATGTATGCCTCGAGTGTGGCGCCGACACCGGATCCGAAGCTGGTGGCTACGGGCGCTCGGGCGATCGCCTTCCGTCCCGATGGGGCGGCGCTCCTGTACACGACGGGCGCGCAGGTTGACGAGAGCCCCGTCGCGAGCGGGGCCACAGGTCAACTCGTGGGCAATGGCGGGGCAGCCTGGTATGACTCGACGGGCAACATCGTTCTGCTCGAGCAATTCCTCGCCTCGGGAGGCACCCCCTCCTCCTACCCGGCGCTGGCCTCGACGGTTCGCGGCTCCTTTGGCACTTCTCAGCCGCTCGGGACCCCGCTGCTCGCCGCGCAGTATTTCAATGTCTCGGGCTTCGATCGGGCGGTCGTCCTGTTGGGCGAAGGACCCACGACAGGACCGCCCGCTGCGAGTGTCCACCTCTCACTCGTCAATGCTCTGGCGCCGAGCAAGCTGTTCTACCTGGCGGACTATCAGACTCCTCTCTCACTGACCTCCGACGTCGCAGAAATCGTCAGCGAATAATGCAAAGCGGTACGCGTCCAGAGACTCGTAGGAGATCCCTCACGAACGAGTGAGTTGCCGGCTGATGGCGCGCCTGCGTTGCCTGCGCCTAGCTTGATGCTCGGGTGCGGTTCACCCAGCGAGCAGGAGCTGAACATGCCAGACAGGAAGACTTTGCAGCGAGCACGTCGGGACAAGCAACAGGGGAAGGCGCCAACCACTCAGGCTGGCGAGTTCATCCGCGAGGAGATGGAGCATATCCGCGCAGGCCAGCACGGAGCACGCTCGAGCAAGCAGGCGATCGCCATCGGGTTGTCCAAGGCCAGGCGTGCGGGCGTAGATCTGCCGCCGCCCGCGCGGGGTCAGGCCTCGAGCAAGACACGGCGAAGCGCAGCGCGCGCTTACGCGCTCGGTCATGGCGCGCCGCCTCGGCGCAAGACCACTGCCAAGCGGCGCAGGGCCTCGACTCAGGCGCTTCGCCGCGAAAGCCCGGCCGCCGCTTCGCGGCGAGCGTTGTCCGCCCAAGCGAAGTCGGCGGCGCGCCGGCGAACTCCGGACGAGCGGTCGGCTTCGGCTCGTAAGGCATCCGCGACCAAAGGACGGAGCGGGCGATCGATGGCAGCCCGCAAAGGCGCGCGCAGCCGCTCGGCGCACCATTCCTCCACGTGAGCGCGACCGTGCAGGCAACCTCGTCATAGGTGTAGGCTCCGCGACGAACGCGGTGAGCCAGGCCGGAAGGAGGTTGACGTGCTCTCGGAGGAGGAGTGCGCGCGCTGCGCCGACGAAATGCTGTGCGCGGCGGTGCTGAGGAGGCCCGCCACCCGACCCAGCCGCACATTTCCCGATATCACCTTCCAGGATGCCTGCCGGATTCAGGATCTGTGGGCGCAGATGCGGCTGACTCGTGGCGGCAAGCTTCTGGGCTACAAAGTTGGCCTGACTTCAGCAGCCGCGCGCCAGGCACTGCGGGCCGCGGAGCCGAGTTGCGGGCGCATTTTCGAAGAGGACGTTCACAGTCCGGCAGAGCATATCCCGGCTGACCGGTTCCTCAAGCCGAGCCTCGAAGTGGAGCTCGCATTCATCGTGCACGAGGCTCTGGAAGGACCCGAGCTGAGGAGCGAGGACGTGCTGAGGATCCCCCATGAAGTCGTGCCCGCCTTCGAGATCGTCGATCGACGAACCGAACTGCCGCGAACCCTTGCGGACACCATTGCCGATAACGCCGCTTTCGGTGGCCTCATTCTTGGCCGGCAAGCCCTGCACGCCGATGTCGATCTGAGCCGGGTGGGCGCGACCCTGTTTCGGAACGGCACCATCGAAGATACGGGCCTGGCGGCCGCGGTGATGGGACACCCCGCCGCGGCTGTCGCCTGGCTCGCCAACAAGCTGCACGCTACGGGCGCTACGCTGCAGAAGGGGCAGATCGTGCTTACCGGCGCCTTCCTGCGCCCGATCGATGTGCGGCGGGGTGATCGGATCGCTGCGGACTACCAACCCGGTGGTACGCTCGAGGCGCTGTTTGTCTGAATCGGCCGCACACGGGAAGCCACCATGACCCAAGTCCGTCCACTGAGATCCGCGGATCGCCCTCAATGGGCAGATCTGTGGCAAGGGTACCTCCACTTTTACAGGCGCCATTTGCCCGAACAGCTGACGGAGACGACCTTTGCACGCCTCATCGATCCATCTCGTCAGCCGCACGGCCTGGTGGCTGAGCATGAAGGCAGACTGATCGGGCTCGTGCACTATCTGTTCCATACCTCCTCCTGGTCGATGACTGATGTGTGCTATCTGGAGGATCTATATGTTGATCCGGCAGCGCGCGGCGCAGGCGCGGGACGGGCGCTGATCGAAGCTGTTTATGCCGCGGCGGATCGCGCGAGTGTTGACACAGTCTACTGGCTGACGCAGGAATTCAACGCCGACGGCCGTGCTCTGTATGACACCCTGGCGCATCGCACATCCTTTATCCGATATGAACGGTGAGCGTCCCGGCGCGAAAGTTTCGGGCCGCCAAGACGATCGCGAGCGGCGAACTCAGCCCGAAGCCGCACCCCGGCGACGGTTCTCATATGCCCTCAGGTGTGCGCAGGCGATGCTCAGCAGCGAGGCATCCACCTCATCTGCGGTGGCGGAGCTGCGCCGGCGCATGAGAAGGTCTCCCAGGATCTGATCCAGTTCCGTTCGGCCGCCACTCTCGATATCGCGAAGCATCGAAGCGGTGAGCGGTGAGCCCGGCGTCGTCAGAGCAGCGAGGCTCCGCTGACGCATGCTTTCTCCGGGAGGAAAGCCTGCATCCTCTGCAATCCGGGCACATTCTCCATAGAGCCTCGCAGCGAGTGGCGCGGCGCCCGCCGCGGCGATGTCTCCGATGCTTGCCCTCATGAGACAAGTGATTCCGCCCAGCGCCGCGATGAACACCCATTTCTCCCACATCTCCTGGAGGATCCTCGGGCTCAACCGCGCCTCGAAGCCGGCTCCCGTCAGCTCCTCGAGAATGGTGGTGGCGCGGTCCGAGTTCGGCGCGTCGCGTTCACCGAAACTGAGGCTGTGCAGATCGTTGAGATGCAGAATCTGGCCCTCCGCATCCAGCGCAGAGGAGATCAGGCACTGCCCGCCGAGCACCGCATGGGCACCAAAGCGGCTGTCCAGCACCTGTAGATGGTGCATTCCATTGAGCAACGGCAGGATCGCGCTGCTCTCATCGACCGCCGGGGCGAAGTCATTGATCGCACTCTGCAGGTCATAGGCCTTGCAGCTCAGCAGAATCAGATCGAATCGCGCGCGCAGCTGAGCAGCCCGCACCGTCGGCGGATCGCGCAGCTCCAGATCGCCAGTGGGGCTTTTGATGCGCAGGCCTTTGCTGCGCAATTGCGCTGCGCGCCGCTCACGTACCAGGAAGGTCACGTCACGCTTGGCCTGCAGCAACCGGCCTCCAAAGTAGCCACCAAGGGCGCCGGCGCCGACCACGAGAATTCGCATTCGGAACTCCTCCTTACCCTATCGTAACCCACTCGGCTTGCGCGGCCTGAGCGCCGCCGGACGGGAATGCCGCCGTTAGGCTCGGTCTGTAGGCCGCAGACTGAAAAGCTCGTAGGAACCCAACACCGGATCGGGTGGCGGAAGCCGGAACCTCGCGGCACGTGCGCTGGCCGACCGAAGGCACGCGTAAACTTCAGGCCAGGACGCAAACCGTTGCGGAGGACAGATGGGTATTCTCAAGGCGATCGGCGTACTGCTCATCGTAGTGTGGCTGGTGCTGTGGCTGTTCGTGAAGATCACGTTTGCAGCGATTCATCTGTTGCTGTTGATCGGCATCGTGATGCTGGTCGTGGGGTTCATGAAGCGCGCGAGTACGTGAGGTGCCTGGCAGCCCATTGAGGCCGCCCGCGTGCGCGAGGTCAGGCGCTCGCGGCTGACGGCCGCTTGGCCGGGCCATCAGATTGTCAGCAGCTCCTCGAAGAATCCGCCCATCGTTCTCTCTGTATCGACGAAGTGGATCTCCAGGATCCAGTGGCGCGGTGCGCCGCGCGAGTCGGGCTCGCGCAGGTCGAGCTCGTTGCCATGGCAGATCGAGAGGCGCCGTTTGTCTGCCGGAGCGGTCTCGTGCGGGAAATGGCCGATGAGATGGCCGGCGGTGGGCGCGCCAAATTCCCAGCCCGCCTGCTGCGCCAGATCGCGCACGTAGTCGTAGAGCGCGCCAGCGGTGAGATGAGGATCTTCCCGGAAGCGCTGCTTGCCCCGCGCGAAGGCGACCTCGATGTCGGCAACCAGACGGTGCTTGCGCGGATCCGCGCCGAGCACGTAAGTGCGTCCAAAATCCGCTTCCCATTCCTCGAACAGCGGACCGAAGTCGAGGTACACCACGTCATCCGCCTCGATCCGGCGGTCCGGCGGCTCGGCATGATAGGTGAGCACGGTATTGGGTCCGCATCGCACGACCCGCTTGTGCCAATGTCGGCGTACGCCGAAGCGCGCTCTCGCCAGGGCGTGGATCTCCTCGCTCAGCTCGCTTTCGAGCACACCCTCCCGGATCAGCCCTTGCTCCACGATGGCCGCAAACAGCTCTTCGGCCTTGCGCTGCGCAGCGCTCAGAGCCTCTTCGAGAGCGGCTGCGGTGTGTGACGGTCGTGGCGCGGACATGTAGCTTTTACCGGGATGAGGCGGCGCTCACCAGCACCGGCCGACCGGTGTAGTACTGGGGAAAGACGCGCTGCAGATTGCGCACTTTCGGCAAATCATTGATCGCGATGTAGGGCGCCGTCGGGTTGTGAATCAAGTAGTCCTGATGATAACTCTCCGCCGGGTAGAAACCTCGCAGGGGATCAACGCGGGTGACGATCGGGGCGGAGAAGACATGCGCCGCGTTGAGTTGGGCAATGTACGCGAGCGCGAGGCTCTTCTGCCTCCCGTCCGTGTAATCGATGTCCGAGCGGTACTGGCTGCCGGTGTCCGGGCCCTGCCGGTCGAGCTGTGTTGGATCATGAACGACGGAGAAAAAGATCTGCAGGATCTCGCCATACGAGATCTGCGCCGGGTCGAAGGTGATCTGTACGGACTCGGCGTGACCTGTCGTCCCGGTGCTCACCATGTCGTAGTGCGCCGTAGAAGGGTCTCCACCGGCGTAGCCCGCCGTGACCCGCTGCACGCCGCGCACGTGCTCGTAGACGCCCTGCACGCCCCAGAAGCAGCCGCCCGCCAGTACTGCGGTCTGAGGCGGTCCGGCCGCCCGAAGATTGTCCATCGCCGGGGGCGGAACGGGTACCGCCGGCTCTGCGGCGCAGGAAAGCAGCTGCCATGTCAGGCCAAGCGCGCCCAGCAGCAGAGGAAGTGTGTGACAGGTTGATCTGCGCAGGGGTCTAAGGGGCACGGGAAGCTCCAGAGGCGCGTTTGGCGCCGGTGTGCTCAGTCGGGAGCCGACATCGCCCAGATGGCGGCTGCGGCTGCGTATGCCAAGCAGACCGGCTTCGGGCGGTCATCATTTCGCAGCGATTCGGCGCACCACGGTTTCCTGCACATGGCGCCCGAGCCGACTCGCGAGGCCGTCGTCGGGTCGTTTGCGTAATCCGTCCGGATGAGCAAGTCTATCTTAAGGTTTCTTCCGATCACAGACGTCGGCCCTGCCCGGTTGGCCGGCTCGAAGGGCGAGCCACCCATTAACATGCGCGCATGAGTGAGCCGAATATCATCCCGAAGCGCGTGCTCGTGGTCGATGACAATGAGGATGCCGCCGAATCGATGGCCCTCGTTCTGAAACTCGAGGGACATGTGGCCGTGTCGGTCTATACGGCCGCCGATGCGCTGACTCATGCCACATCGTTTCGGCCTGATGTGGTGCTGCTCGATATCGGACTGCCCGAAATGGACGGCTACGAGGTTGCACAGCAGATGCGCGAGCTGCCCGGGCTGAAGCACGTGCGAATCGTGGCCGTGACCGGTTACGGGCGATCGGAAGACAGGCGGCGCGCGCGGGAAGCCGGCTTTGACGCTCATCTGGTGAAACCGGTCGATATTGCGGTTCTTCAGAAGGTTCTCGCCGCAGGTTGATATGCGTGCAAGAGCAGGCACATCGTGAGCCTACAGTGCGTGCGCGAGTCGTCTGACCGAGGCGAAAAATGCATGGGCCACGCCCGACATGCCAGGCTTGCAGGTGACAGGTCCGTCGCGTTCGAAGCAACGAGCCACGTCGAGCGTTTCAACGCTCTGCATCCTTCCGGCCGAGTCGATGATCTCGAGCGATCCGCTCAAACAGCAGATGAACGTCTCGAGCCAACCGGCGGTCGGGACGGTTTCTTCACCTGTCAGCCGCACACACCGAGTTGAGGCCGCGGCCCGCGCCTGAGACACCATCAGATTGAGGTCGGTGCTGGGCCCATCGAGCAGGGTGCAGTCCGTGGCCCAGGCCCCGTCGAATGTCACCGACTTTCCGACTTCGCAAAGTCGCAAGCCACCGTGCGCACCGAAGCTCAGCTCGATTCCGGCGCCGCCGACCAGCACCAGGGTGCGCTGATAGCCGGGAAAGTGCGAGAAGGGGCCCGAGCGCTCGATGGTCGCGAGGCTGAGCCGCCAGTCGAAGGGGAGCGGCTCAGGCGGGTCCCGCAGCATCTCCCGGGTGAGCCCGCCGCCATTTCTCCACGGCACGACCGGATATCGCGATTCCCGCAGCAGCAGCATTCAATAGGGGCCTGAGTGCGATGCGCGATTATGGCATCGCCACCGCGGGCAGCAGCCAGAACCTGCTCTCGGCCGGCGCTCAGCGCTCGGGCTTCTTCTCTTCGGGATGTTTCTCCAGATTTCGCAGCAGATCGGCGTCCCGCTTGTCCTGATCGCCGCCGCGCGCGCGTGCAAGGGCAGCCTGCTCCTCGGGCGTGAGGTTCGCCGAGGCTTCCTTGGCCGAACCCTTCAGCTCCTTGCCCTCCTTGCGCTTCTCGTCGACGAAGCGCCGGGTGTCATCGTTATAGTGGCGTGCAGATTCGTAATCGCCTTCGCCCTGAATCTTGGATGCCATGCGTATGCTCCGTAGTGCGTCGTCATTGGAAGTGATGGCGATACAGAGCAAATACCATGCCCTCGCTGGCTCCGAGCTGCTGCCGGCGCTCTCACGGCACAGCCCGGGCTTCAGTGCGGCGCCGGCCCTTCGGTGATCCGAACGAGGTCATCGGGGCGCAGCCACTTCGCGAACGCAGCCTGGATCTGCTGCGGATTCAGTGCGACGTAGCGGCGGGCCGCGAGGGTCGGCTCGTCCAAGGGCAACCCGAGATCGATCCGCCCCAGGAAGCCGTGCGCGATCTCATCGACACTCGACTCTCCCAGCGGGATCTGTCGGATGAGCATCGCTTTGATCCGGGTGAGCTCGTCATCACTGACGGGAGTCGTTTGCATGGCCTTGACGTCTCGAACCACCAGGCCCGCGGCACGACTGACGTTCTCGGGATCGCTCGCGTATTCGACAAGGTAAGCGCCGCGCGTCCTGCCGGCCTGGAGGATGGAGCCTACCGAGTACACGAGGCCCGCGTTTTTGCGCAGATCAATGCTGAGGCGCGTCGAATAGAAGCCACCGCCGAGCAGTGCGTTGCCCAGCTCGAGCGCGTAGTAGTCCGGATCGGCGCGGGTGAGCGGCAGATTCTGCGCGAGGACGACGACATCCTGCACCCGGCTGTCATCCGGCACGGCGATGACATCCGCTCGGTTGGGGGGCGCCGCGGGCAGGTCAGTGTTGGGCTTCGGACCTGAGGCGCTCCAGCCGCCGAAACGGGCCTCAACGGCGGCCCGCGCCTGCGCCGGAGTGATCTTGCCAATGACGACGAGAGTCGTCAGGTCGGGTCGAAAAACGAGGTGATAGTAGTCCTTGACCTGTTGGAGCGTCAGGCTGCGCACGCTCTGGGAAGTCGGCACGCGCAGGCTCGGGTCAGTCTTCGGATAAAGGGCCTGGCGCAGCGAACGCTGCGTCAGCCAGCCGGGGCTGCGCGTGCGAGCGTCTGCTCCCTGCGCGACCTGACTCTGGATGATCTTCATGGCCGGCTCAGGCAGGGCCGGATGCAGCTCGTTCTGCGCCAGCAGCTCGATACCCTGATCGAAGTGCTCCGCGAGTGTCTGCAATGAGAAATCCGTGCCGGCTCGCGCGCGTGCGCCGATCGCATCCAGAGCCTGCTCGAACGCCACCCGATCGAGCGATTCGGTACCGAAGGTCAGCAGCTGATCCAGCACCAGGTGAACGCCCTCCTGTCCGGCAGGCTCCTCGGTCTCTGGACGGTTGCGGATATGTCCGAACACGCTGATCGTGTCGCTCACATTCTCGGTCTGCACGATGAGTGTGAGTCCGTTGGGCAGAACGCTGACGACCGGATTGAGGGTCGAAGGCGGCAAGGTCACGCGGCGCAGCGCGGTGGCGGCCCACGCAGGCAGTGGAGTCGGCTTCGCCTCTCCGAGAGAGATTGCCTCTCGGCCTCCGAAGCCGCCGCCTTGAGCGGTCACCGGTTTGCCTGAGCCGTGCGGCAGCATGATGGCGGAGACGGCATGATCGAGATCTAGGTACTTGCGGGCGACCCGATTCACGTCATCCACGCTGACCTTCTCGATCCGCGCCAGATCCTCATCGGGGGACTCGAGCCCATAGAGCGCAACCGCATCCGACCAGATGGAAGCCAGCTCCGAGATGGAGTTCCGGGGGAACTGAGCGGCGCTGCGCTCCTGGATTTTCGCCGCTTCCACCAGCTCCGGGGGCACGCCTTCGCTCGCGACGTGGCCGAGTATGGCGCGCACCGTGCTCTCGAGCGCCTTCGGATCATCGCCTGAGGAAAAGGAGACGCTGGTGTAGGCAAGCCCTGCGTGGGGCAATGGATCGAGGACGAACTCGGCATCGATCGCCTTGCCCTGAGGAACGAGCCCGTACAGATCGAAACGGCGACTGCTGAGCACGTCGGAGAGAACTTCCAGCGCGGGGAAGTCGGCGCTGTCCAGCCCTGGCGTGCGCGTGGCCAGAAGCTCCGTGCCGTTGGGACGATCCGTATCCACCGTGAAAGAAGCCGCGCGGGCCGGTTGGAGACTCACCGCAGGCCTGCTGGGCAGCTTCCTGCGCTTGATGGCGCCAAACAGGCTCCTGATCTCGAGGATGGTCGCGGAAGGGTCGACGTTACCGACCACCACGAGAATCGCGTTATTCGGCGCATACCACGCCTCGTAAAACGCCTTCAACATCCCAGCAGTCGTCTTGTCGAACGAGGCTCGCGTGCCCAGGGCGTCATGCGCGTACGGGGTGCCGGCGAACAGGTCCGCACGGACCTTTTCGTAGAGTATGTAGCTCGGGTTGGACACGTCCTGGGCTACCTCCTGCTCGATGGCCCCGCGCTCCTGCTTCCAGTCGGCGGCGCTGTCCAGCACCCCGCGCATCCTGGTGGCCTCGACCCGCAGCGCGACGTCCAGATCCTCCGCCGGGACCGTGAACAGGTACTGAGTCACGCTCTCGCGTGTGTTCGCGTTGAAGTTGCCCCCCAGCACGCTGCCGATGTCGGCCAGCTGATCAGCGGTGAGCCCCGGACTGCCGCGGAACATCATGTGCTCCTGAGCGTGTGCCAGGCCCGGAAAGCCCGCGGGCGCCTCATCCGAGCCGGCGAGATAGTTCACCGACGTCGCGACGACAGGGGCCAGCGGATCGCGCACGACGATGATCTGCAGTCCGTTCGAGAGGGTGGTACGGACCACATCGGTTGTGGTTGCCCCGGCCCCCGCAAGCAGCAGAAGGATCGGGCTGAACACCAGAAGGCCGGCCCGTGTCAGCGCGCGCCAGTTTCGGCCGGTACTCATTCCCAGTATTGTGCGCATCCCGTATACCTTATGCGATTTGACTGCGACTCATCATCTGGATTGCACGAAGGGAGCACACCGTGACATCAATCGCCCACTCGCGCTGGCCAGCTCTGCTGGCCCTGTCCGCATGCCTTGTCTGCTCGGCCGCGATGGCGGAGGAAGCTCCGCCGAGCGCGGCAGCTGTGCTGGCTATCCACTGTGGCCATCTCATCGACACCGTCGACGGCAAATTGCTGAGCGAGACGACCGTGGTCGTGGACGGCAAGCGGATACGCGAAGTGACCCCGGGATCGACGACTCCGCCGGGCGCAACCCCGGTCGATCTGTCTTCGCAGACCTGCATGCCGGGCCTGATCGACAGTCACACTCATCTGACCTCGCAGTTTGGTCCGACCACGTATATCGACAGGTTCCATTGGAACCTCGCCGACTACGTGCTCCGCTCCACGGTCTATGCGCGGCGCACGCTGCTCGCAGGGTTCACGACCGTCCGCAATCTGGGCGACTCCGAGAATGAGTCGGTCGCCCTGCGCAACGCCATCAACTCGGGGGTCCTCATGGGGCCGCGCATCTTCACGGCCGGCAAGGCCATCGGATCGACCGGCGGGCATGCGGATCCGACGGATGGGTATCGCGACGATCTGGCCGGCGATCCGGGCCCGACGGACGGCATCATCAATGGTGTCGACGCCGCCATGAAGGCTGTGCGGGAGCACTACAAGAAGGGGGACGACGTCATCAAGATCATGCCGTCCGGTGGCGTGTTGGATGCAAGCTCGAGCGGCGAGAATCCACAATTGACCCTGGATGAGATCAAGGCGGTGGTGAGCACTGCACACGACTACGGATTCACGGTAGCGGCTCATGCGCACGGAGCCGAAGCGATCCGCCGCGCGGTGGTGGGCGGAGTGGACTCCATCGAGCATGGTACCTACATGAATGACGAGGACATGAAGCTCATGAAGGAGCACGGCACCTGGTATGTGCCGACGATCATCGCGGGTGACTTCGTGGCCACCAAGGCGAAAATCCCGGGGTACTACCCTCCGCAAGTGGCTGCCAAGGCGGCCGCGATCGGACCGCTGATCCTTGGAACTGCCGGACGAGCGTACAAAGCCGGAGTGAGGATTGCCTTCGGGACCGATGCCGGGGTCTATCCTCACGGCGAGAATGCCCACGAGTTCGAGCTGATGGTCCAGGCAGGGATGCCACCGATCTTCACGATCCAGGCGGCGACCACGCACGCGGCCCAATTGCTCAAACATGACAAGGACCTGGGCAGCGTGACCGCCGGCAAGCTCGCGGACCTCGTCGCCGTGCCCGGCAATCCGCTCGAGGACATCAGCCTCATGAAGAAGGTCAGCTTCGTCATGAAGGAAGGCGTGGTGTACAAGCGCGAAGGTCAGGCGGTCGAGCTCAGTCCATAAGATGGCGTGAGGCCTGGAGCTGCGCGGTCGGGGGTTCGAGTCAGCGCACTGCCTCGGGCAATCCGGGGTTGGCTGCATCGAGGGCATGCAGCACCTCGGCGGCCTGCGGCTCGAGTGCCATGGGCGTACGGCTGAGTATGGCAACGCTGCCCGCAGGTGCGGGAACCAACAGACCCGAATAGCCGTCCTCGTGGAATGTCTCCTGCCTGCGAACGCGTTCATGCTCCAGGATCATCACGGTGACGGGTCCCGAAGGCGTCGTGACCACCAAGTGGGGTACCACGTGACCACGAAAGCGGCAGCTCGAGGCATAAACCACGGGGCCCAGTCCGGAGCCCATCGCCACCTGGCTCCGGGTCAGCACGGCCGCAAGCTGCTCTTGGGAAACCCGTTGCGTGCTGCTCCAGCTGCCTGGCTCGCCCTCAACGTGTGAGACCACCTCGGACGCAAGGCTCGTGCCGGGTCGAGTGATCCACAACGTGAATGCGACGAGCAGCCCTGCAGCGATGCTGCCCGCAATGGGCAGGCCGCGAGTCCAGGCACGCCGCCGCCTGCCGTGCAGCCGATCGACCAGCGAGATGACACGAGGCTGCCTGGCGGCTGGCAGCTTCTGCGGGTCGATCTGCAGCGCCCGACGGATGCGCACGTTCAAAGTTTGCTGCTCCGCCTGCCACGTGCGGCACGCCGCACAATCATCCAAATGCGCCTGCACCTGTGGTGAGACGGCATCCGGGTCGGCACCGATCAGCTCACGGATCCCCTCGCAGCTCATGATGCATCCGCCGCGGGCATCACGCCCTGGGGCATGGTGGCCCCCAACGCATCCTTCAGCTTGTTGCGCGCCCTGAAAAGCCGCGTCAGGACTGCCGGCACCGTGAGGCCGAGCTCCTGGGCGATCTCTTCGGTCGAGAAGCCCCCCAGCACCTGCAACAGCAGAGGCTCTCGATATTCATCGGACAGCAAGAGAATGGCGCGTCGCAAATCCACCAGCTCCGGTTCGGGGTCGGTGAAGGCAAGCTCGATATCCTGACGCGCGATGCACTCAGCCACGTCAACGGTCTGAAGGCGCTTGCGCTCGTGCAACCGCGCAAACTCGCGCCGCACGATCGTGAACAGCCAGGCTCGAGCAGCGGCCTCGCTGCGCAGCTCCCCCCGCGCGCGCCAAGCTCGCAACATGGTCTCCTGAGCCAGATCCTCGGCCAGCGCGGGGTCGCGCGACAGCCAGAAAGCGAAGCGCACCAGGTCAGGCCTGAAGGATTCGAGCAGGCGCGCCAGCGATTCCTGAGCGGCGTCCCGGGTTTGGCTCATCTGCCGTTCGATCATCGGCGGCCGATGCACTCTGTGCAGGGGGACACACTGTAGCGGATAGCCCGCAGAATCGCCCCATCGGGGCCCAAACACCGCTGGCGCACGGTGGAGCCCGGCCACAGCCGGGGTGCGATGGATGAGGGCCACCTTCATCAGACCGGGCTCGTGGGCGATCCATTGCGCTGCGCCAGGAGGCCGCACTTGCAATAACGACTCGGCCGCGACGGTCTAATATCGCTCAACAGGCCGCGGTTGCGGCTCGAGAAAGGGGAGACGGCGATGCGATTGCTCTTCGATTGGCTGATCGACTGGCCGGCGCGCGTCGCCAGGCACCTGATGTGGATCGCGCCGCTGTTCGCCCGCATCACCGTCGGCTGGGTCTTCCTCCTGAGCGGCTGGGGCAAGCTCCACAACCTGCCGCGCATCACCCAGAATTTCATTGACTGGGGCATTCCCTGGCCGCACTTCTTCACGCCGCTGACCTCGGGCATCGAGTTTTTCGGCGGGATGTTCCTGCTGCTGGGACTGTTCACGCGTATCTCGGCCGGGGCCCTCGGCGTCACGATGATCGTGGCCATCCGCGCGGCGAAGTGGGGCGACGTCGATTCTCTCGAGACCCTGCTCGGATTCGACGAGTTCGAGTACCTGGCGCTGTTTTTGTGGCTTGCGATCGCAGGTGCGGGCGTGGTGTCGCTCGATTGCCTGCTCACGCGGCGCCTCGGCCACCGGCCAGCTTTGCCCAGCGCCGGCGCGCGGCTCGAAACCTCGCAATAAAGCAGTCCTTGAAGCGGTCTGCTCACCGGGGTGAGCCGCGCACAGCGGCGATCCCTCATCCTTCCACAATCCGAAAGGACATGACCATGCGCTTCAAGACCCATCCTGGCTTCGCCGTCGCAACCGCTGCGGCGCTGCTCTTTGGTGCGGCGATCGCCTCCCCAGCCTCCGCCGCCGATGCAACGGTCCACTGTACGGGCGTCAATTCCTGCAAAGGGCAATCCGCATGCAAGGGCGCCAACAACGCCTGCAAGGGACAGAACTCCTGCAAGGGGCAGGGCTTCCTCGAGATGAGCAAGAAGGACTGCAAGGCCGCCCAGGCGAAAATGAAGAGTGAGGGCGATCAGAAATCCTGAGGACTAGCGACCGAAGCACGCGGGCAAGGATGCGCGCGCCGGAGCGGCGATCAGGTGTGATGTCTGACCGCCGCTCCGGCATCTAACTCTTGCGCGAGCGCGCACGTCGCTGTGGGGAGGGCGGCGCGCGCCTTCTGCGTGGAATAGGACTCGAGGTCCGCAGTCGTTGCGGAGCGGCGGAAGGAACCGCACTTGCGGGAAATGCAGTCGGCAGCTGCTTGCGAATGTTCGCTTCGAGGCTGCGATAAGCGGCCACCAGTTCCGTTCCGAAAGGGGTGAGCGTCGCACCGCCTCCGCCCCGTCCTCCCACGCTCATGCGCGCTACCGTCTGCTGGAATGAATCGTTGGTCTCGGCCAGCAGCAGCCAGGCACGCCGGTAGCTCATATCCAGGGCCCGGGCAGCTTGCGACAACGACCCGGTGCGCCCGATGTTTTCCAGCAGGGCGATCTTGCCCGGCCCCACCGAGCAGTGCGGACCGAAGTCCACTCGAAAGCTCACCGACATGTCTGTCATCGTCCGTCCTCCGCAAACGCCACGGCTCGACTGCTGCAGGCCTCTCGAATTCTGTGAGGGACCCCAGGGCGGGCAATTTTACGCCCGCGCCCGCAGTGTCCTTATTGCAAAGCTACAGATAAAGTTTTTTGCCATAATGCAGGAACTCCTGCGGGTCCGTACTGGGTTCGGCGCCTGCGTGGTCGTGGAATTGTTGGCTGCTCATAGCCGCAAGAGCGGAGGTGCGGAAAGCCGCACGCGCCTTGCGGCTGAACCAGTAGTTGGTTCACGGTGCACCACGTTCCAATGTGCTCTGCTACACTGCATCAGGGTTGATTTGACAAGGTTTCGCAGATGGGACGGCAACAACAACTACGAATCGCAGCCTATGCGTTGCTTCTGCTTGCCGCCTCTGCCACCCAGGCGCATACGCGGTCTCATTCCCGCGCCGTACGGGTGAGCGCTGACGAGCCGGGACTGCGTTCAGCCTCCGCACTGGTCCTCGATGCCACGCACGCCTCCGTGCTGTACTCGCGCAAAGCGGATGTGTCGGCGCCCATTGCCTCCATCACCAAACTGATGACGGCACTGGTCGTGGCGGATGCCGGGCTGCCCCTGGATGAGCCGATCACGCTGACTGCCGAGGATCGGATCGTCGGCAAGGGAGCGCATTCCCGCCTCACGCTGGGAGCGACCCTGACGCGCGGCGACCTGATTCACCTCGCCTTGATGTCCTCTGAGAATCGGGCGGCCCATGCGCTCGGGCGCCACTACCCCGGCGGACTTCCGGCCTTCGTGCAGGCCATGAATGGCAAGGCCCGATCGCTCGGGATGACCCATTCCCGGTTCGTGGACCCGGCCGGCCTCTCGAGTGAGAACGTGGCGAGCGCCGAGGATCTGTCCCGGCTGGTCGAGGCGGCGTCGCAGAATCCGATCATCCGGGAGTACTCCACCTCTCCGGACTATGCGGTCGCGGTCGGCCGGCGCCTGCTCGAGTTTCGCAACACCAACGCTCTGGTCTCGAATCCGAGCTGGAACATCATCGTGCAGAAGACCGGCTATATCAGCGAAGCGGGCCGCTGCCTCGTGATGCAGGCAGTCATCGAAGGCCGCACGGTGGTGATCGTGCTGCTCAACTCGGTGGGCAAGTACACACGAGTAGCGGATGCCGTACGGATCCGGCGCTGGATGGAGGCCAGGCTGAACGCGCCCACCCGCGTCGTGGCGGACAAGGCCTAAGTTCTCCGGGCTGCATCCGCTCTGGCTCTGGGTTGTGAGCCCGTTGCCAGATAGAACGAGAACTGGGCGCGGCACGCCTTCAGAAACGAGAACACTCCGTAGCCCCCACGGCTGAGAACGCTGCGGTGCGTGGTCCAGACCACGATTCCCGTCACCAGGAACACGATCTCGTGGAGCCGCTCGAGCAACACCCGCAGGGCCGTTGAATGGCGGCCCCGCATGGCCAGTAGCAGATCCGACTCGAAGCCGATGTGCGCGAGCTCATCGGCGACCAGTACGCGGCAGAGCAGCCGCAAACGCTGGCAGCGGGTGGCGGCTTCGAGCGAGCGGTAATAGACCGTTCCGATCAGCTCGGCGCTGAGCAGCACGCACAGATAAAGCTCGAACCCGCCGAGCCGTCGCAGCCGTCGAAATATCCAGTCCGTCCAATCGTGCGATCGCGTGGCAATCGCATGCTCCTCCATGAAGCGACCCAGGAGCCTCGCGTGTTGCTGCTCCTCGCGGAGCAGCAACTCGGTCGCGCGGGCGACCGGGGCGGCATCGTGCTGAAGCGCAAAGCGATAGGCAGCAGCCAGGAAATGAGTGCCTGCCGACTGCTCTCCCAGCTGGAACGTAGCGATGGAGCGTGCGATCAGATCGCGCTCCTCGGGCGCCAGGTAATCAGAGATTGCTTCCGGCAAGCGCCGTGGATGCTGCGCGTGGTACTCGAAGTGATCCAGCCAGACCTTGAGATTGGCGAGCATCTAGATTTCCTCCAGGCATTCCCGATCCCATCAGGCTGGAGGAGAATTCGGCTGGACCGCTGCGGCAATTCGGGCAAATTCGGGCAGTCCCGGCCCGTCCCCGGCTCTAGCGCTTGCCGAGGGTGGCCGAGGCACAGCTCCGGCATGCGTGTGGCCGCGGCTACATCACGGGTGCGGGTGCGCGTTCCGCGGTCGTCGCCGTCGCAAACGAACTGGTAAAGTTCCCCGCTCACCCCGCCATCACGAGAGGCTACTCATGTTTCGCAGTGCTTTTCTGCTGGCCGCAGGCCTGTGCACCGCGGCCGTTCTGGGAGCCGGCCCGGTCGTGGCCGCCGAGCATATCCCTGCCTACGTCAGCAAAGCGGTCGCGGACCCGAGCAGACCCGCTGAGGACCGTCAGCGCGATGCAGAGCGCAAGCCGGCGGAGACGGTCGCGTTCGCCGGGATCAAGCCGGGGGATCGCATCATCGAGCTGGTTCCCTCCAAGGGGTACTTCACGCGCATCCTGAGCAAGGTCGTCGGACCCAAGGGCCATGTGTATGCGATCTCGCCGCCGCGTCGCGCGAACGCGCGCGCGGATGCGCCCGATCCGGTGGCCGCAACCAAGGCGCTCGCCGCCGAGCCCGGCTACTCGAACGTGACCGCCGAGGTGCGCACTCCTGAAGCCTTCTCGGCCCCGGAATCCGAGCCCGTCAACGTGGTCTGGACATCCCAGAACTACCACGATTTCCACAATGTGCCGAACCTCGACATCGCAGCATTCAACAAGGCCGTCTTCAACGCGCTCAAGCCTGGTGGTCTGTACATCGTGCTCGACCACGCAGCCGCAGCGGGCTCCGGGACGCGCGACACCTCGACGCTGCATCGGATCGATCCCGAGGCCGTCAAGACGGAAGTACGGGCCGCGGGGTTCGATCTGGCGGGCGAAAGCAAGCTGCTGCATAACCCACAGGACGATCACACGCTCAAGGTGTTTGATCCGCAGATCCGCGGCAAGACCGACCAGTTCATCCTGAAGTTCCGCAAGCCGAAGAAATAGCGGCTCAGAACGGCTCGGCCCAGGGCCTCAGGTCCACCTCGAACGACCAGGCGTTACGAGGCTGGCGCAGCACGTCCAGATAGGTCTGCGCGATGGCATCGGGATCGAGTGTCCGGTCTTGCGAGTCGGGTCGCGTCGCGCTGCGTACCGAGCCGTCGATCAAAAAGTGCGCGACGTGGATGCCGTGTGGTCCCAGCTCGCGTGCGGCGCTTTGTGCGAGCCCACGCAGCGCGAATTTCCCCATCGCGAACGGGGCGGACTGCGCAAAACCCTTCACGCTGGCGCTGGCGCCCGTGATCAGGATTGCCCCGCGACCGCGCGCGAGCATCCGTCTCGCGGCTTGTTGAAGCACCAGAAAGCCCCCGAGAGCCGATGTCGCCAGCGCGCGCGCGACCTCGTCGGGGTCCAGACCCACGATAGGCCCACGCAGACGCGTGGAGACGTTATAGAGGACGACCTCGGGCTCTCCGAGCCGGACGTCGACCTCAGTGAAGAGCTGCTCTACGGCGCTTGGCTCGGAAGCATCCACGGCAAATGTCAGAGCGCCGATTTCGGCAGCGAAGGTGTCGAGCTTTCGCGGAGTGCGCGAGGCCAGCGCGACCTTCAGACCAGCCGTACTCAGAGCGCGCGCCACCGAGGCGCTGATGCCGGTCCCGGCACCGACGATGAGGGCAGTGCGGTAAGGCAGGTCGGTCATGGGTTCTCAGCTGCCTTGGCGGCCGGCGCCGTCGTGGAAAGGCGCGTGAATCTTGCAAACCGGCAGCGCGTGCCATCGGGCAGGACAACTCCGGAATAGCCGCTGAGCGCAGCGCCCGGAGGCACGATGAAGGCGATACTGTTGGCGAGCCGCAGGCCGGCGCATCCCCGGCTGAAGCGACCCTCGAACAGGGACCGGTCCACCCCGTTCACCACCAGGGTACGGTCATCGGGGGCAATCCAGTCCATTACCTGGTAAGCGCGCAGCTCGGGACTCCCGGAGCGCATCTGCTCAGTCACTTTACCGGGCACCGGATCCGGTCCCGAAGGGCTCGCGGCGCAACCCACCAGCCCGAACGGGGCGAGCGACCCCAGGCCGCCCAGCCATAAGAGCCCGGCTCGCCACGCGTTTCTGCGGAGCCCCCTGCGCCAAGCTGAGTTCGTCATTCTCGGATCCGTGCCACGATTCGCCATGAGTCTTCCCCAGCCTGCCGCATTTCCATCACCGCGGCCACTGCCCGCTGCGGTGAACTGGCAGCAGCTCGGAACACCTGTTCCGCTTCACCACACGGTCGGAGGGATGACTCATGAATACGCTGACGAGCAAATTACGCGGAGGTTCGGTCGGACTGGCAATCGTGATCGCGTGCGCGACCGCGCTCCCGGCCCACGCCGACGAGAAAGACTCGGGGAGGAAGACAGCCTCGCGGCAAGAGACCATCGGGGTAGCTACGGGCTTTGCGCTGGGCGCGGTGACCGCCGGTCCTATCGGGGCCATCGTGGGCGCAGCCACCGGGGCGTGGCTGGGGGATCGGGATCACAAGCTGGCGGTGCAGCGCTCTGTGCTGGCCGGGGACCTGGACCGCACCCAGGGCGAGCAGGCTCGCCTTGCCCGCAACGTGACCGAGCTCAATGGCTCGCTTGCGCGCGAACAGGAGCACTCCGAGCAGCTCGATCTGGCGCTCGGCCACACCGATGAGATCGAGCTGGACATCGGCTTCCGCACCAATGACGACTCCATTCAGGTGCAGTCCATGTCCCCGCTGCTCAAGCTCGGGTCGCTGGCTGCTGCGATGCCGGATGCCCGCGTCCGGGTTTCAGGCTATGCCGATGCTCGCGGATCGGACGAGTTGAACGAGAGCCTGTCCAGACGGCGGGCCGAGGCAGTTGCTGCTGTGCTCGAGAGCGCGGGGATGTCCCGGGAGCGTCTGCTCGTCGAGGCGCACGGAAGCTCTGCAGCCACGAGTGCCGAAGGAGACCTCGATGGTTACGCGTTCGATCGGCGAGTCACGGTGCGTATCGAGAAATCGCAGGACGGAGCCGTAGCTCGCAATGACTGAGGCGACAACGGGCCAACCGGCGCTCGCTCATGCGGGGATCGCGGTGAGATTTTGCGCTACGATCCCCGCATGACCTGCAGCATCGTTGCCCTCGATGGATCCATCAGGCCCGAGATCTCCCAGCCGGCGCCCGACCGGCAGGTCAGCGGCAATCCCTCCACACAGATCTCCAACTACTTCAGCGATGCGAGTGGGCAATTCTTCGCCGGCCACTGGTCGGCCAGCCGCGGCAAATGGCGCATCCGCTACACCGAAAACGAGTTGTGTGTCATGACCTCGGGCAAGGTATCGATCGAGAGCGAAACCGGAGAGCGCTGCACGTTCGTAGCCGGCGATGCTTTCGTCGTGCCCGCCGGCTTTTGCGGCACGTGGGAAGTTCTCGAGGATTGCAGCAAGGTTTACGCAGTGTTCGAGCCCCGCGCGCCCGGATCCTGAGCCTGCTGAACATAACGCCGACGGTCGGTGAAGCCTGTCGCAGATCAATCCCGGTCAGCGGCAGCCGCGTGCGATTCCATGGACACTGTCCGGGCTTGAGTAGGCTTGCTTGCCTGGAGGCACCCCATGGAGACCGTCACCATCACGGCGTCCCGGGGGTTCACGATGTCGGATATGGAAATGCTCGTGGGAAGCGCGGTCACCATCGCCGCTTTGGCGTGGATCGTGTTGTCCCGGTTGAAGCACCTGCATAGCCGCCACCAGGAACCTCACGCCTGACGTCAATCCGAGAGAGCACGACGATAGCTCTCACAGCCGATGCGCACGCCGCGCCTCGGCTGTTTTTCAGGGGCGGAGGCGATCGGGCCGGGACCGAACAGCAAGCGTCCCGCGCCGCACCCTCACATCGTGCGCAGAACTTCCTTCACGGTCGTGAAGATCTGGTCAATGTGCGAGCGCTCGATGATCAGGGGCGGGGAGAGCGCTAAAGTCTCGCCCGTCTGACGGATGAGCAGTCCACGCTCGAAGCATCTCAGAAAGACCTCGTGCGCCCGGCTGCCGAGCTTTCCCGGAATCGGGTCGAGCTCGATGCCCGCAATCAATCCGTAATTGCGCACGTCGATGACGTGCGGCAGGCCCCGCAATGAATGGGCGGCGTCCGCCCACAGATCCGACAGTGTTCTGGCGCGAGTGAGCAGGCCCTCACGCTGGTAGATGCCGACCGCGGCCAGGGCTGCCGCACACGCGGCCGGATGCGCAGAGTAGGTGTAGCCGTGGAACAGCTCGATCGAGCCCTCCGGCCCCTGCATGAAAGCATCGTAGATCGCCTTCTTCGCGAGCACGGCACCCATCGGGATGCAGCCGTTCGTGAGTCCTTTTGCCAAAGTCACGAGATCGGGCGTCACACCGAATTCCTGTGAGGCAAAGGCGGACCCGGTACGCCCAAAGCCGGTGATCACCTCATCGAGAATCAACAAAATGCCGTGGCGGTCGCAGATCTCGCGCAGCCGCTTCAGATACCCGCGCGGTGGGATCAGCACACCCGTGGATCCGGCGATCGGCTCGACGATGACCGCAGCAATCGTCGAGGCGTCATGTAACGCAACGATCCGCTCGAGGTCATCAGCGAGTTGCACGCCATGCGCCGGCTCACCGCGCGAGAAGGCGTTTCGCGACAGGTCGTGCGTGTGTCCGAGGTGATCGACGCCGGGAATGAGCGCAGAGGACCACATCCTGCGGTTTGGTGAGATTCCACCGACCGAGATGCCGCCGAAGCCGACGCCGTGATAAGCGCGCTCTCGGCCGATCAGTCGCGTGCGCGCCGCATCGCCCCGCACGCGGTGGTACGCCAGGGCGATCTTCAGGGCGGTGTCGACCGATTCCGATCCCGAGTTGGTGAAGAACACATGGTCGAGCCCGGCCGGGGCGATGGCGACCAGGGCGTTGGCGGCCTCGAAGGCGGCGGGGTGGCCCATCTGGAACGTTGGAGCGTAGTCCATCGTCCGCATCTGCGTGGCGACCGCCTCGCTGATCTCCGTGCGTCCGTGTCCGGCATTGACACACCATAGACCGGCGACACCATCGAGCACCTGTCGTCCGTCGGCGGTCCAGTAGTACATGCCGGACGCCCGCGCAAACATGCGGGGGCGGGCCTTGAACTGCCGGTTCGGGGTGAACGGCATCCAGTGCGCCTCCAGATCGGCCGCGGAGGGCAAGGGGGAGTCCGGGGCAGTCCCTGCGCGGGCGCCGGCAGGGGACAGCGATTCGGAAGTCGCGGGGGCCATGGAGCATTCGCCTGTAGGAGGGGGAGGCTGGCGATGATAAGGAAATTTGACAATCAGGGCCATCCGGACCAGATTTCGGCAGCACTTGTCGATAATCTTAAACACTCGCGCAGACGGGGCCTTCTCATGAGCATCGACGTTGGCAGCCGGCTGCGCGGGATCCGGACCACATTCGGGCTCTCGCAGCGCGAGCTGGCGCGCCGCGCCGGCGTCACCAACGGACTGATCTCGCTGATCGAGCAGAATCGCGTCAGCCCCTCGGTCAGCTCTCTCAAGAAGGTGCTTGACGGGGTGCCCATGTCCCTCGCAGAGTTTTTCACCCTCGATCTGAGTGCACCACCGCAGACGTTCTTTACCCGGGACGAGCTGGTCGAGCTGGGCAATACGCAGGTTTCGCTCCGGCTGGTCGCTGCGCAGCGGCCAAGCCGCCAGCTCACGATTCTGCACGAGCGCTATGCCGCCGGTTCCGGCACGGGGGACGAGATGATCGTTCACCGCGGAGAAGAAGGCGGCGTAGTCATCCGGGGGCGCGTCGAGCTCACGGTAGGGGGCGCGAGCCGGGTGCTCGGCCCCGGCGAAGCCTACTACTTCGCCAGCCAGCTGCCGCACCGCTTCCGCAATGCAGGACGTGAGCCCTGTGAGATCATCAGTGCCAGCACGCCTCCGAGCTTCTGATATTCCGACAACGAACCTGGACACGAGAGAGACCCATGGCTGCCAAACCTGAATCCATCTCCTGGCACGAGCGTGCGCGCGCGCTCGAGATCCACACGAAAGCCTTCATCAACGGCAATTATGCCGATGCGGCCTCGGGCGCAACGTTCGATACCGTCAATCCCGGTACCGGCAAGCTGCTGGCCCGGGTCGCCGCCGGCGACGCCGAGGACATCGACCGCGCAGTCGGTGCTGCGCGCACCGCATTCCGCAAGGGAGTGTGGGCGAATGTCGCGCCGGCCAAGCGCAAACAGGTGCTCAAGCGCTTCGCCGAGTTGATTCTGAAGAATGGCGAGGAGCTTGCGCTGCTCGAAACACTCGACATGGGCAAGCCCATCGGCGTCAGTCTCAACGTCGATATTCCCTCGGCCGCTCGCTGTATCGAGTGGTACGCCGAGGCGATCGACAAGATCTATGACGAGGTGGCGCCGACCGGACCCGGCTCGCTGGCGATCGTCACCCGCGAGCCGATGGGCGTCGTCGGCGCCATCGTGCCCTGGAACTATCCGCTGCTGATGGCGGCCTGGAAAATCGGGCCGGTGCTGGCGGCGGGCAATTCGCTGGTGCTCAAGCCCTCGGAGAAGTCTCCGCTGACCGCGATCCGGGTGGCGCAAATTGCGCTCGAGGCCGGCATCCCGGAGGGGGTCTTCAACGTTGTCCCGGGACTGGGGGCGGCCGCCGGCAAGGCCCTGGCGCTGCACATGGATGTGGACTGCATCGCCTTCACGGGCTCGACGGCAACCGGTCGCTCGATCATGCAATATGCCGGCCAGTCGAACATGAAACGCGTGTCGCTGGAGTGCGGCGGCAAGTCTCCCAACATCGTCATGGCCGATTATCCGGATCTTGATCGGGCCGCCACCGCCGCTGCGTATGCAATCTTCGACAATCAGGGCGAGGTCTGCTCCGCGGGCTCCCGCCTGCTGGTGCAGGAGAGTGTCAAGGACCGGGTGCTCGAGAAGGTCCAGGCCATTGGCAAGAGCTTGCAGCCAGGTGATCCGCTCGATACCGATACGAAACTCGGCGCGATCGTGGATGACCTGCAGATGAAGCGGGTGCTCGGCTACATCGAGTCAGGCCGCCGGGACGGGGCCACCGTCCGCTTCGGCGGACGGCGGGTGCGCGAGGACAGCGGCGGCTATTTCGTCGAGCCGACGGTGTTCGATTCAGTCCGCCCGAGCATGGCGATCGCCCGCGAGGAGATCTTCGGACCGGTGCTCTCCACGATCACCTTCAAGACCGTCGATGAGGCGATAGAGATCGCGAACGATGTGATCTACGGGTTGGTGGCTGCCGTGTGGACGCGTGATGTGACCACTGCACACCGAACCGCCAAGGCGTTGCGCGCCGGAACCGTATTCGTGAACTGCTACGACGCCGACGATATCACCGTGCCCTTTGGCGGCTTCAAGCAGTCGGGCATCGGCCGCGACAAGTCGCTCCATGCCCTGGAGAAGTACACCGAGCTCAAGACGACCTGGATCGATCTGTCCTGAGTGACGGCGTCGGGGTGCGCCAGTTCAGGGCGAGCTCTCCGCGTGGGCTCGCCGATCTGCTCGCACGCGAGCTCACGATCTTCGGCGCCGACAACCTGCGCGAGCGCTCGGCCGGAGTGACGTTCAGCGGCGATCTGCGGGTCGCCTATCGGGCCTGTGTCGGCTCACGCATCGCCAACCGCATCTTCCTCGAGCTCGCCGCCTTCGAAGCACGCGACGCGCAGGAGTTCTACGGTGCGGCGCGCGAGCTGAACTGGGCGGCTGAGCTCGCGCCCGATGCGACTCTGGCCTGCGAGTTCACGGGCAAGCACCCTAACATCACGCACACTCACTTTGGGGCGCTCAAGCTGAAGGACGCCATCGTGGATGCCGTTCGGGATGTGCGCGGCACGCGTCCGGACGTGGCGCTCGAGCGACCCGGGCTTCGGGTGCACGCCCATGCAAACGGGACCCGGATCACGCTGTCTCTGGATCTCTCCGGGGAGAGTCTGCATCGGCGGGGCTATCGCGCAACAGCCGGCGAGGCGCCGCTGAAGGAGAACGTGGCGGCAGGCATGCTGCTGCGCGCCGGGTGGGCCGAAATGGCCGCGGAAGGCGCCTCGTTCCTGGATCCCCTGTGCGGATCGGGTACCCTCGTGATCGAAGCGGCATGGATAGCCGCCCGGCGGGCGCCGAATCTGGGCCGCCAATATTTTGGCTTCCTGGGCTGGCGTGGACATGATCCGACACTCTGGAGCGAGGTGTTGCAGGAAGCTCGTGAGCGGGTCGGGACACGGTTGCCGCAGCCCGCGGTCATCCGAGGCACTGATCGTGATCCCGGCGCGATTCGCGATGCACGCGCCAACGCCGCTCGAGCGGGCATCAGCGAGCTCGTGCAACTCGAAGTGGGCTTGCTTGCAGATGCGAGGCCACCGGTCTCGAACGGCAATGGGCTGCTCGCCGTCAATCCGCCTTATGGCGTGCGGTTGGAGGATCACGATCAGGCTCTGAGCCTGCATCGCGAGCTCGGAGGCGTACTGCGCGGGCGATTTCAAGGCTGGCAGGCCGCCATTTTGATCGGCGCCCCGCAACTCGGCAGGGAGCTGGGCCTGCGTGCCTCCCGCACTCACGTCCTGTGGAATGGTGGAATCGAGTGCCGGCTGCTTCGGCTGCGGGTCGACCCGGCGAGCGAGCGCGAGCCCGGCAGGCTCGGCCGAGCCGACTCCGCCGTTCGCGATTCTCCGGGTGCGCGGATGTTCGCGAATCGGCTGGCCAAGAACCTCAAACGACTGCAGAGCTGGGCTGCGCGCAGCGGGATCTCCTGTTACCGGCTCTACGATGCGGACATGCCCGAGTACGCCTTCGCAATCGATCGTTACCGAACGATCGATCCGCCGATGGAGTGGCTGTACGTGCAGGAGTACGCGGCCCCGGCCGAAATCGAGCCGGAGTCCGTTCGCCGGCGACGCCAGGAAGCCTTATCGGTGCTCCCGGAGGTGACGGGCGTGCCCCGCGAGCGGATCCGCGTGCGCACCCGCCGCCGGATGCGCGGCAGCGATCAGTATGGGAAGGTCCACGAGGAGGGCGCCTTCCACGTGGTCGAGGAAGGTGGCTTGAAGTTCCAGGTCAATTTCGATGAGTACCTGGACACCGGATTGTTTCTCGATCATCGCCTGACGCGCGAGCGTCTGCGCTCGCATGCACGTGGCAAACGCTTTCTCAACCTGTTTGCTTACACCGGCACGGCGACGGCGTACGCGGCAGCGGGCGGGGCGACGGCGAGCACTTCCGTAGATCTTTCGCGCACCTACCTCGACTGGACCCGGCGCAATCTGACGCTCAATGATGTCTCGGGCAGCCAACACGAGCTCATCCAGGCGGACTGCCGGGAATGGCTGCAACCGGGCAGCCGCGGCGGCGCCCGCTACGAGCTGATCCTGCTCGATCCGCCGACCTTCTCGAACTCGAAGCGGATGCAGGGCATTCTGGACATCGCGCGCGATCATCCTGCCCTGATCGATGCTTGCATGAGCCTGCTGGCGCCCGGCGGGCTGCTCATCTTCTCGACCAACGCGCAGCGTTTCAGGCTCGAGCCCGCGCTCGGCACTCGCTATCGCATCCGCGACATCTCCGCGGCGACACTGCCAGAGGATTTCGAGCGCAATCCCCGCATCCATCATTGTTTCGAGATCGGCTGAGGCGCTTACGCCCGGGACGCCCCGCCCGCATCTCGGCAGCGCGCCCCGCAGCGCTCACAGCAGATCCTTCAAGCGATAGTAGAGCATCGCCAGCACGAGTGTCGGGCGGCGCAGCGCGGCCCCGCCGGGGAAGTTGCCGTGGGGAATGCGTGCAAACACGTCGAAGCGCTCGGCCGTCCCCGCGATTGCCAGCGCGACCAGCTTGCCGGCGATACCGGTGAGGGCGATGCCATGACCGGAGAAGCCCTGCAGAAAATAGACGTTGGGTGCCAGCCGGCCGAAGTGCGGCGCACGGTTGAGTGTGATGTCCACCTCGCCGCCCCATGCATACTCGATGCCAACATCTGCGAGCTGGGGAAACACGCGCAGCATGCGGGCCCGCGTGGCTGTCGGAGCATCGAACGAGCTGAGCCCCGAGTAGTTCACCCTCCCTCCAAAAAGCAGGCGGTGATCGGCCGATAACCGGAAGTAGTCCAGCACCCAGTTCATGTCGTGCACGGCCGAGTTGTTCAGGATCAGCTTGCGGGCCCGCTCGGCACCCAGGCGCTCGCTTGCCACGATGTAGGTGGCGACCGCCATGATCTTCGATGCGATCGCCGGGGCGGTATCTCGCAGGTAGACATTGCCGCAGAGCACCAGGTAGCGGCACGTGACCTCACCTTGCGGCGTGCGCACCCGGGTTCGCGCGGTGGCAGTGTTGGAGTCGCTCGCGAACGCAAGCGCGCGAGTTCCTTCGAAGATCCGTGTCCCGCTGCGCTCCGCGGCGGCAGCAAGTCCCAGAGTGTAGTTGAGAGGGTGCAGGTGACCGCTCTGGGCATCGTACAGCCCACCGAGGTAGCGGTCGGTGGCCACCAGCGAGCGGACCTCCTCGCGCGGCATGTAGCGCACGTGCGGGTAGCCGTACCTGCCGTGCAACTCCTCCAGCTCGTGGCGCAACTCCAACTCGTGCCGGGGCTTGATCGCGGTCAGCAGATGCCCGCTCACCCAGTCACAGGCGATCTCGTGGCGTGCGATCAGCTCGCGCATCAGCACAAGCCCTTCCACGCTGACATCCCACACCAGGCGGGCAGCTGCGGATCCGATCAGTCGCTCGAGCTTCGCCTGACCCGCTGCCACCCCGTGGATGGCCTGCGCTCCGCTGCGACCCGAGGCCCCCCAGCCGATGAGATTCTCCTCCAGCAAAACCACGGAGTAGCCGCGCTCGGCCAGATGCAGCGCCGTCGAGCAGCCTGCAATCCCACCCCCGACTACGCATACGTCGCAATCGACAGAGGCGCCTAGCGGGGCACGCGGGGGCGCCGCATTTGACGATGCGGCGTAATAGGAGGCAACGTGGCGCGCGGCAGCCATGCGAGGTGTTTAAGATATTTAGACGCGCCGGGACGGGCGCAGCGCGCCGGCAGGATAGCGAGCCGCACACAATCGGGGCAAATCCTCCCAGGCAGATTCCCGACCCCGAGCTGTGTTCTAATATCGGCTTTGGAGAAGCCGCCGGGCGGGTCTGTTTAGTAAAATAGACGCTGCCTGCAGAAGCGTCATGGCCGCTCGCCCACTGATCGGTATACCTGCAGACCGTCACATCATCGGCCCGCATCCGTTCCATGCGGTCGGCGAGAAATACGTGCGCGCGGTGCTGGATGCGGCCGAGGGGCTGCCGCTGCTGATCCCGGCGCTGGCTGATGAGCTCGGTATGGACGATCTCATGCGTCGGCTCGACGGGATCCTCTTCACCGGCAGCCCATCCAACGTGGAGCCGCTGCACTATTCGGGGCCGCCGAGCGAGCCCGGCACACTGCACGATCCGGCAAGGGATGCCACCACGCTGCCCCTGATCCGCAAGGCCGTCGCAGGCGGGATTCCGGTGCTGGGGATCTGCCGTGGTTTCCAGGAGATGAACGTCGCTTTCGGCGGCTCGCTGCATCAGAAGGTTCACGAGGTGCAAGGCAAGCTCGATCATCGTGATGACGGGAGCCTGCCCCTGGAAGTGCAGTACGGGCCCGCCCACGACGTGCTGCTCGAACCTGCCGGAGTGCTCCGGGCGCTGGCTGCGAGCGATCGCGTGCGAGTCAACTCTCTGCACTCGCAGGGCATCGACCGGCTGGGCTGCGGCTTAGCGGTCGAGGCACGGGCGCCGGACGGTCTGGTCGAGGCCTTTCGGGTCGAGGGGGCGAGGCGCTATGCGCTCGCCGTCCAGTGGCATCCCGAGTGGAAGGTGATGGAGAGTCAGTTCTCGCGCGCTGTGTTCGCCGCCTTTGGCGCTGCCTGCCGCGAATATGCGCACGCGATGCGGGGTCGATGAAGTCGGGCGCCCCTGGTGGGCTCCCTTCGGGCCCCGGCCATGAAATAAGGTCATTCCTATGGTGAGCGAGATTCAGCAGTTCTTTCGCGATCACGGCATCTCCGAGGTCGAGGCGATCATTCCCGACATGGCGGGCATCGCGCGCGGCAAGATCATGCCGGCGGCGAAGTTCGCGGAGGACGAGGGCATGCGCCTGCCCGAGAGCGTCTTCCTGCAGACCGTCACGGGCGACTACCCGCTCGAGACCGGTGAGGCGATGAGTCCAGCCGAGATCGACATCGTGCTCAAGGCCGATCCGAAGACCGTTCGCCGAGTGCCCTGGGCAGCCGAGCCCACCGCACAGGTGATCCACGACTGCTTCTATTCGGATGGCCGGCGGGTCTCCATGGCACCCCGTCACGTACTACGCAACATCATCGAGATGTATGCCCAAAGGGGCTGGGAGCCGGTCGTGGCTCCGGAGCTGGAGTTCTATCTCATCGAGCAGAACAAGGATTCGGATTATCCGCTGCGCCCGCCGGTGGGTCGATCCGGACGCGCCGAGCCCGGGCGCCAGTCCTATAGCATCGCCGCCGTCAACGAGTTCGATCCGCTGTTCGATGACATCTACCAGTTCTGCGAGGACCAGGACATCGAGATCGATACGCTGATTCACGAGGATGGTCCGGCGCAGATGGAGATCAACCTCATCCACGGCTATCCGCTCGACCTGGCTGATCAGGCGTTTCTCTTCAAGCGCACTGCACGCGAGGCCGCGTTGCGACACAAGATCTACGCCACCTTCATGGCGAAGCCGCACGCCAAGGAGCCGGGCAGCGCCATGCACATCCACCAGAGCGTGGTGGACACGAAAACGCGCCGCAATATCTTCAGCAACGGCGACGGGACGCCCTCGAACCTGTTCTTCTCGCACATCGCCGGGCTGCAGAAGTACATGCCTGCGGCCATGGCGCTCTTCTGTGCCAATGTGAATTCGTATCGCCGGCTGACACGGTACCTGTCGGCACCGATCAATGTTCACTGGGGATACGATAACCGCACGGCCGGCTTGCGCGTACCGATGTCGAGTGCCGATGCCCGCCGAGTGGAGAACCGTGTAGGCGGAGCCGACGCCAATCCCTACATCGCCATTGCCGCTTCGCTGGCATGTGGTTACCTGGGCATGGTGGAGGGCCTGCAGCCCACCGATCCGATCACGGGCAGCGCGCATGACCTGCCGTTCGGGCTGCCCCGCTCACTCGATGAGGCGCTACGGGAGCTGCGGGCCTCCGAGCCGCTCGTGAGACTGCTCGGCGAGCCGTTCGTCTCGGCGTTCACCATCGTCAAGGAGGCCGAGTACGAGGTATTCCTGCAGGTGATCAGCTCCTGGGAGCGCGAGCATCTGCTGCTGAACGTGTGAATGCTATATAAAGCTGCGAGGGGCAACCGTTCACCTGGAGATGAAGCAGATGAGTAGCGCTCGTGCGGCGATCTCCATGAAGCACTGGCTGCTCCCGCTGTGCCTGGCAGCGGCACTGGCTGCCTGCGGCGGCGGCAGCCAGTCAACGCACCGATCGGGCAGCTCGGCCGGATCACAGCCGGAAGAGAAGGTCCTCAACGTCTACAACTGGTCCGACTACATCGAGCCCGGCGTGCTGGAGGATTTCCACAAGCAGACGGGCATCAAGATCAACTACGACGTGTTCGACACCAATGAGGTGCTCGAGACGAAGCTCCTCGCCGGCCATACCAACTACGACGTCGTGGTCCCGTCCGGGCCGTTTCTGGAGCGGCAGATCCAGGCAGGCGTCTTCCAGAAGCTCGACAAATCCAAGCTGCCCAACCTCAAGAATCTGGATCCGCAGGTGCTCAAGCAGCTCGAGATGTACGATCCGGGCAATGCCTACAGCGTCCCCTACATGTGGGTAACCTCGGGACCTGGCTATAACGTGGCGAAGATCCACGAGCGCATGGCCGATGCGCCGCTGGACAGTCTGCGCATGCTGTATGACCCCGCCGTCGTGTCCAGGTTCGCCGATTGCGGAGTCTCGGTCCTCGATGCGCCCTCGGAAGTCATCGGCACGGTTCTCATCTACCTGGGTAAACCGGGCGACAGCGAATCGCCGCAGGACCTGCAGGCGGCCGAGAATGTGCTGATGTCGATCCGACCCTATCTGCGTTACGTCAATTCATCGCGCTACATCGAGGACCTCGCCAACGGTGAGACCTGCCTGGCGCTCGGTTGGTCCGGCGATGTCAAGCAGGCGCGTGACCGGGCGCACGATGCCGGCAAGGGCATCGAGATCAGATACTCCATTCCACGCAATGGCACCATCCTGAACTTCGACATGCTTGCCATCCCCGCCGATGCGCCCCATCCACAGAATGCGCATCTGTTCATCAATTTCCTGCTCGATGCGAAGATCGCCGCCCGCAACTCGAACCTGGTGAAATACGCCAATGCGAACCTGGCATCCCAGCCTTTTCTCGACGAGGCGGTGAAGAGCGACCCCAACATTTACCCGCCGCCGCAGATCCGTGCGAAGCTCGTGCCCGAGCCGCCTCGGTCCCTGACGTACCAGCGGCTGCTGACGCGCGCATGGACCCGGTTCAAGACGGGCAAGTGACATCGGCCGCTGCTGCGTGAGCACCAGATCGAGGAGCGATGGGCAGAGTGCCCCAGCCGCGGCCGCTGAGGCTCCCA
>Ga0070741_10003823_pt1 | contig 36271 bp, 30 predicted proteins | sample Coa_R1_4_FD_66440 | JGI IMG/M metagenome (GOLD analysis project Ga0070741, IMG submission 66440) | Surface soil microbial communities from Centralia Pennsylvania, which are recovering from an underground coalmine fire - Coalmine... | ecosystem: Environmental > Terrestrial > Soil > Unclassified ... | reverse complement strand
GCTGGAAGCCGAAAAAAGCGGCAGAGAATTCCCCGAAGAATTCGCGCATTGAACCCCTGAACCTCGAAAACGTGCAAGTGCTTAGTAATCAACGAACCAATTTTAAGGTTCATGGGGAGGACTGCCGCAGTCCAAAACGCAAGCGCGGCACGGGCGCGGGCCTCGAGGACCGAAGGTTTTGGAGTGCGGCAGCCCTCTGCCGCTTTTTTCGGCTTCCAGCCAAGACCGACACTTTTAATCGCCCCCCTCCCTCCGGCTTGACTTCCCACGACGGTTGGCGAAGAATTAGTCCTGTTGACAGCTATTATGAAGAACGTGAAAGCTAAGAAGCAGTGGAAGAAGCCCGCCGTCAAAGCCGTCCGCCTCTGTTGCGAATGCACGGCCTACGTCCAGGCTGTTTAATCGCCTCTTTACACCACCCCGGGGAGGCCCACCATTCGCGTCCGTCTTTTAGGCACGGCTGCGGGCGGCGGCTTGCCTCAGTGGAATTGTTCCTGCCCTAATTGCCGATCAGCCCGGCAGGGGCTCATCCTTTCCAGAACCCAGTCGTGTGTCGCGATCGGCGATGCGCGGTCTGGTTGGTACCTAATCAATGCTTCGCCGGATCTGGGCCGTCAGGTCGAAACCTTCCCGGAGCTACAGCCCCGGCCCGAGCCTCCCCGCAATAGTCCCATCGCCGGGGTGTTCCTGACCAATGCCGACCTGGACCATGTTCTGGGACTTTTCTCTTTGCGCGAAGGAGGGAGTTTCGCGATTTACTCTACCGCGCCGGTGCGCGCGATAGCGCAGCAGGTTTTGGGACTGCAGAGCGTGCTCGAGTGTTTTTGCGCGCCTCGCTGGGTCGCGGCGAACTTCGAGGACTTCGTTCCCATCGATAGCCGGTTGAGCCCGGCGCTTTTGTACCGGACCATTGAACTTCCCGGCAAGCCGCCCCCTTTTGCCAGTTCGCCCGTTTCCACTACGCAAGGCGGCCACAGTGTGGCCTACCAGTTCTTAGACCAGCGTACGGGTAGGAAACTCCTGGTCGCGCCGGACGTGGCGGCGGTCAACCGCGGGTTGGACGAGGCGCTGAGCGGCTCGGACGCAGTTTTATTCGACGGCACTTTTTGGTCGGCGGACGAACTGGCCAAGGTCAGGACCGGCGCGAAGGAGGCGGCCGATATGGGGCACTTGACCGTCCGGGACGGCAGCCTCGATTTGCTTGCGCGATTGTCAGCGCGCAAAAAGATCTATATCCATATCAACAATACTAATCCGATCCTGGCGGCCAATTCAGAGGAACGGGCGGCGGTCGAAAACCGCGGCCTCATCGTCGGCGAGGACGGATTGGAGTTCGAGCTATGAACGACCCAGCCTGGGACCGGGAATCCTTTATTGCCAACCTGCAAAAAGTGGGCGCCTCGGCCTACCACGACAAACATCCTTTCCACGAGCTGATGAATTCGGGTCGGCTCGAACGCCCGGCGCTTCAAACCTGGGTGGCTAACCGGTTCTATTACCAAATCAACATTCCGATCAAAGACGCCGCGATTCTTTCCAACTGTCCGCTGCGCGAAGTCCGGCGGCTGTGGCTGCATCGGATAGTGGACCACGACGGCACTCGGGACGATGAAGGGGGCATCGGCGCCTGGCTGCGGTTAGGGGAGGCCTGCGGGCTCGACCGCGAGGCGATGTTGGACAGCCGCCAGGTCCTGCCCGGGGTCAGGTTCGCGGTCGATGCGTATGTGAATTTCGCTCGGACACAACCGTGGCCGATCGCCATCGCGTCGTCCCTGACGGAACTGTTTGCCCCGGACCTGATGGCCAAGCGCCTTGAAGCATTTGAGCGGTTCTACCGCTGGATCGAGCCGCGTGGCCTGGAATATTTCAGGAGCCGGCTGACTCAGGCGCGGCGTGATTCCGGTGAAGCGCTCGAGCTAACCGTCAGGCACTGCAAGAGCCGCGAAAACCAGGAAGCGGCCGTGCGCGCTTTGCAGTTCAAGTGCGATCTGCTCTGGGCGATGCTGGACACTATCCATTTGAGCGTTACGCCAGCCGGCGCGCGGGCATCCTTGCCGGCAGCAACGAATGACCAATGCTGACGATTAAAATGCTTTCTGCACCAGATTCAAATCGGGGATCTCTGTGGACTGGGAAGCTCGCGCCGGCGCGCGGGCATTCTTGCCCGCAGCAACGGCCGATCACCACCTGACATCAAACCGCTCTATGCGCCAGATTCGGTTCGCGGATCCCTGCGGACTGGGAAGTCCGCGGGCCGGCGCTGACTCCGGAACGCCGCATTTATGCGGCAGCGGCTCAAAACCGCCCCTTGTGGGGGCCGGGCCGGTCGCCTTATGAACGGACAATGAGTATGAACGAACAAAGCCGTCCGGCCCTGGCTCGCGGCGTGCGTTTGCAGACCGAGCCGGCCACCGGCGAACCCATGTTGCTGTTTCCCGAAGGAGTTCTTTATCTAAGCGAAACCGCGAACGAGATCGTGTGCCGTTGCGATGGCTCAAACTCGATTGCGGAAATCCTAGCCGCTTTGGCTGAAGAGTACCAGGCGGAGCCCGAAACTTTGCGGCAGGATGTGCTCGACTGTTTGCACGATTTATACCAGCGTAAGCTGGTCGTGGTATAGGCATGCATCCTCGCCCTTACTTGCTGTTGGCGGAACTGACTTATCGGTGTCCCCTTCACTGTCCCTATTGTTCGAACCCGCCGGTGAGTCGAACGGCCGAGGAACTGTCGACTGCCGATTGGCGGCGCGTCCTGCGGGAAGCCGCGCAATTGGGCACTTTACACGTCGGTTTTTCCGGCGGTGAACCGTTAAATCGGCCGGACCTCGAGGACCTGGTGAAGGCCGCGCGAACGGCGGGACTTTATTCGAACCTGATCACCAGCGCGGTCGGGCTCTCGCGCAGCCGCGCCGAGGCGCTTAAGGCCGCCGGCTTGGATGCCGTGCAAATCAGTTTCCAATCCGATCTGCCTGGACTGGCCGACCAGATTGCCGGTGCCCGGGCGCATGCGAAGAAATTGGAGGCCGCGCGACACGTCCGCGAGTTGGGTTTTCCTCTAACCATGAATGTGGTGTTGCATCGGGCCAACATCGATCGCTTGCCGCACATTCTGGCGCTGGCCGAAGAGATTGGCGCCGACCGAATCGAGCTGGCCAACACCCAATTTTATGGCTGGGCTTTTCGCAACCGCGCGGCCCTGTTGCCGAGCCGCCGTCAGATCGATGAAGCGCTTCGCATCACGGAGGCCGCCCGGCAGCGCCTGATTGGCAAACTCGAAATTCTGTTCGTAGTTCCCGATTACTACAGCGACCGGCCCAAGCCTTGCATGCACGGCTGGGCCAGCCGCTATCTCACCGTCAATCCGATGGGCGACGTGCTGCCTTGCCCGACGGCCAGTGAAATCCGGGATCTGCGGTTTGATAATGTGCAATCCAAATCCTTGAGCTGGATCTGGCATGAGTCCGACGCGTTCAATCATTTTCGCGGAACTGAATGGATGCCCGAACCTTGCCGCAGTTGCGAGTTCCGTGAAGTAGATTTCGGCGGATGCCGCTGCCAGGCCGCCTTGCTCACGGGAGACGCGCGCAACACTGACCCCGTGTGCGGCCTTTCTCCCGAGCACCAGCGCCTGAGCGCCTTCGTCGAATCGATCCGGAACAACGGGACTGGCGAATCTGCAGACCAGGTTTTGGAAAACGTCGCCTTCCGCCAAAACCCCGCCAGGTAGGGACGGGCGGGCCTGTGCCGCCCCCGTTGGCGTCCAGCGGCACAATGGGAGTGCCGTGGTTGTGGCCCGACTACCTAATGTTCCGCCCGCTGGGGGGGGCCCCTCGCAGCGCGAGGTTCCCTACCTGATGAAGCGCTAAACGATTGAACAACTTTCCAAAGCCAATACAATCAGCCTTTTGAATGAGCAGCCAGAATAAGCCCCGCCGGAGCGCTGGATCCAGAGGCAAGAAACGATCTCAACTTTGGGTCATCCCGCTGGTTGTCCTGGTCGCTACGGCTGGCATCGTGCTGATGTTTATGCCGAACGACATGCTGAGGCCTCAGCCGGATCGGAGTTCTCAGCCAAGGCCGGGCTCCAGTCTGGCCGTCGGCGCCAATACAGGCTCCCCATCTCCCGATCCCCTAGTGGCTACAAATCTAAGCGGATTGAGCGACGCCGAAAAGGCCGCTTATTACCAAAACCTCGGCAGTCAACTGCTCGAGCAAGGCCGGTTCGCCGATGCCATTGCCCAGTACAAAGCAGCGGTGAAAATCAGCCCGGAAGATGAAGATTCTCACTATAACCTCGGCCTGGCGCTGGCCAAGGCGGGCGATTCCGCCGGCGCTGAGAAGGAGTACCTGGAAGCGTTGCGCATTTATCCTGACTACCCTGAAGCGCATAATAACCTGGGTAATTTGCTTCTGGAGCAAGGCAAGCTCGACGACGCGGTAACGCATTTCAAAGCCGCCTTGCAAACCACACCCGAAGATGCCTCGCTGCATAATAACCTCGGCCACGCCCTGGCGCGGCAAAAGAAAATTGATGAAGCGATTCCCGAGTTCAAGGAAGCCCTGCGCCTCAAACCCGATTACGTGGATGCCCGCTACAATCTCGGCCAGGCATATCTTTTACAAAAGCAAGGCACCGAAGCGGCCAATGAATTTAGCGAGGTTTTAAAGGCCCAGCCGGACTTCGAGCCGGCTCAACGAGGTCTTGCCAAAGCCCGCCAACTCGGGGGCAAATGACGCAACCCGTCCGATATAGTTAAAATCTGGTTGGCAACGCGGTCGGGCGGATTACGTTCACCGAGATGAAAAGCCTTACGGAACAGCTCTGGTTTGAAGTGCCCAACCGCCGCGGGTTCGTGAACATAACCGATACCGTGGCCGAACTGGTGCGCAAGAGCGAGGTTCGCGAGGGCCTGTGTTTGGTCAATGCAATGCATATCACGGCTTCGGTTTTTATAAATGACGCCGAGGAGGGACTGTTGCATGACTACGAGGTCTGGCTGGAACGACTCGCCCCGCACGCGCCTGCTTCGCAGTACCAGCACAATCGCACCGGCGAAGATAACGCCGATGCCCATATGAAACGCCAGGTGATGGGCCGCGAAGTGGTCGTGGCCATCACCAAGGGCAAACTGGATTTCGGTCCCTGGGAGCAAATTTTCTACGGCGAGTTCGATGGCCGCCGGAGAAAGCGCGTGCTGGTTAAAATTATCGGTGAATGACTCAATCTGTTTCGATGTGACCGATATTTATGCGAAGGGCCCAATATCCAGGGCGGGGCTTAGCGATGCGCGAGAGCTCGGGTTGGTAGCGCCGGCGCCAGCTAGCCGACTGAAAGTCGGCGATACAGCAGGCTGGAAAGCCTGCGCTACTACCGACATTCGCTTATCGCAGGCCGCCAGTCTGGAAGCTCAGAGCGGAGCGCTGGACCAGGTATTCGTAACGGGTATCGCCGTAGGAGATTTCGGCGGAGATCAGGTTCAGTTCAGCCTGGTTCAATTCGACGATGGAACTAATTTGCTGTTTGTACCGGGCTTGTGCCAGGTCATAGGATTGGCGGGCGTTCTCGAGGAGCCGGCCGGTGATCTGGTAACGGTCAAAGGCATTCTGAGCGTTCAACCATGCCACCCGCACGTCGCGAATCACGTTGTCCTGGAGATCGCGCAAGGTTTCTTCATCCACTTGCGCCTGGAGCAAGGCCGATTCGCGACGCGCCGAATAGTAGCCCCCGGCAAACAGCGGCACGCTCATGACCACACCCGCCGCGGCATAGTTGTCCGGCAACTGCGGATCGCGCACGGGAACAACTCCGGCGCTGGCCACCGCTGAGATCGTGGGATAACTCAAGGCGCGTTCGGCTTTGGCGAATTTGGTGGCCGCCTCGCCCCGGTTGCGCAAGCTCAGCAAGTCCGGCCGACGGGCCAAGGCTTGTTGTACAAAATCCGTGGCATTGGTTGAGAGCCGTTCAGGCATAGGAGTTTCGACGAGGCGATAATTGATTGGCTCGGTCACGCCCATCAACGTTCCGAGCTGCGCAAAGGCGGCCTGTAGATCATTCTGGGCCTTACTCAAAAGCAATTGAGCTTCTTCGAGGTTGACGCGGGCAAAACTGACATCGAGGTCGGACCGCAATTTCACCCGCGCCAGTTCAGTGACCTGGTCCAGAAACGCCTGCCGGTTGGTGATCGTTTGCCCAGCGACGCGGGTTTCGGCCTGCGCCTGGAGAGCCGCATAGAACGCTTCATCGACCGCGAGCAAAATCTGCTCGCGGGTGGCCTGGGCGTTGTTGGCGGCCGCTTCGGCTTCGAGCCGGGCGCTGCCGGTGAGATTGGCCGTACGGCCAAAATCGGTGATCAACTGGCTAATCATTAAGCCCTCGGCGTTGCGATCAAAAATAGCGGGGTTATTCAGCGCACCAATGGCCGCCAGGCGTGTGTTGTCCTTTGTCGTGCCCACCGCCACTACATTCGCGGAGAGATTGGGAAAGAATCCCGAGCGGACTTCTCGCAAATTTTGGCCTGCAATCAGAGCTTTGAGATCGCCAACGTGGATCAGCGGATGATTGCGCAGGGCAGTTTCGTGAGCCTGTTGCAGGGTCAGTTCAGGCGGGTCGGCGGCAGCGCAGCGCGCGACGACCGAGCCAAACAACAGTATGCCGCCAAACGTCGAGAGTAGCTTCATAAACCGCCTATGCGGAAACTGCCGGATCCAGGCCAGTGGGAGGCGCGTCGGGCGGCTGTATTTGCTCCTTGTTGCGGTAGATCAGGTAATAAGCGCACGGCACGATGAACACAGTCAAAACGACCGAGACGGCGAGCCCCCCGATGATGGCCCGCGCGAGGGGTGCGTAAGCTTCGCTGCCGGCGCCGAGCTTGGCCGCCATGGGGAGCAAGCCGATCAAAGTAGCCAGGGAGGTCATGAGCACCGGGCGCAAGCGCACCCGACAGGCCAGCGAAACCGCCTGGCGCAACGGCCGGCCTTCAGCGCGCAGTCGATTGGTAAATTCGACGATCAAAATGCTGTTGGAAACCACAATCCCCACCATCATCACAATCCCCATTAGCGACATCACGTTGAGCGTCGTGCCGGTGGCAAACAAAACGAGCAGCACGCCGGTCAATCCCGTGGGAACAGCCAGGAGGATCAGGAACGGATCGACGAAGGATTTAAACTGCGCCACGAGGATGAGATAGACCAGCAGCGTCGAGAGAATCAGCCCAAGGCTGAAGCTCTTGAACGACGCGTTCATGGCTTGCACCGAGCCGCGCACCGTGATCGTCGTGTTCAGGCGGGTATTGGCTGCATCGGCCGCTTTTTGCAGCTCGGCGACTTTGGCGTCCACGATATTTTGGACGGCGTCATAAATGCGGTTAAGCGCCTCGCCTGTGGGAGCCACATACACATCAACCGTGCGTTGAATCTGGTAGTGGTCGACCTCGGTCGGGGCGGCGATATGCGAAATGCGCACGACCGAATCGAGGCGGGTTGGGCGCTTGAGGTGAGCGGCGCGCAGCGGCATGCTGCCCAAAGATTCGAGGTTCTTAACGTACTTCTCCGGGTATTGGACCGTCAGCAGATAGTTATTGCCGGTTTTCGGATCGATCCAATAGCTCGGGGCGATCATACCGTTGGAAGTCAGGGCGGTGATCAAGCTGTCCACGATTTCATGGGCGCTGAGGCCTAATTCGCTGGCGCGCTCCCGGTCGATATCGATCTTGAGCGCCGGGTAATCGACGTCCTGCGGCACCAGCACATCACCCACTCCAGGGATGGCGCGGGTCTTTTCGGCAATCTCGCTGGCAATGGCGTGGGCGTCTTTGAGGTTCATCCCGGTGACCTGGATATCCAAGGGGGCGGGCACACCTTGATTGAGAATGGCGTCGACCAAGCCACCGGTTTGGAAATAAGCGCTGACTTGCGGCAACTCGCGCCGGAGACGCTCCCGGACCAGGCTCATATAGGCAAAACTGCTGAGTTTATGATCTTCGTTGAGGCCAACCTGAACGATGGCGGTGCTGGGGCAGGAATTCGGGTTGAGAATGGAATTAAAACCGGGGGTGGTGCCAATGTTGGAAACGATGATCTTGAGATCGTGTTCGGGAACAACTTTGCGCACCACATCCTCGACCTGGCCAATCAACTGGTCGGTCAATTCGAGGCGGGTGCCGGAGGGCGCCTTGACGCTTACTACGAATTGGCTGGGGTCGGTGCGCGGAAAGTAGGCTTTGCCGATCAGCGGGTAGAGCGCCAGGCTCAGAATAAACATTCCGGTGATACCTGCGACCGTGGCAATGGGCCGCACCAGGGCGAGGTTGAGCGTGCCTTCATACCGATCGAGCAAGCGGTGGAATCGGACATTGAACCAATGATTAAACCGTGGGCCCCACCCTTTAGGTTGAACCGCGCCGCCGTGGCCGGTGTCTGCGTCATGGCCCTGAGGGCCTTTGATGAGCTTGGCGCAGAAGAGCGGCACGACCGAAAGCGCCACGAAATACGAGGCAAACAGGGACAAAACCACTGCCAGTGCCAGCGCTGTGAACAGGAACTTGCTGACACCGTAAAGGAAGGTCACGGGGAAGAACACGACCACTGTGGTGAGCGTGGCGGCCAGCACCGGCAGAGCCACTTCCTGACCGCCGCGTTCAGCGGCAATCTGTGGTGATTCGCCCAATTCGAGATGGCGAAAAATATTCTCCAGCACGACGACTGAGTTGTCGATCAGGCGGGAGAAAACCAAAGCTAAGCCGCCCAGGATCATCGCGTTGACCGTGCTGCCTCCCAGCCCCAAGGCGATAAAGGCGGCCAAAGCCGACAGAGGAATGGAGAGGAACACCGCCAGCGTGGCGCGCATGCTGCCTAAAAAGACCAGGATCATCAGCCCGGTCAGCACCAGGCCGATGGCGCCTTCATGGATCAAGGTCTCGATGGCCGTACGAACAAAGACCGATTGATCAAAAACGACCTCGGTGATGAGTTGCTTGGGGACATAAAGGAGTTTGGAAACGACCGATTTAACCCCATCGACGACCGCGATGGTATTAGCATCACCGCCTTGCTTGAGAACGGGGATGTAAACCGAGGGTTGGCTGTTGATCCGGACCTTATTGTATTGAATTTGAGCCGCGTCCTTGGCCTCGCCAACATCCGCCACGAGCACCGAGGCGTCCCCAACCGTTTTCAACGGAACCAGATCAATGTCTTTCATCGCGTTGATCTGGTTATTGGCATAAATATTGTAATCGAAGGGCCCGAGTTTGACGTCACCTGCCGGCAGGATCAGGTTGGCTTCGTTGACGGTTCGGACCACGTCCATGACGCTGAGGTCGTGAGCTTCCAGCTTTAAAGGGTCGACATAGACCATGATCTGGCGATAGCGCCCGCCAAAAGCAGGCGGCACCGAAGCGCCTGGAATACCGGCCATTTGATTGCGCACAGTAAACTGGCCGTAATCGCGCAGCGTGGCTTCGCTCATGCCTTCGCCTTTGAGCGTGACGAGACAGACGGGCAAACTCGAGGCGTCGAACTTCATCACGATTGGCGGCAAAGTACCTTTGGGCAAATAGCGCAAGCTGGCCATGGCCAGGTTCGCGATGCTGGTCACGTCCGAATCCGGATTGGACCCGGGCTGAAAGTAGACTTTGATCAGGCTCACCCCGGTGAGGGATCGTGATTCCATATGGTCGATGCCTGAAGCCAGGGTGAACATGCGTTCGAACTGGCCGGTAATATCGTTTTCGACCTGCTCCGGTGGCATGCCGGAAAAGAACGTGGCGACGACGACAACCGGGATGTTGATCGGAGGAAACAAGTCGACCGGCATGCGCAGGAGGCTGGTGACGCCCACCACGCAGACGATCAGGCAAACCACGACGATCAGGTAAGGGTAACGAATCGAGAAACGAGACATGGAGGCGCTGAATTGGTTATCAGGTTATCAAGTTATTAAGTCACCAGCGGGTGTTACTCGAAGGATTAGTTTGTATGTTCAGATTTTTTCGCGGCCGACGGCGGCGCGCAGTTTGTCCAAGGAGAATTCGGGCGAATGGCACAGTTCGATCAGCGCGTGCTCACGCTCAATGATTTTTGCAGCCACCGGCGGAATGCTCGGGGCAAGGTCCAACGGAATGGTCTGGACACCATGCAAATCGCCATGGAGCAAATCGCCAGAGCTGATCGCGAGCCCGCCGATGCTCACCGGCCGACCGAATTCGACAATGTGAACATAGGCGTGGGAAACGGCCACGCTGGCGGCGAAGAACTGGAAGCGCGCTTTTTCGGCGGCAGGCAGGTCGCGCACCGAACCGTTGGTCACCACCCCGACACATCCCAGGGCCTGCAAAATATTCAAGTGGACCGCGCCGATCAGCGAACCGAGCCCGCGTTTAGCGCTGGCGTCGTCAATAACCACGACTCGCGGCTCAGGTAAACTCAAGATGTAATCCCACCAGTCGGTTCGATCGGGGTAAGCACCATCAGTGGTCGGCGGGGCAGACCCGCGGATTTTAACCGTGGCAGCGTATCCAACCATCGGCGGCAGAGACGGGAGCAGGCAACGGACGCTCGGATCCATAAAACCTTCGTTGCGCAGACGTTGATGGAAGGTTTCGATAGCATTGGCCACGGTGGGAGCGTCCAAGTGACGTAGGGCTTCCAATTGATCGGGGGTGAGGGAGGAGTTCATTCCAGGGCGAGCGGGCCGATGAGTTTGGTTTCGACTTTTTGACCTGGCTTAACCGCCGAGCGCGCGCCAATCATTACCAGGTCGCCTTCCTTCAAGCCGTCGAGAATCTCATATTTAGTGGGGGTTTCGATGCCCAGGGTCACGGGACGCACTTCGATTTCCTGGGCCTGGTTTACGACATAGACCGTAGGTGGCTGCTCCTGCGAGACGGCTTCGAGGGGAATTGCCAGGGCCCGAGGCCGGCGTTGAACCTTGAGCAAGGCTTCGGCATACATGCCGGGCACCAGCTCCAAATTCGGATTGGCGACTTCAATTTCGGTAATCATGGTCCGGGTATCTTCATCGACTTTTTGAGCGCTGCGTGAAATCACGCCTGTGAAAGTCTTGCCTCCGAGCGATTGCACCCGCACATCCACCTGATCGCCCACATGGATGTCTTTGACATAGGCGACCGACACCGGGAAATCCAGGCGCAGGTGGTAGTTATCGGAGAGCCGCACCAGGGGCATGGATTGAGTATCGGAAGTAGTGCCGGCTTGAATGAGAGAACCCGGGTCGGCATAGCGATGCGTAACGACGCCGTCGAATGGGGCGGTAATTTTGGTGTAGGCGATGAGCGTTTGGTACTTCTCCCGTTCAGCCTTCGCTGCCGCGATGGCGGCCTCGGTCGTGCTATCTTTGGCTTCGGCGGCATCCAATTCCTGTTGAGCCACGAGGTTGGGATGATCCTTTTCCACCGCCTGCAGCCGGGTATAAACCAGGTGCGCGTCCTTGTAGTCGGCCTGCGCGCGCTTCTCCGCAGCGATACTGCGGTTAAGCTCAGACTGAAGCTCCGGCACTTCCAGGGTCGCCAGCAATTGGCCGGCTTTGACTTGGTCGCCAATGTCGACGTTAATATGATCGACATAGCCAGACACCTTCGCATGGAGCTCGACCTGTAAGTAGGGACGGAATTCGGCCGGGAAATAAACTTCATTGTAGAGATCTTCGCGGCTGGCCCGGGCTACCGCGACGGTAGGCAAGGCGGAGGTTTCTGGCTGAAGCGTATGGGCGCCGGCTTTAGTGGCGACCAGGCGCCAGATCAAAAAAATCGCCGCCAGGAAGACCACCCCTGCCACGACGCGCCAGGTAAGAGGCGAGCGCAGGATAAGGCGTGTTTTGGGGGCAGGCCTGGGTGGCGCCTCGGGCTGCGATTCAGGATTGGGAGGTTTTGCGGCGAGATCAGTGCTCATGCAGCTTGCTGTGGTTATGATTGTTCTGAGGCGCCGAAATCAGCGGCAACTCGACGCGGAAGCGGCTGCCCTGGCCAGGTTGGCTGGTCACGGCGACGCCGCCATGATGCGCGGCGCAGATGGACTTCACGATCGATAAGCCCAGCCCGGCTCCGCCTTGTTCCCGCGAACGGGCCTGATCGACGCGGAAAAATCTCTCAAAGATTCGCGGCACCGCAGCCGCGGGAATACCAATACCATTGTCCGAGACCTCCAGCACAGCATGTCCGGCCTCGGCGGCGACGCTGAGGGTGACGGTGCCTCCGTCGAGTGTGTACTTGATCGCGTTATCGAGCAGGTTGACCACGACTTGTTTCAAGCGGGCGCGGTCGCCCGCGACCCACACACCGGCCGATGCGTGGCACGTGACCTTGATGCCCTTGTCCTCCGCCAATAACGACATCTGATCGGCGGTAGCGCTGGCCAATTCCGCCAGGTCCAGCGGCACCCATTCTGCCGTGGCCTCCCCGGCATCGAGTCGGGAGATGGCGAAAAGACCTTCGACGATATGCGAAAGGCGATCGACTTCCTCCAACGCGCTGCCGACACGATCGCGCCACTCGGGAGTGAACTGCGGCTGCTGGACCAGGCTTTCCAGCTCGCCTTGCAGAACGGCCAGGGGCGTGCGCAGTTCGTGTGAGGCGTCGGCGACGAATCGGCGAGAATAACTGAAAGCCGAATCAAGCCGTTCGATCATTCGGTTGAGGGCCACCGAAAGCCGCTCCAACTCATCGCCCGTTTGCGCCAGAGGCAGGCGCTCGCTCAAGTTTTGCGAGCTAATCCTCTCCGCGCTGGCGGCGATCCGGTCCACGGGGGAAAGGGCGCGTTTAACCAGTACGAAACCGCCGGCCACCGCAATCAGCAACACGATCGGCAGCATGGCTGCCAGGAAGAGAAGCCAGTGTTTCAAATCCGCCTGCACCCCGTCCATCGGTGCACCCGTTTCAACCAGGTAACTGCCGCCGTCCGGCACCTTCAGTTCATGGGCAGTCAGCAGGAGGGTCCGCCCGCCCAAAAGAGCTACCTGCCGAGCCGCTTCAGTGCCCTGCGGCCAACTCGGCGGCGGAACGGCCGCCGGATCGAAGCTTTGGCTGGGCGGGGCTGGGGACAAATAGACCCGGACGCCGTCGCGTTGAGTGATCCGGACGAACCGATCATTGACGGCCGGCGCGTAGCGCAGCTCGACTTCCTGACCCACTTTCTGCTGCCCGCGATGTTCGACTTCATCGCGGACGAGTTCGGCGATTTGGCGGGCGCGGCGGAGTTGGTTCTCCCTAAGTGCCCCCACCAGGGAACTGCTCAGGGCCAGGTAAGTCGACAAACCCAACAAGGCGAAGACGCCCAGCAACAGCCCGGCATACCAGCCGATAAGTTGGAATTTGAGCGACCGCATGTTCATGAGCGGGAGGCGTCATTCAGACAGTACCCGGCGCCGCGAATGGTTTGTATCAACTTCGTGGGAAAAGGGTCGTCCACCTTGGCCCGGAGGTGCCGAACATACACATCAACAATGTTGGTCAAGCTCTCAAAGCTTTCGTCCCAGACGTGCTCGACAATCATGGTCCGCGAAAGCACGCGACCGGCATTAGCCGCCAGATACTCCAGTAGGGCGTACTCCTTGGAAGTCAACTCGATGGATTTGCCGCCGCGCCGGACCTGGCGGGTAAGCCGATTGACTTCCAGGTCCGCCACCTTCAGTTCGTGGCCATGCTGTTGCGGCGGCCTCCGCAGCAGCGCTTTGACCCGCACCAGCAGTTCGGCAAATGCGAATGGCTTGGTCAAATAGTCATCGGCGCCGGCCTCAAAGTTTTCCACCTTGTCGCGCGTCGCGTCACGGGCGGTGAGCACCAGGACAGCTGCCGTGCTGCCTTTGCGACGCAGCCGCCGGAGCAGCTCCGTCCCGCTCAATTCCGGCAGCATCAAATCGAGAATGACCAGGTCGTACTCGCTGCCGGAGGCCATTTCCCAGCCCGAAGCGCCCTCATGAGAAACATCGACGGCAAAGCCCTCCGCGCGAAGCCCGCGGGCAATAAAATCCGCGAGCTTTTTTTCATCTTCGACCAGCAGCAGACGCATAAAATGCAATGGTGGAACTATAGTCCGATTGCATTAAACGAGCATTAACTCAACATTAAAATCCTTTCATAGGGCGTATAGGACCTATAGGGACCTATAGATTACCGCCACTGGTGCTTGGGATACTTGCGCTGCAGCTCCTGTTTAACCTTGGGATAGTGATCGCGCCAGAAACCCGCTAAGTCGCTGGTGATCTGGACCGGGCGCAGGTTGGGCGCCAGGATGTGCACTGCTACAGCTACTCGCCCAAGGCCGATTTTAGGAATCGAACTGACGTCATAGAGCTCCTGGATTTTTATCGCGATGTGCGGGGGGGCGCCGGTTTCGTAGATGACCTTGGGCGTGCGCCCATTGCTCAAGGTTAGGCGTTCGGGAGCATACTTGGCCAATAATGCTTCCTGCGCTGAATTGAGCCAACTTTTGACGACCGGCTTGACCGGTTTATCCTTAATATCCTTGTAACCGATGCCGCCATGGCAGATTTGGGCAATGAGATGCCGCCGGCCCTCGTCCGTGATGGGGGGCAGTTCCAGCTCTGGGCACCATTGGTTGAGCAGATTCAGGCGCAGGATCCATTGTTCGATGGCATGATCCCATTCCTTGAGGACCAGGCGCCCAGCGAGGACTTCCTCGCTGAGCAACCGCGCCGCCTCATTGGCGGGAGGTGGATCTACCCGCCGCGTGCCGATGCTCAAATCGCGAAACCGAAGTTGTTCCTCGGCATAAACTCGTTTTGCCGTCGTATCGTAAAAGACCCGGGACGCCGCCACAATGTCCTCCGGAAAAAGTTCTCGCAGCCAGGCCTCTTCGATCGCAGTTGCCAGGCTCAAAATCGTGTTAACGCTCTTGTCCTTTCCTTCGACCTCCCGAACCTCGGCCACGACGAGCAAAGGGCTGCTTTGCACCGAGCTTTCCCGGGCCAGTACGCCACGACGCCCGTGCACCAGGTCGCAGCGCAACGTTCCGCTATCAACCCGACGCGCCACGCGATCGCTGAATCCGATCAAAATACATTTTTGCAGGGCCTGCTCGGCGGCTTCGCTGGGTTTGGTTTGGAGCCCTTCCTTTTGGGCGATGTCGAGGAACTGCTGGAACAAGGGTCCGACCTGCCGGGCGGTAACCATGTGCACTCCCAGACGACGGCAGGCATCCAGCCGAAATTCATTTCTGGCGGCGTAATTCCAGGCTCGCATGAGAATCCAAAAGTCGCTGCTGGCTTTGTCTCCCAAGAGATCCTCGCGCCACCGGGCGGTGTCTCGGTCGACATTGCGCAGCAAAAGGTCGCGTCCTTGCGTCAAAGCCGCCACCAGGCAGGCTTGGTGCACGCAACCATATTGTTGGGCCGCCAGCAGCATTCGGCCGTAACGCGGGTGTAGCGGGAAAGCCAGCATTTTGCGGCCGACGGGGGTAATTTGAGCCAAGCGGGACGAGGGGCCGGTGATTTTGAGCGCTCCCAGGTCCACGAGCAACTCTTCGGCGTGAGCCAGAGCTCGCTCCTCGGGCGGTTCGAGCCAGCGAAATGTGCGCAGGTCCTCAACGCCCGCTGCTTTTAAGGTCAGCACGACTTCCGCCAGATCCAACCGCTTAATTTCGGGCAGTTCCTGAGCCGGCCGGTGGGCGTGTTCTTCCTGCGACCACAATCGGAGGCAGGTTCCCGGCGCCGTGCGCCCGGCGCGTCCGGCGCGTTGGTCAGAGGAAGCGCGGCTGATCTTTTCGACCAGCAGCGTGTTGATGCCGCGCTGGGGGTCGTACCGGGGAATGCGGGCCAGGCCGCTGTCGATCACACAACGGACTCCGTCGATGGTGAGGGAAGTTTCGGCGACGTTGGTGGCGACCACCACCTTCCGCTTGTCATATCGAGCTACCGCCGCGTCCTGGTCGCGCGGAGGCAATTCGCCGTGGAGCGGCAGCAGAATGAACCCGCGCGATTCATCACCATGCTGGATGGCCTGTATGGTTTGGGAGATTTCATAGCTGCCGGGCATGAAGACCAGCACGTCCCCCTCGCCCCCCGAGGTCACGTACTTGCTGAAGCTCTCCGCGGCCTGTTCCCAGATCGGCCGCTTATCCAGATAGGCAGGCGAACCGGAAAACCTGATCTCGACCGGGTACGTTCGGCCTTGCGATTCGAGCACGCGGCAAGGAGCGAGGTATTCTTCCAGACGCGCAGCCTCGAGCGTGGCCGACATGACCAGGATCTTCAAGTCGGGCCGGATGGATTCCTGTAAGTCGAGTGCTCGTGCCAGTGTGATGTCGCCGTACAAATGTCGCTCGTGAAACTCGTCGAAAATCAGGGCGGTCACTCCCGGCAGGGCCGCGTCCTGAACCATTTGCCGCAGCAAAACGCCTTCCGTGACAAAGCGGATGCGCGTTTCCGGACTCGTCACGTTTTCAAACCGGATTTGATAACCCACCTGGCGGCCCAACTCGCTTTTGCGTTCCCAGGCAACACGCGCCGCAAGCAACCGCGTCGCCAGGCGGCGCGGCTGCAAAACGACTACCTGCCCGGTTCCCAGCAAACCGTTGTCGAGCAGCATCTGAGGCACTTGGGTTGATTTACCGGAACCGGTAGGCGCCGAGACAATCACTCGCCGATGCTCGCGAACACTGGCGAGAATCGCCGCTTCAATTTCGTAGATTGGTAACTGGTCCGGCATTGAAAATTCGCGAGTTCCTCGAAGTAGCGCAGACTTTCCAGTCTGCTGTACCGCAGACTTTCAGTCTGCTCGGCAAGGTTCCAAGCTGCTTCAGCGTCTGGCGCGAGGCCGACTGAAAGTCGGCGGTACAGCAGACTAAAAGTCTGCGCTACGGGTTTGCGCTACGGCTTGGCAAAGCCCTCCGCCAGCGCCACCGCCCTGAGCATGGCTTGCGCCTTGTTAACCGTCTCCTGTCGCTCTCCTTCGGGTGTTGAGTCGGTGACCCAGCCCCCGCCGGCCTGGACGTAAGCCTTGCCGTCCTTGAGCAAGGCGGTCCGGATCGTGATGCAACAATCCAGGTTTCCGTTAAAGGAAAAATACCCGACGCATCCGCCATAGGGACCCCGCGCAGTTTGTTCCAGCTCGGCAATGATCTGCATGGCGCGAATTTTGGGGGCACCACTCAGGGTCCCGGCCGGGAAGGTGGCACGCATTAAATCGTATAGAGTGCGGTTCGCGCTGAGCTGGCCGCGCACTTGGGAGACAATATGCATCACGTGACTGTAGCGCTCGATCACCATTAAATCCTTCACCTGCACCGAGCCGAAGTCACAAACGCGGCCCAGGTCGTTGCGCGCCAGGTCGACGAGCATGACGTGTTCGGCGCGTTCCTTGGGATCGGCCAGCAATTCGGTTTCCAGGGCTCGATCTTCTTCGGCATTGGCGCCCCGTCGTCGCGTGCCGGCAATGGGCCGAATCTCGACCTGTCCCTCCTCGCACCGCACGTGGATCTCCGGCGAGGCGCCCACGAGTGAAAAACCGTCCAGTTCGAGCAGGAACATGTACGGGGAAGGGTTGATGGAGCGAGCGGCCCGATAGATATCCACCGGTGAGGCCGAAACCGGTTTTGAGAAGCGTTGTGAACCCACCACCTGAATGATGTCCCCCGCCAGGATGTATTCCTTGGCTTTATCGACATTGGCCAGGAACTTCTCTTTAGGCACGTTCGATTCAAACTCGAGGGGAGGCACTTCGGCGGGAATGCTGACGGGGGTATGTTCGCTCGGTTGTTCCAGGAGCGAGACCAGGCGCTCGATCTCGCCGACGGCATTGTCGTACGCTTCCGCCGGGCTGGCGGCATCTTCCAGAACCGCGTTCACCAGCACTGTCAAAGTTTGGGAAACCCGGTCAAATATGAGCAATTGATCGGCCACTAAAAAGTACATCACCGGAGTTTGAAGTTCGTCTTTGGGGGGCCGAGGAACGACCGGTTCGACATCGTGAATAAACTCGTAGCCAATAAAGCCGACCGCGCCGCCGGTAAACCGAGGCAACCCGGCCAGCGGCACCGGGCGGTACTTTTTCATGACTCGCTCAACGACTTCGAGGCCATCGCGCACAACGGCCGACTTGGAGGTGGGCTCCGGGCCGGAGTCGGGAGAGCCCCCGGCGCGGCCGATGTAAAAAGTCTCGACGACCCGGCCGTTTTCCCGAACTTCAACCCGCTGCCCATTTTGGCGAATAACCGCGCGCGGATTGCAGCCCACAAACGAGTAGCGCCCGAGATGCTCACCGCCTTCAACGGATTCAAACAGAAAGGACTCACCCGGACCGCGGATTTTCCGGTAAGCCGAGAGGGGTGTTTCGATATCCGCCAGCAATCGACGCGTCACCGGGATCAGGTTGCCCTGGGTGGCCAATTTTTGGAACTCCTCCAGGTTAGGGCGATACATAGGAAGGTCGCTGCTAGCGCGTTCTCATTAACACCGTGGCTTCAGCCCGGTGTGCCAAACGACCGAATCCGAGGAAACCATTTGAAACGGTTTCATTCATTATGCGCTGAGACTCACCGGGCTGAAGTGCCGGTGTTAATGAGACCGCGAATTGCGTCGCAATCGAAGGTTGAAGGAAGTCAAGGTTCACGGTCGGAAAACTTCTACCGGGTGAGCGGTTCCGTCACCAGGTTGCGGGTGGCTTCGCGCTTGTCAGCCCGACGCAGGCGCATGACGCCGAGCAAGGTAAAAAAGGTTACCGCCAGGGCGTAGGCAATGATGCCCAAGCCGATCGCTAAGGCAATCGGCTGGTCCTGTTGTCCCCCGTTGGTGGCGAGGATCACTCCGAGACCGACTGCGCCAATGAGGATGGTTTGGCTGAACAGGCAAAACAAATACAAGGTGATGTTGGTTTCCTGGATGCGCTCAATGTGCCACGAGCGATAAAGCTGTTCACCCAACGAGCGCATCAGCCACGCGGACTGGAAATTACGCGCGGCCACCAAAACGCTGGTCGTGCTAATCACGATGGCGGGCAAAGGCCAAAAGGCGAATCCAAAGCACAGAGCCAGGTTCACCGGTATGCCCCATTTCCAGCCAAGCTTCTTGGCCACGGGATTGCCTTCGAGGACCATGTTTGGTGTGGCGATCCAGGTGCTGAGAAAATCCATCCCGCGCGCCACAAACAGCACCAGCAAAAGCTCGCCATACAGCCGGCTGCCGAATGGAATCAGGTCATCCATTACTTCCGGCCGTAAATCTGCTCGGGACTTTCGAGCTGTTCCTCGGTGATCTTGAACCCGCCGTCCCGCCCCTCCGCTTGCACCGAGCGGAAAAAGCAGGATTGATAACCTTCGTGACAGGCCGCCCCGATCTGCTCGACCTGGATCAAAAGCGTGTCGCCGTCGCAATCGAAGGCAACGTCCTTGACTCCTTGCGTGTGGCCGCTGGTTTCGCCTTTCATCCAGAACTTCTGACGGGAACGGCTCCAGAAATGAGTTTTGCCGGTCTCCAGGGTTTTTTCCAGCGAGGCGCGGTTCATCCAGGCCATCATCAGGACGCGGCCGGTTTTGTGTTCCTGGATGATGGCCGGAATCAAACCATTGGCGTCAAATTTCAACTGGTCAAAAAAACTCATAAACTGTGCGCATCTCCCGGGCAATTTAGCAGATCACCAGGAAGCGACTAGAAAAATGTCCTTAACTCAGTACGAGCAGGAGGAGCAGACCGGCGATGCTGGTCAGGATGGTTACCGGTATGCCGTATTTGGCGTAATCCCAAAAACCGATCTCGGTGTGCGCCCGGGCGGACTCCACCACGATAATATTAGCGACTGAACCGACGATCGTCAGATTGCCTGCGAAGGTGGTTGCCAGGGCCATGATTTTCCACATCAGCTCGGGATTGGCGAAATTGCCGATCCATTTCCCCGCGATGAGCACGAAAGGCACATTGGAGAACACGTTTGAACCAATTTCCGAAAACCAGGCCAGGTTCCACGCCTGTGTTCTGGCTGAAGCGCCGAAAAGCCCACGCACTTGGTAGTAAATCTGGTCCGGCAAACCAGTTCCGCCCAGACCTTCCACGACCACGAATAAGGCGGCAAAGAACACCAGCAGATGCCAATCGACCAATTTCAATACCGGATGGGTATCGCGCCGCGCCAGAACCATGAGCAGCGCCGCCCCGGCCATCGCTGTCCACGAAAGATTCAGCCCGGCGACGAATCCGACAAACACGCCACCGATTACGGTAAATGCCAGAACCAACAAAGGCACGTCCACTTTGTGGGGCGAGGCTTCCGGCCGGTGAATGACTGTTTGAGCCAAAATCTTTCGGAACCCAAACCACAGGACCGCGTACTGAATACATAAACCCACCAATGCTACCGGCACCAGCGCGGCTGAAAACCGGAGAAAGGGGATTTGGGAAAGGTGCCCGATAATCATGTTTTGGGGGTTGCCGACCAGAGTGGCAACGCTCCCGAGATTGGCGCTCATCGCCAGAGCCAGGAGGTAAGGCGGCAACGGCAGTTTGCCGCGGACCATCACCGCGACCACCAGTGGAGTAAGCATCAGACAAACGATGTCGTTAACCAGCAGCGCCGAGAGCACGCCCGAAGTAAAAATGAGATAGCCCAGCAGCGATTTAGCGCTTCGAGCCCGGCGGAGAATCCAATCCGCAGCCCAGTCGAAGAATCCGGCCAGGCAGAGGTACGCCGAAATGATCATCATCCCCAACAGGAGAACCAAGGTGTCATAATCCACCGCGTGATAAGCCTGTTCAGGGGTGAGCACACCGCAAGCCACCATCAGCACGGTGCCGAGCAGAGCGGCGGCGGGACGGTTCAACGGCAGCACCTTCAGCTGACGCCCGCTGATCAGCAGGTAAGTCGTGCAGAAAATCGCAGTGGCGAGGACCTCCTTTTGCCCCGTTTTCATCCCGCGCAGCAGCTCAGCTCAAACGCACTGAAATGCCTTTGGCCGCCAGGAACTGCTTCACCTGCGCCACGGTGTACTCGCCAAAATGGAAGATGCTCGCCGCCAGCACCGCGTCGGCTTTGCCTTCCTCCAGCACCTCAGCCAGGTGTTCGAGTTTGCCGGCGCCTCCACTGGCGACGACCGGCACCCCTACGGCCTCGCTGATCCGGCGCGTAATCACCAAGTCGAAGCCGGCTTTTGTCCCATCGGCGTCGATACTATTAAGCACAATTTCTCCAGCCCCTAAGGATACCGCCCGTTGCGCCCAGCCTACCGCCTCCAGCCCGGTCGGCTTGCGTCCGCCGTGTGAAAACACTTCCCACCTGTCCGGCGCGACTTTTTTAGCATCAATAGACACCACAATGCATTGGCTGCCGAACTTCTCGGCACCGGCCCGAATCAGGTTTGGGTCGGCCAAAGCCGATGAATTGATGCTGATCTTGTCAGCGCCGGCGCGGAGCATCGTGTACATGTCCTCGACGGCGCGCAGTCCTCCGCCCACCGTCAACGGCATAAAGCACTGGTCCGCGGCGCGCTCGATGACATTAACCATGGCGGCCCGCCCATGCGCGCTGGCGGTAATATCGAAAAAGACCATTTCATCCGCTCCCTGGTCGTTGTAGCGCAGAGCCAACTCGACGGGGTCGCCGACATTGCGCAGTTCGCCCGCTTCGGCTTTGCCGAATTGGACGCCGCGGGTGACCTGGCCCGCATGAACATCCAGGCAAGGTATGACGCGTTTGGCGATCATGTTCCGAGTATGGAACCTTTTTGCCGGATGCGACGCAAGAGCCATCCGGCGCCAACGGCGTCGACCACACCAGGCCGAGGCGACAGGGCCCGGATTTCCTGTCCCAGCGCCAAAGGCGGTATTCATACCAGCCTGGGCCGCAGGCCCGGGAAGATTGGCAGGCGTGTCTCTGGGCGGGCCAACGGCCCGCCTCATGACGGCGGTTAAATTAAATCAGGAACCTTTCCGCTCGTTGTGCCGAGAGGGCAAAAATGCGACCTGAAGTGGAACTTCCCTTGTCGGACGGCCCGTTAAACAATCGTATGACATGAATGCCGAAGTGCTCGTGCGGAATTTTGGAAATGATTATCCCGCCGCAGTGGTAATGAACGGGCTGCGAGTGACAATGGCGTTTGAAAGGCGGTTCTGCCGGTACTACCACTCTCTGGATGGCACGAACGGATATTGGCCTCTTTCGAAATTTATGGACGCTTCAGCATAAATTTCCGCGATGGAGCTAAAGCGGGATTGGCCGACCTGGAGCGATGAGGACCGGTTGGACTTTTGCGTCGCTTGCCGATGGTTGTTTAACCAACCCGATTTTGCGGATAGGCTTCGCTTTGTCCTTAGCAATGGAGAGGCCGACGAGTGGAGGTGCATCGCTATGTTGGTCGCGCAGTACTTGCCCTGTGAGGAGGCGTTTCGACTTTTGAGCGGTGCCTTGAGCACTCTAGAAACCGGAAACTTCACCAGCTATTGCCGCACGGTAGAGGCCAAGCGCACCTCCAACGACAAAAAGAAAGGGGCCAACAACTCCAAATGCGGCAATAAGTATTTGGCCTGGGCGTTAATAAAGAGAGTTTTCCGATCGGGCGCTAGAACCAGATGGGTGACTGAACGGATCGCCTCCCCGAGCACTGGCTCACCGAGGGAACGGTCCGGAATCAAAAGACGAAATCACAGGTTCGAGTAGCAGCCTGTACAGCGCAGCTCGGCGGTAGGCGTCAGCCCAAAGAGAAAAAAATTGGGAACGTAAACTTTTTTACCTGTTTGACATCCGCCTTAATGGGTGACCCCTTTTCAACCTTGCAGGAGCGACCATCAACCCCGTTAAAGCATCATGAACACCCAAATCACCTTCATCCCAGACGGCACAGACCATTGTCTTTGGACTGACGCCATCCGTTACATGAATTTGGCCACCTGGAAATCACCCCGGGCCAGCCAAATCGAATTCAACAAGACCGCGCAGCAATGGGAGGTAGTCGACAAGGAGGGCAGGGTGAGGTTCATCGCCCGCCTCCCGCTCTGCTTGCCTGGAGTGGCAGCAAGAAAACATCCAGCCAGACTGACAGCCTCGAGCCATAAACTCGGGGAGCATCAATTTCGGTGCAACCGATAGAAGGCCGCTTCGACGTCCATTTTGTTGGTCAAAACGAAGCTGTTACGATCGATTGCGATGTCATTGGTCAAGGGTTTCCAATTTGCCGGCGAGGAAACCGCAGCACTCTCTTCCAAGACATACCCTGTTGCCGCCATAGGCCATTCGACGATGAATTGGTTACTGAACGGGGTCCCCGATAAAGGGGGAGCTGTCCAACCCTGACGAATCGTTCCGTTAAGCATGTCGGCAATACAAAGCTGACCCGCAGCGTTAATGGCGAGACCGAAAGGGTTGTTGAATCTCGCAGCGGTTCCCGCTCCGTCAATGTTACCAGAGATCCCGGGCAATCCGCCAACAGTGCTCACCACCCAGTTTGTCCCAAATAACGTGATTTTGCGTATCGTGTTGTTGCCAGAGTCGCAAACGTTGAGTTCGCCTGAACTTCCCAGCACAATGCCGTCAGGAATATAGAACCGAGCATCGCTGTTTGTTCCATCCAAATTCCCTGTGTTTCCCGGCAGGCCGGCAATCGTGCTTACTATCCAGTTGGTCCCGTCGGGGGTTATTCGTCGAATGATGGCATTTACAGTATCGGCTACATACAATTCACCCGCCCCACCAATGGTGATACCCGAGGGACTGGAGAACCGAGCGTTGCCATTAGTCCCATCAGCACTTCCGCTGCTTCCAGCTAATCCAGCTACAGTGCTCACCATCCAATTTGTGCCTGAAGGCGTCATTTTCCGAATTGTGTCATTGCCCAAATCAGCCACAAACACCTCACCGGAAGCGTTGACCGCAAGAGCCAAAGGAGCGGAAAAACGAGCATAGCCGTTACTACCATCATTGCCACCCACGGAATAAGGGAGGCCTGCCAGTGTTGTCACCACCCAATTGGTTCCGACCGGCGCAACTTTCCGAATTGTGCTGTCATCGGTATCGGCCACGTAAAGAGCGCCTGCATCATCCAGGGCGATACCCCAAGGATAATTGAACCGAGCGTCCCCATTAGTACCATCAGCGTAAGCGTATGCTCCCGATCGTCCGGCCAGGGTAGTGACCACTCCAGCCGCATCAATTCGGCGAATTGTGCAATTGAAAGTATCTGCAACGTACGTATTACCAAGCCTGTCTACGGCAACCCCAGCAGGGCGAGAAAACCTCGCATCGATGTTTGTCCCATCGGGACCAACTCCACTCGGCGCTAAACCAGCTACCGTGCTTACCACCCAGTTTGTCCCGCACGGTGCGATGAGCCGGATCGCGTTATTGTCCGAATCTGCCACAAGAACGTTCCCCGCGGAGTCGAGCCCAACACCTGAAGGTTCGTTGAACTGTGCATTGCTATTCGTTCCGTCGTGATCACCGTTGGAGTAGTTTCCTGCCACGGTGCTGACTACCCAATCGGTACCAACGGCTGAAACCTTTCGAATCACAGAGTTATCGGAATCTGCTACAAAAACATTCCCTAAGGAGTCCACTGCAACCCCTCGGGGAAAAAAGAAACGAGCTGAACCGTTGGTGCCGTCGTTTCTTCCAACACTTCTTGCCGAGCCGGCAAGCGTTGTCACTACCCAGTTTGTCCCGATGGGACTGATCTTTCTCACCATGCTGTTGAAAGTGTCGGCTACAAAGAGATTGCTCCCGTTGTCCGCTGCAATGCCGTGAGGCCAATAAAAGTGACCGTTGCTATTCGTCCCGTCATCACTCCCGTAATTGCCGATCGAACCAGCCAGCGTCGTCACGACCCAGTTGGTGTCGACCCTTACTATCGATCGAATCAAGTTGTTCCAATAATCTGCCACATAGAGATTCCCTGCCTTATCAACCGCCAAGCTTGCGGGTCCGTTAAACCGGGCACTGTCGTTCGTGCCATCTGTGCTGCCAGGCACTCCGCTTAGGCCCGCAATTGTAATCACTCTTCCTACTGGCGAAATCATTCGGATTGTTGAATTGCCAAAGTCCGCAACAAAAACGTTTCCAGAGGCATCCGCAGCGACCCCCATGGGAAGATTAAAGGTAGCGTTTGAAACGGGGCCGTCTACCCCACCGGAAGTGGCCGCCAAACCAGCTATCGTGTTCACCACCCCCGTCTTTGAGATTTTCCGGATGGTGTCATTAAAGGAATCCGCGACGTAAATGGCTCCGTCCTGGCCAACAGCGACCGACGTTGGTCCGTGGAATTGTGCATATTTGCCGGCACCACCATCACTGCTCCCATAACCTGCGTTTCCAGCAAGGGTCGTAAAAAAAAGTGGTTGGCAGCCTGCGCGAAATTCGCTGAAAACCAGAAGGATGAAACCAAAGTAGACGACCGGCAGCAGTGTCTTCGCTTCCATAACAGCGTCTCAATGAGGCGCTTCCGGGGGTGAATTGTCAAGAGAAATATAGATAAATTGATAGGAAATTGCTTTCTTCTTATCGAGGGTACTGCAGGCTGCGCAGGTAAGCTAACCTGATCACTGTTCCCAAAACAAAAGGGGTCAACCCATAACATGGTTCCTTCCGCCCCCCCTTGGCGAAGGCCGAACTCCCCAGACCGCACTCGACCTTCCACCTGACGGGTTGCCGGACGCCTCCTGACGGGTATTCTGACGGGTTGACCGTTCAAAATCACCCGTGTTTACCGTGGTCCTGACGGGTTGACGGGTAAAATGCCCCCTATGTGTGTGTACCTCATCTGTCTTTCCCTTTCTCCTCATCCTCGTCCGCTATTTTCAAGCCCGAGCCGGCCGCCGGCTGTTCTAAGATTTCGATTGCGAGGGTCAGGCCATTCCAACAACATACCCCGCGCGAAGTTACTTCACGGCAGTTCTCTTGGTTTTATGAAAGCAAAGATCGTCATTACGCCCAAAAAGGCGGTGCTGGATCCTCAGGGTAAGACCGTGCAAAACGCCTTAGCCCATATGGGTTACGAGGGCGTGGGCGCCGTACACGTAGGCAAATACCTCGAAATCGAATTGACGGGCAGCGACACCCTGGCCGCACGCAAACAAATCGACGAAGCCTGCCATAAATTCCTCAGCAACCCGGTCATCGAAGATTACCGGTTTGAAATCGAATAGAAAACGCTTAGTCTGTTTTACACTATGAATTTCGCGGTTCTCCAGTTTCCGGGCTCGAATTGTGACCAGGACGTCGTTCATGTTTTGCGGAACGTCCTGGGCCATTCAGCGCGGCTGCTCTGGCACAAGGAGAATTCTGTGGGTGATGCTGACGCGGTCATAATCCCGGGCGGCTTCAGTTATGGGGATTACCTGCGTACGGGCGCCATTGCGCGCTTCAGTCCGGTGATGGAGGCGCTGCAGGTTTTCGCGGCTAACGGCGGACGTGTTCTGGGCATCTGTAATGGCTTTCAAATCCTGTGCGAATCAGGGCTGCTTCCGGGCGCGTTGATTCGCAATCGCTCTCTCCAATTCCGCTGCGAGCACATTTTTCTTCAAAGCGTCACGACGGAATCGCCTTTCACCTGTCAAATTCCCGACGGAACCCTCATGCGCGTGCCCATCGCCCATGGCGAGGGATGTTACTTCGCTGATGACCAGACGCTGGCGCGGCTTCAGGCCAATGACCAGATCCTCTGGCGCTACGTCGATGCGCAGGGCCGGCCGACCGAAACAGCGAATCCCAATGGGTCGCTGGATAACATCGCCGGTATTTGTAACGAAGCGCGCAACGTGGCCGGGCTAATGCCCCATCCGGAACGCGCCAGCGAATCCATTCTGGGCTGCGCCGATGGGCGTTTAGTTTTTGAAAGCCTGATCCATGCCCTCCAGCAGGCACATCGTTCAACTTCCATTCGCTCTCCGGAGCTTCAACCAGCGGCTTAGTTGTTAACCGCAACCGGTTGCAAAAACCCGGACTGCTTCCAGGCGCCGATTTCCAATCGGTTAGAGCGTGTTTTAGAATTCGGTTTGGAGTCCCGCCTTTAGGCGGTTCTGGCGCCCGGCCGCCTAAAGGCGGGACTTCGAACCCCACACGCCGCTTCGCGTCCTCCAACTAATCTTGAAGTATCACAGTTTTTAGGTATTCTAACTCTATGAAGCTTGTCCACGAGATTCCATTATTAATGGCAGTCACCCTGGCAGGCCTGCTTTCCTGGGTCGGCTGTTCGGACCGTAGTGAACATTCCGGCGGCGCAGCAAATATCCCAATGCAAATCGAGCCAAATGTTGCAGTTGGCCCGGTTCGTGCCGGCATGACCGTCCAACAGGTTCTTGCTCGCCTGGGCGAACCAGAGCGCCGCACTGCCAATGCACTGGAGTACACGCACCTTGGCTTTGCGGTCATGCCCAATGCCGAAGGCATTGTTCAAGTGGTCATGTGCGGCGATGTTACCGGCATCAATGGGCCGTTGGTAAAAGCGTTTACCGGTCGCACCCAGGAGGGGATTGGTTTGACCTCCACTCGTGAGGAGATCGTGAAGGCTTATGGCGCACCCACTTCGAGCGAAAAGATGCGCGGTGGCACGGAATCCATGCGCTACGACTCGCTGGGGATCACTTTCACGATCGAGGCCAACAAAGTTTACCACATGATTGTGCGATTGACTGGGCCACCAACCCCCGATCGTTCGGTTTCACTTGAGCCAGATCCCAGCGCGCCTAAAAAATAAGCCCTGCGCCTTGAGATCGAAAACCCCACCACGGGCGAAAAAACATACTTAGGCTGCCAATGGCCCGGACAGGAGATCGGGCCGGTAGGTACCCCAGTGGCGCGGCCGGCGCCGGGCCAGCGAAGCCTTTCTACGCACAGGCTCGCGTCATTGCAGGCCTTGCCTGCGGAAGCGGGATTCAGGGTACGTAGTTTTGCGGGCACTCGCAAAGTAAACGAGCGATTTGCGCGGTGGCCGGAGAGTCTTATAATGAGCATGTGAGTAACTTACAGAAAGGCCGTTCCGACCCATCCGGGTCCGGCCAGGATTCTCCGTCCCCAGCACCCCAGGAACCCACTTGGGCAGAATCTCCGGAAAGCGTTTCAGCGTTGCAAATGCTGGATCGCGTCAGACTTGAACTCGCCACGCAGGGCTCTGCTCCGTCCATGCCGCTGCTGCGCAATCGGATTGCCGAAATGGAGGAACTCCAGGACCAGGCCAGAACCGCACTCGAGAAACTGAACGATGCGGTTGAGAAGTTGCGGGCACCGGCGTTGCGCCTGGGCACTTTGTTGCAAGCTTTGCCCAATGATCGCGTCCTGGTCTGCGTTAATGGCACCGAGTACGTCTGCAACCTGGACCCGAACGTTCCCGAAGCCTCGCTCGAAACCGGCACTCGCGTTCTGCTTAACGAGGCGTTCGCCGTCACCGACGTTTTCGGATTTGAGAAAAACGGGCCGGTAGTCCGGATTAGCGAAGTGCTGGCCGACGGGCGGCTGCGAGTAGGCAATGAAACCGGCATCTCCGACGCCGTGGTGGTGCGCTCGTCCCTCTTGGCCAAAGACAAATTGAAGATGGGCCTGGATGTGCGGTTGGACAGCCAACAACGGGTGGCGGTGGAAATTATTGGCGCCAGCAAACGCCTGGATCGCACGCTCACGCGCGTCGAGCCCATTCCCTGGAGTGCTATTGGCGGCCAGCAGGAAGCGGTGCAAGGCATTCGCGATTCGATTGAGCTGCCTTTCCTTCACGCCGCTCTGTTCCGCAGGTTTCATCATCCCGTGCCGAAAGGTTTCCTGCTCTACGGGCCCCCCGGCTGCGGCAAGACCCTGCTGGGCAAAGCCACCGCGCACAATTTGCGCCAGCAAATCCTGCAGGAGACCGGCGAAGACCGCCCCGAATATTTTTTGAGCGTCAAAGGCCCGGAGATCCTCAATATGTGGCTGGGGGAGTCGGAAAGGCAGGTCCGGGATCTGTTCGTGCAGTGCCGCGAGAAGGCAGCCGAAGGCCATCTGGCGTTTATGTTCATTGATGAGGCGGAATCCATCCTGGGCACTCGCCACGCCGTTCGAGCCGGAACCAATATCCTCTCGACACTGGTCCCGATGTTCTGCAGCGAAATGGACGGCCTCGAACCGCTGCAGAATGTGGTGGTCATTCTGGCTTCAAACCGCGCGGATTTGATTGATCCGGCTATTTTGCGCCCAGGCCGAATCGACCGCAAAATCCGGGTCCGGCGGCCCGATAAAGCGGCCGCTAAAGAGATCTACGGCATTTACCTGGTGGAGGATTTGCCACTGGCGGAGCCACGGGAAGGTCTCATTGAAGCCATCGTTGAGGCGCACTATGCCCCCGCGGAAAACAACCGGTTCCTGGATATTACCTTCCGCAGCGGGCGCCACGACTATCTGTACCGGGGCGATCTCGCCAGCGGCGCAATTATCGCCGCGATTGTTGAGCGCGCCAAGGAAATGGCGATCAAACGTTCGATCAGTCAGCGGGCCGAGGCGCCCATCACCCGGCAGGATCTGATCGATGCGCTGGTCAAGGAATACCGTGAGAATGAACTCTTCCCGCCCAGCGACATCACTGAGGATTGGTTGAAGCTGACCGATTTTGATCCGTCCAACGTGGTGCGGCTCGCGCCTTATCGCACTGGCGAGCAGGGGTCGTATTCTGTGGCGGTTTAGCCGCTTCAAGGTGAAACTATCAAAACTCACTGACCCATGCAGGAAAGATTAGATATCCAGTTTGGCACCGAGACCGAGATGGGGATTACCCGGGAGCATCCCGAAGGATTGGACGTGGTGGCCGAAGCCATCGCGCTGGTAGGGGCGGCCACCGCGCCGGGCGTTCGCCGCCGGTGGGATTATCAATGCGAGGACCCGCACTGCGATGCGCGCGGGTTTCGGGTCAAAGAACTGATGCAGGATCATGACGAGGTCAATTACTTCGTCCAGGATGCCCAACGCCGGCTCTCGACCGACGCCGTCCACAGCGACCTGGTATTGCGCAACGGCGCGCGCCTGTACAACGACCACTCGCATCCGGAGTACAGCTCGCCTGAATGCACCACCCTGCTGGAGCATCTGCAACAGGATTATGCGGGGGACCAGCTCTTGATCGATTGCGCGCGTAACTTGAACCAGGGCTCCGACAACCCGGTCAAGCTGTACAAGAACAATACCGACTTTTGCGGGCACAGCTATGGCTGCCATGAAAACTACCTGTTGCCTCGGCGACTGCCCTGGGAATCCCTAAGCACCGGGATCATGCCTTTTCTCGTCACCCGCCAGGTCATATGCGGCGCCGGAAAGTTCGGCTGGGAAGAAGAAGACAAATACCTCAATCCCGGTTTTCAAATCTCGCAACGCAGCGATTTCTTCTTCGAACTGCAAAGTATCGACACGATGCAGCGGCGGCCGATTGTCAATACTCGCGACGAGCCCCACGCCGATCGTCAGTTCTATCGCCGCTTTCACGTGATCCTCGGCGATTCAAACCTTTCTCTCTATTCCACTTATCTTAAAATCGGCACCACCGCCCTGGTCTTGCAGGCCCTGCTTAACGGCGCGCCGCTGGCGCGTGTCCCGGTTTTGGCCGATCCACTGGCCGCACTCAAAGGCATTTCACGCGACCGCTCCTGGAAATGGCGCTGCCTGCTGGGCACAGGTCGCGAGACCACCGCTATCGAGATTCAGCGCCAGTACCTGCAGTTGGTACGGGATTTCTGCACCAGCCTCGGAGAAGAATGGCGCAACCTCATCGTGGCCTGGGAAACAATCCTGGCGGACTTGGAACGCGACCCGCTGAGCACCTCCGATCGCCTGGACTGGTCGGCCAAGTTCAAGTTAATCGAGCAATTTCGCCAGGCCGAAAAGCTGCCAGAGGATGATCCCTGGTTGCCGAGCCTGGATCTGTCCTATCACCTGCTCGATCCTCAGCAGGGCTTGTTTTACGGGCTGATGGACCAGGGCGCTTTCGCGTTGCCGTTTCCTTTGGCCGAGATTAAGGCCCACAGCCTTTGTCCGCCTTCGAGCACCCGGGCGGCGGTGCGCGGCCGCTGCATCGAAAAATTCGGATCAGCGGTGCAGGCGGCCCAATGGGACCACATCCTGTTGCGCGGCAGCCAGGCCACCATCAAACTCGACCTTTGTAACCTGTTCGATCCGCGCCAGATCAAACAAGGCCTCGAAATCATTAACGCCGCCCGCACCGTCGACGACCTGGCGCAGCTGGAATTTGCAAAAATTGTCAATGGACATAATTTCTCATATGCCTGATCGCATTCAAAAACCTCACTTGCCACCGGCTTCGCCGGGCGGCGGGGGCGAGGGCCCCAGCGCCCCAAAAGTCGAGAAACCAAGCACGGAGGAACTCTTAAAGCGCATGCGCAAGGTCGATCCGGACCAGGCCAGACGTTATCGCCAACGGACTGGCCAATGACGGGCGACTTTTTGGACCTGCTGCCAAAGACCCCTTTCCCAAACGTCACGGGGGAAGGTCGTAAGCTCGAAGGGCTGGAAGCGACGACGGTTTTCGCTTTCCACTGCGCCGACGGCGTCCTCATTGGAGGGGACCACCGTGCCACGGCGGGTCATGCCATTTTCTCCGACCGGACCGAAAAGATTCTCGAATTAGACTCGCACTCGCTGATGGCCATTGCCGGCGTGCCGGCGATGGCTTTCGAAATGGCCCGCACCTTGCAGACAGCGTTTGAATTTTACCGCCGCAGCCAGCTTCAAGCCATGAGTTTGGCGGCCAAGGTCCGGGCACTATCGCGGTTATTGCGCGAGAATCTTCCGGCCACGTTACAGGGCGTGGGCGCCGTCTCACCGGTTTTTGCCGGCGTCGAATCAGTGGACGAGCACGCCAAGCCCGTCATTTACTTTTACGATCCGCTCGGAGCTCATTTCGAGGCGGCCGCATATGCCGCCTCGGGCTCGGGCTCCAACACGATCAAAAGCGTTTTGCATTACCTCGAAAACTGGGGACACCCCCATCCGGCCGAAATGTCCCTCCAGGAAGCCGTGGTCCTGGCCAATCGACTGCTGATGACGGCGGCGGAATTCGATGCGGCCACCGGCGGCGTCCACGCGGAACAGCAGGAATTTGCGACCATCAAATTGCTTTCGGCCAAGGGGATTCGGAGCATCTCGACGCAGGAGCAAACTGGGTTCTGGAAGGATGCGCGCCCATGACGGAAGAACCTTATCGTTGGCTCGAAGCCATCAGCAATCGGCGCGAGTACATTCGCGACCAGCTCAAAGGCGGCACGCCGGTTTTTGCCTTGTCCCGTCCGGAAGGCATCCTGCTGCTGGGGGTTGGGCAAGGCCAGTCCAAGGTCTTTGAGATCTATGACCGGCACGGCCTGACGGCACTCGGACATCCGGTGGACATCGAAAAACTGCGGCAGGCGGCCATTGAAGCCGCGCACCTGGAAGGCTTTAATCGCTCATCCCGAGACGTCACCCTCCGTCGTCTGATCAGCTTTTCCATGAGCAGCATGCTCAAGAACGCTTTCGAGCAAGTCTTTGCCCCGCCCCTCATTGTTGAATCGATCTTTGCCGAGTTGGGTGAAACTCCGGCTCAGGATACTCTGGTCAGGCTCCATTATGACGGCGATCACCAGTACGTGACCTCTCGCGTCGTGGTTGCGCACCGGGACGCCGCGCCTGAAGCGGACGCGGCGGAGTGGATCAGCAAGAACATTGCTCCAGGTGATGCTTTGCCCAAAGTCGCGGGGGTGTGTCTGGCCGCCTGGCAAATGCTCAACGAGGGCAAAGCCTTTGCCGGCGCTGCCCCCCCCGCCCACACGGCTTTGCAAATCCCTGGCAAGGTCATCGAAGCGGCTTTACTGGACCGCAACCGTCCCGGTCCGGTCCATTACCACCCGTTGGCTCTCCAGTAGGCAGGCTTGCTCCTGTCCTGACGCCATGCGCCCCCGTATTACCGGCTTGGAAACCGAATACGGCTGCCTGGTTCAGCCCCCTTTGCGCTGCGACGAAGTCGTCCCCCGCGTTCGCGATTGGCTGTTTGAGAACCAGCGCTATGGCCTGATCGACCTGCACCCGCGGGGCTGGGATGAACCAGCGGGCAATGGCGGATTCCTTTTTAACGGCGGCCGGGTTTACATTGACATGGGCCACCTCGAATATTGCACTCCGGAGTGCGCCTCGGCCCTCGATGTCGTGCGGTACGATCGCGCGGGTGACGCGCTTTTGCTTGAAGCCCTCCGCGCCTTGGGCCTGGAAGGTAAAGCGGCTTTCATTAGAAACAATGTCGATCATTACACCGGCGCCACATTTGGCTGTCATGAGAATTATTCCCTCGAACGAACCGATGCGGTGACCAAAAAAAATTGGGCTTCGCTCCTCGCCTTTTTGACTTTGCGCGTGCTCTTTACAGGCGCCGGGCGCGTCGGCGGCAGCCTCCAGAACTTCTTCACCCGGCAGGAGAACTCGGGAGAACCGCCCGTGCCTTTTCAAATCAGCCAGCGGGCCGATTTTATCCTCAATGACTGTTTCGAGTGGATTCAGCACAACCGCTCGATTCTAAACCTGCGCGACGAACCCCTCGCCGACGCCCGCCGGTTCCGGCGCCTGCACCTCATTCATGGCGATACCAATGTCTCCCCGGCCGCCCTGTTCCTCAAAGTCGGCTCGACCCGCCTGGTGCTGGACTTGCTCGAACTCGGGGAAATGCCGCCCGTGGCCCTGGCCGACCCGGTAACCTCGTTTCGCGCTCTGTCGCGCTGTTCGACTTCGCCCTGGCAGGTTACCCTGGCCGACAATACCAGTGCCGATGCCCTCGCGCTCCTGGGCCAGTACTATCGCAAGGCAAAGAAGCTGTTCCACGGCCGCAACCCCGAAACCGATGCTCTGCTGGCATTGTGGTCCCGCGCTCTCGAGGGCCTGTCCTGCGACCCGGATTCCCTGGTCGGGATCGTTGACTGGATTAGCAAGAAGCATTTGCTCGACGCCTTCGTCGCGCACGAGAAACTTTCCTGGGAAGATCCCTGGCTCAAAGCCCAGGATCTCGAATTTCATCAGATAGATCCCGCCCGCGGTTTTGGCCTCGCCCTCGCTCAGAAAGACGGTCTCTGGCACCAAACCAGCCCGGAGTCGGCCAAGCTCGAGCCACCGGGCAACTCACGGGCCCACGCGCGAAGCCGCCTGATGCGCGAGATTCAGGGCAAAGAATGCTCTTACCATGTCGACTGGGCGGAAGTCTGCGGCCCGGATGAAAAGCATTCGCTGTTGCCCAATCCGTTTCAGAGCTGAGAAGCCTGTCTTAAGGCATGATGCCGGCAGTTGGCCCGCTCCGAAACGAATCACGCTAAAGAGATCCTGAGATTCGTCCGATAGATCCGGGATGACGTGTCTGCATTGCACTGCCGGCTTCACGTGGCCTGACTCCGGATGCTGATTAGGTGGCCGGTTGCATGAGCGCCATGAAGCATTCAGGTTGCCTGGCAGTCCTGCTGACTTGGGGGCTTTTACCTTCCTTTGCTGCCGACCGGAGCAGCACGGCCTTTACCAATGCCGCCGACATCCATCCCCTGAGCCGAGATGATGCCACTCTGGGTCATCCGGCGCTGATTCGGGGAATAGTCACCTACAGCGACCCGCGCTGGAACCTGCTGTTTGTGCAGGATAGGACCGCCGGGATTTTCGTGGGCCTTTCCGGAGATGCTTATCCCACTAATGGCGAAGTGATTGAAGTTGCTGGCTCGACCGGAGACGGCAGTTTCCTGCCCGTCATCACGAGCGCCTCGTGGAAGCATTTGGGGGCTGCCCCAATGCCGGAGCCCCATCAGGTAGGCTCGTCGGAGCGCTTTCTGGGCGATATCGATTGCGAGTGGTCCGAGCTCACTGGCGTCGTTCGGCGGGTTGTGCCCGATGTCGATCAGCGCCATATCGAGATCGATCTGGGGGGAACTGGCTGGCGCTCGCGAACCTATCTGCCGCTGCCGGAGGGATTCAATCCCGCTCAGTGGAATGGTCTAGTCGATGCAAAAATTCGTGTCCGGGGCGTTTGTGGTCTGGACTACGACGATTCGCCAGGAGGGCTTCGCCTCAAAACCTTCATTCCCAACCGAAGCTGCCTTCAAGTGCTGGTTTCGGTCCCAAACGACCCCTTCCTGAGCCCTTTGTTGCGGGTCGAGCAGGTGCGCAGCTTCCTGACGACCAACCCGCCAATGCACCGGGTCCGCGCTCGCGGCATCGCTACTTACGTCGCTGGGTCAGCATTGATCTTGCAAGAGGGGCAGAGCGCCTTGCGCGTCCAAGGCCTGAGTAATGTGGAATTCAAAGTGGGCGATTCGCTCGAAGCGGTTGGCTTTGTTACGGCGGGTGTGTTTTCGCCTGTTCTTGAGGAGGCTCTAATCCGACCCACATCCGTGGTAACGTCGGTCGAAACCGCTCCAGTCGCGCCCGCGACGGTACTTTGGGGTGACTATGACGGTCGGTTGGTTGCGCTGACCGGCATGTTGCACAGCCAGAAACACTCAGCCACCAATCATACGCTGGTATTGGTTCAAGACGGTATCGTCTTTGGAGTTTCACTTTATGCAACCAATGCGCAAAACGCCTGGAATCATCTCAACCAGGGGGACCGGCTGCGGGTGACCGGTGTCTGCTCGATCCAGGGCAGCCCGACCGGAGCTCCGCAGTCTTTTGGCGTCTTGCTTCGCACAGAAGGGGATGTGGTTCGGTTACCGGCCGTGCATATGTTTTCCGGCCGGCAGGTCCTGGCCATTCTAGGGCTCGGCGCCGCGGCGTGGGGCCTGGTCCTGCTCTGGGGCGTGATGCTCCGGCGCAGAGTTTCGCAACAGACCCACGAATTGGCCCATTCTCTTTCCCTGCTCACGGCGGCGATCGAATCGACCGCGGATGGGTTTCTGGTGGTGAATCATGACGGCCAGGTAACGGTGTATAACCAGGTGTTCGCCAGGATGTGGCAGGTACCCTGCGAGATGATCAAAACGAGCGAGGATGACTGTCTGATGTCATCCATGGCAGCGCAGGTGAAGAACGAAGATGAATTTCGCGGCAAAGTCCGCCAGCTTCAGGACGAACCGGAACTGGAAAGTTTTGACACGATCGAGTTAAAAGATGGCCGCGTGTTCGAACGATATTCCCGGCCACAACATCTCAACGGCCAGTGCGTTGGTCGCGTCTGGGGTTTTCGCGATATTACCGCGCGCAAGCAGGCGGAAGCCAAACTTCAGGCGGTTCACCAGCAATTGCTTATGGCTGAATCAGTAATCAGGTAACCATGAGGGGTTGGAGACAGTTACGAGCTTGAAGGCTTTATTGCCAGTCTGAGCGGACATGAAATCGTAAAAGCCGCTCATGGAGGCTTGGCGC
>Ga0070741_10003822_pt1 | contig 36274 bp, 27 predicted proteins | sample Coa_R1_4_FD_66440 | JGI IMG/M metagenome (GOLD analysis project Ga0070741, IMG submission 66440) | Surface soil microbial communities from Centralia Pennsylvania, which are recovering from an underground coalmine fire - Coalmine... | ecosystem: Environmental > Terrestrial > Soil > Unclassified ... | reverse complement strand
CCTAATGATGGAACTCGTTCCCACTCGGGATCGGACGTAAATGCTGTCAGTCGCCCAATCTAATCAGGTGAATGTCAGTTTGCCAGTACGGTCGCATGCTGCGTGGCCGGGAATTGCTGTATTGGCGTCTCGTTGCGCGACCGTTCTCGTCAGTTATAATCAGGGAGAAAATTTTCAGGGCGGATTCGGGTGATTTTCTGATGGGACTCAGGGGAGCGTCACGCGCAATAAGGCTTGATCGAATGACGGATGAGCAGCTACTCGACCTGCGTCTGTGCGACCTGCCCCTCAAGATCGAACACACGCTGCTGGCACGCCGCGCGGTCCGGCTCTATGAAGAGCTGGAGGCGCGCGGCCTGCGCTTCAAACCGCACGTCTGGCTCTCGGAAGAGTGGTTCACGCCCGACCGGGTTCCGGGCTTCGCCATCCCCTTCTATCTGGCCCACCCGCGACTGGCCAAACTGGAACGCCGGCAGATGCTCGAAGTCGAAGGCGGCACTGAGAAAGAATGCATGCGCATTATGCGGCACGAGGCGGGGCACGCGATAGACAACGCTTTTCAGCTGCACCGCAGGCCGCGCTACCGCGAACTGTTCGGCTCCTTCAGGCATCCTTACCCCGACTGGTACAAGCCCGAGCCGAACAGCCGCAATTACGTCCTGCACCTGCCGGCCTGGTACGCGCAGGCGCACCCGGCGGAAGATTTTGCGGAAACCTTTGCCGTCTGGCTCACGTCCGGCGCGCGGTGGAGGAAGCAGTACGCGGGCTGGCGCGCGATCCGCAAGCTCGAATACGTTGACATGGTGATGGGCGAGCTGGCGGGCAGAGCCCCGGCCAACAGGTCGCGGGAAAAAGTCGAGGACCTGCGCGAGATCGAGAAGACCCTGCGCGAGCATTACCGCCAGAAGCGGCGACATTACGACTTCCAGTGGCCGCCCGATTACGACCGCGACCTGCTCCGCATCTTCTCCTCCGAGCCGCGCCACAAATCCTGCCCCGGCGCGGTCAGCTTCCTCCGCCGGTACCGCCGCGAACTGTGCAACGAGGTCGGCGAAGGGACGGGCGTCCACATCTACGCCATTGACCAGATGCTCGGGCAGATGATCAACCGCTGCCGCGAACTGAAGCTGCGCGTCGGACTGAAGCCGGAACACGCGCGCCAGAAGGTGCTGGTCCTGCTGACGGTCCAGACCATGAGCGGGATTCACACCGGTTACCACAGAATCGCTTTATGAGGCGCAAACCCGGAAAAAAGCTGCGCGTCATTGTGCTGATGCACGAAGACCTGATCCCGCCCGAAACGCTCGACGGCGTGGAGAATAAGGAGAAGGAGGAGTGGCGGACGGAATACGACGTGGTCTCGACGCTGCGCAGAATGGGACACGAAGTCCGTCCCATCGGCGTGCGCAGCGAACTGGGCGTGATCCGCGAGGCCATTGAAGAGCATCAGCCGCACGTCGCCTTCAATCTGCTCGAAGAGTTCGACGGCTACCCGGGCTTCGACCAGCACGTCGTCAGCTATCTGGAATTGATCAAGCAGAAGTATACGGGGTGCAACCCGCGCGGGTTGACGCTGACCCGCGACAAGGCTTTGACGAATAAGATTCTGGCCTACCACCGCATCCACGTGCCGCATTTCTCATTCTTCGCCATCAACCGCAGGGTCAGGTCGCCCAGACGACTGAAGTACCCGCTCTTCGTCAAGTCGGTGAGCGACGAAGGCTCGCTCGGCATCGCCCAGGCGTCGCTCGTGCGCGACGACGAGAAGCTCCGGGAGCGCGTCGAGTTCATCCACCGGCAGAACCAGACCCACGCGATTGCCGAAGAATATATCGAGGGCCGCGAGATTTACGTCGGCGTCATCGGGAACCAGAAGCTGCAGGCCTACACGCCCTGGGAGATGATCATGACCAACCTGCCCGAAGGCGCGCCCAACATCGCGACCGGCAAGGTCAAATGGGACGTGGCGTATCAGAAGAAGATCGGCCTTGAGACGCGGGAGGCGAAGCTTGAAGCGCCGCTCGTCAAGGAATTCGGGCGCCTCTCAAAACGCATTTACCGGATCCTCGGCCTGAGCGGTTACGCGCGGATAGATTACCGGCTGACCGCTGACGGGCGCATATACGTACTCGAAGTGAACCCCAACCCGCAGATCGCGCACCACGAGGACTTCGCCGATTCCGCGGAACATTGCGGCGTGAAGTACGACGGCCTGCTGCAAAAAATCATGACGCTCGGGATGAGTTATGACCCGATGCGATGAGGAAGATTTTCAGTTACAGGTTCGGAGTACCGGCTTGCGGCCGGAAGTACCTGTATTTGTATCCTTCCGGCCGCAAGCCGGTACTCCAAACTATCCCCTCGCCCGCCGCGGCTTTATTTGCTGCCCCCCACAACCATGACGTGCGGGTAAGCCAGCTTCTTCGCGGCGTCATTGAGCGAGGCCAGATCAGTGCCGACCAGTTTCTTCAGCTCCGCCTCGTACTGGTCAAGTTCCTTTTTCTGATCCGCATAAACCTCGCGCATGCCCTGCGTCGGCAGGCCGTCGCTTTCCGTCGCCCAGTCGTAGAGCGGCGCGAGGCGCGAATAAAGCTTCGTGCCACCCTTGAAAGCCAGGATGTCGTAAACGACTTCGGCCTTCGGGTTGTGAATCCGCTCCTCCAGCGCGTCGAGTTTGCCGACCAGTGCCTCTGAGTCCCTGACGAGTTGCGCGGCCTTTGCGTCGTGCCTGAGCAGTTCATTGCGCGTGAGCAACTGCTGCCGGATCGTCCGCAGCTGATTGGCCAGTCTCGTCAGGCGTGTAATGTCATCACGCACCGCCAGCGCGAAAGCGAGCTGCGCCTTGTAATCAGCCTCGCTCATCTGCACGCGCGGGTCGGGCAGCACTTTGAGCGGGGTCGTCAGCGACCAGCCGTCAACCGTCAGCCGCACGGTGTAATTGCCCGGCACGACCAGCGGGCCGGTGAACGGATTGCCCGCATCCAGCTTCGCGCCCTGAACCATCTCCGCGCCCGCGTAAGACAGATCCCAGACCGCACGATTGACTCCGGGCGCCTTCGACAGGGCCGATTTGTTGAGCGCCTCCTGCGCCTCTTCGATTTCGTCGGAATGGCCGGGGTAAGTCCTGGGCTTGCTGCCGAGGGTGTTGATGACGTTGTTGTTCGCGTCGAGGATTTCAAGCGTGAAGTCATCCTTCGGTTCTTCCTTCAGCCAGTAATAAATCACCGCGCCGGCCGGAGGGTTTTCGCCCGCGAACTTGTCGCCCGGCCCCGCGTGCCAGCGCCAGCGAATCGCATCCGGCGCGGTGAAAAGATGCGGCTGCGTGCCGGTCACCTGCGACGTCAGTTCGCGAATCACCGACAGATGATCGAAGGCCCAGAGCGAGCGGCCCAGCGTCGCCAGGATCAGACTGTTCTCCTTGATGGCGAAATCGTGAACCGCCACGGTCGGCAGATTGAGTTTGAGTGGCTGCCACGACCGCCCGCCGTCAGTCGAGAAAGCAACACCGTGTTCAGTGCCGAGGTAAAGGATGTTTCTGTTTTTGCTGTCTTCGCGGATCGCGTGCAGGTAAACGTCCTGCGGCAGCGATGAATCGAGCCGCTGCCACGTCTGGCCGTAATCAGCGGTCTTGTACAGGTACGGCTTCGTATCGTCGAGCCGGTGGTTGTCAACGACGACGTAAGCCGTGCCCGCGTCGTAGCGCGAGGCTTCGATCATGCTCACCGTGCCGAATTCAGGGATGCCCGGCATCGCGGCGGTCACGTTCTTCCACGTTTTGCCGCCGTCGCGCGTCACGTGAACCAGACCGTCATCGCTGCCCGCCCAGATCACTTCCTTCTGCGCGGGCGATTCGGCGATGGCGAAAATCGTGCAGTAAGTTTCGACACCGGTGTTGTCGCCGGTGATCGGCCCGCCAGCCCACTTCTGTTTTGATTTATCGTTGCGCGTCAGGTCGCCGCTGATCGCCGCCCATGTCTGCCCCCCGTCACTCGTTCTGAACAGAACGTTGCCGCCGTGATAGACGACTTTCGGATTGTGCGGGGAGACGTGAATCGGCGCGGTCCACTGGAAGCGGTACTTGAAATCTTCGCCGCCGTGACCCGAAGGATTTTCCGGGTAGGCCGTGACGTTGCGCGCCTGCCGCGTGCGGTGGTCGTAGCGCGTGATGATGCCGCCGTATTCGCCCGCGTAAACGATGTCGGGGTCGGAAGGGTCGGACACGACCCACCCGGCCTCGCCGCCGCCCACGCGATACCAGTCGGTGTTACGAATGCCGCCCGCGCTCAGACTGTTGCTCGGCCCCTGCGCGGTGCCGATGTCCTGCATCGCCCCGGCCACTGAGAAAGGCACGCGGTTGTCGGCCGACACGTGATAGAACTGCGCAATCGGCAGCGCGGGCGCGTACCACGTCTCGCCGCCGTCGGTCGAAATGTCCACGCCGCCGTCGTTCGAGGCGATCATCCGTTTAGGGTTCAGCGGATCAATCCACAGGTCGTGATGGTCGCCGTGATGGAACCCGCGCACCATCTGAATCGTCTTTCCGCCGTCAATCGTCTTGCACATCGGCACCTGCGGGAACCAGACTTCGTTCGGGTTCGTCGGATGAATCTCCATCGTCGAGTAATACCACGCGCGCTGCCTGACGAGCCGGCTCGCGCTGACGAGCGACCACGACTCGCCGCCGTTATCCGAGCGGAACAATCCGCCCTTTTCGGCTTCGACGAGGGCGTAAACGCGCCGCCCGTCCGAAGGCGCGACCGCGACGCCGATCCTGCCGCAGATCGTGCCACTGCCGCATTCGGGCAACCCTTTGCCTTTCTCTTTGCCGTCAAGCTGCATCCACGTGTCGCCGCCGTCGTGCGACATATAAAGCCCGCTGCCGGGGCCGCCGCTCTGCAAATCCCAGGGGAAGCGCCGCGCCTGCCAGAGGCCGGCAAAAATGATGTTCGGGTTCGACGGGTCGAGTGCGACATCCGAAGCGCCGGTGTTCTCGTCTTTCTTCAGAACCTGCTGCCACGTTTTGCCGCCGTCTTTGGTGCGATAGACGCCGCGTTCAGCGTTCGGCCCGAAGGCGTGCCCCAGCACCGCCGCAAACGCGATGTCAGGATTCGCTGGATGAACAACCATCGTGCCGATCTGGCCTTCCTGCTTCCACACGTGAGTCCACGTCTTGCCCGCGTCAACCGACTTGTAAATGCCCTTGCCCGCCGCGACGTTGCCGCGGATGTTCGCTTCGCCCGAGCCGACGTAAATCACATTCGGGTCGGAGGGCGCGACGGCTATCGAGCCGATTGAAGAGACCGGCTGGTCGTCAAAGACCGGCTGCCAGTTGAGCCCGCCGTTCGTTGATTTCCACACGCCGCTCGCGGCGCCCGCGAAGTAAAAGACGTTCGGGTTGCCGGGCACGCCGACGGCACGCGACACGCGCCCGCCCCACGCCGGGCCGAGCAGGCGGTATTTGAGCGGCTTGAGTTCGGGCGGGTCTTTCGGGGCCGACTTGTCCTGCGGCCCGGCTGAGGCCTTGAAGGGTGAGAACTGCGCCGGCAGCCTGCCGGCGAGCAGCGCCAGTGTGACCAGGCACAACGACAGCGGTCGGGGGATTCTGCGCATAAGGTTTCCTCGGTCTGGTTGATTCAGGCATCCGGGACTGAAGGGATGACGAGGATAAATCAGCGGCCGGCGGAAATCCAGTTCTCCCGCCCGGCGCCCGGCGCCGCCGACTCTTCCTCTTGACAATCTACAGGAAGGCCGGCATGATGGCTCCTGTAGAACATCTGGAGGAAACACATGGCCAAATCGAAATCCGACCTGTTGCAGGGCACGCTCGACATGCTGGTCCTGAAGACGCTCGCGCTCGAGCCGATGCACGGCTGGGGCATCTCGCAGCGCATCCAGCAGATTTCCGAGGGCGTCCTGAGCGTCAATCAGGGGTCGCTCTACCCGGCGCTCTACCGGCTGGAGGAGCAGGGCTGGATCACGTCCGAGTGGTCGAGTTCGGAAAACAACCGGCAGGCGAAGTATTACAAGCTGACCCGGGCCGGGCGCAAACAACTGGACGAGGAGGCCGAGAACTGGGCGCGGCTCTCGACGGCCATCAACCAGATCCTGAAGACCAGTTGATCGGAGGTGACTCGCGATGATCAGAAAATCATTCCGCCGCCTGCTGGCGCTCTTTCGGAAAGACGAACTGGAGCGGGAGATGGAGCGGGAGCTGCGCTTCCACCTGGAGCGCGAGGCCGAAGAGAACATCCGCCGCGGGATGAGGCCCGAAGAAGCCCGCCGCGCGGCGGCCTTGAGCTTCGGCAGCGTCGAGCGCACGAAGGAAGAGTGCCGCGACGAGCGGCGCGCCCGGTGGCTGGAAACGTGCTGGCAGGACGCGCGCTACGGCGTGCGAATCCTGCGGCGCAACCCCGGCTACGCGATGGTCGCGATGCTCACGCTGGCCGCAGGGATCGGGGCCAACACGGCGATCTTCAGCGTCATTTACGGGGTACTCCTGCGGCCACTGCCTTATCAGGACGGTGACCGGCTCGTCGTGCTGCGCCAGCAGGCCCCGCTCGCCGGCGTTGACAACCTGGGGTTCTCGGTCAAAGAGATCGGCGATTACCGCGAGCAGAACCAAACACTCGAAGGCGTGGTCGAACACCACTCGATGACGTTCACGCTTTTCGGCGGGGCTGAGCCGGAACTGATTCAGACCGGGGTCGTCTCGGCGAACTTCTTCGACGTGATGGGGGTGAAGCCGCTGCTCGGCAGGACATTTGTCCCGAGCGATGAGGCGCACGGGGCCGAGGCGGTGCTGGTGCTGAGCTATGACTACTGGGAGCGCAGCCATCATGGCGACCCCAACATCGTCGGCAAGGTCTTCAGGATGAATGACCGGCCCCACACGGTCATAGGAGTTCTGCCCCCCGTGCCGCAGTATCCGAACGAAAACGACGTGTACATGCCGACCTCGGCCTGTCCCGCCCGCTCGTCGGAGCAGGCCAGGTCTAACCGGGGTTTCCGGCTGATGAGCGCCTTCGGGCGGCTCAGACGCGGGGTGCCGGTCGAGCAGGCGCAGGCTGACCTTTCAACCATTGCCGGCCGCCTGCAACAGCAATACCCGGATTTTTATCCCGCCACCCAGGGGTATCGCGCCAGGGCCGATTCGTTGCGGGAAGAGCTGACCAGCAAAGCGCGCCCGACGTTTCTGATCCTGCTGTGTACGGCGGGGCTGGTGCTGCTGATCGCCTGCGCCAACGTCGCCAATCTGGCGCTCGCGCGGGTGATGCGGCGCGAGGGCGAAATGGCCGTACGCTCGGCGCTGGGGGCAAGCCGCGGGCGCCTCGTCCGCCAGCTGTTGACGGAAAGCACTCTGCTCGCGCTCGCCGGGGGCGCGCTCGGCGTGCTGCTCGCGGCGGCGAGTATGGGGATGCTCGTGAAATTTGCCGCCCGCTTCACGCCCCGTGCGAACGAGATCGGCATTAATTTCACGGTGCTGCTTTTCGCGCTCGTAGTCGCCGTTGCGACCGGTCTGGTCTTCGGACTGATGCCGGCGCTCGCGACCGGGCAGAACCTGATCGGCTCGCTCAAGAGCGGCGGCGCTCAATCCACGCCGGGGTCGGTGCGGCAGCGGCTGCGCGGCATGCTCGTCGTGGCTCAGGTCGCGGTCTCCTTCATGCTGCTCGTCGGCGCGGGGCTCATGACGCGCAGCCTGATCAAGCTGCAACAGGTCAACCCGGGCTTCGACCCCGAGAAGGTGCTGGTGATGGGGGTCAGCCCCAACTGGTCAAAATACAGCACCAATCAACAGTACAAGGACTTCTCGCAGCGGCTGGTGGAAAAGATAAAGACTCAGCCGGGCGTGCTGCTCGCGGCGATGTCGAGCAGTTACCCGCTCGACCCGCATGGCATCGCCAACGGGCCGTTCAATCGCAGTTTTCAGATCGAAGGCCACCCGCCGGCCGAAAAAAAACTCGCCCCGCAGGCGGATTTCCGCGTCGTCACTCCTGATTACTTTCAGGCCATCAAATTGCCGCTCGTCGCCGGGCGGACTTTCACCGGGATGGATCATGAGCAGGCGCTCCCCGTGGCGGTGATCAATCAATCGCTCGCGCGCCACCGCTTTGGCAACGAAGACCCGCTCGGCAAACGGATCAGCTTTGATCGCGGTGAATCGTGGGTCACCATCGTCGGGGTCGTCGGCGACGCCAGGCAGTTCGGATTGAATCGCGAGGCGATGGATGAGGTCTACCGGCCCATCGCGCAGGCCGGCGGCGGGGGCATCCTGCTTGTGCGCACGCTGGCCGAGCCGCAGAGCCTCATCCGGCAGATGCGCCAGGCAATTTATGAGCTGGATCAGGAGACGGCGATTGATCACGTCCGCACGCTCGAAGAGGCGCGCAGCGAATCGCTGGCGTCGCCGCGCCTGACGGCGACGCTGCTCAGTCTGTTCGCCGCGCTGGCGCTGGTCATCACCGCAGCCGGGCTGGCCGGAGTGATGGCATTGTCAGTCACACAGCGGGCGCATGAACTCGGCATCCGCATGGCGCTCGGGGCTACACAGGGCAATCTGATCCGGATGATTCTGCGGCAGGGCATGTCGCTCGTGCTGGCCGGCCTGGCAATCGGCTCGGTCGGCGCGCTGGTGCTGAGTCGGCTGATGTCAACGCTGCTCTTTGCCGTCGAGCCCAATGACCTGGTGACATTCATCACGGTCTCGCTGGTGCTGCTCTCAGTCGCCGCGACGGCCTGTTTCGTGCCCGTCCGTCGCGTGACATCCATTGACCCGCTGACGGCACTGCGAAGTCCTTAATGCAAAACCGCGAGATCTCATTTGAATGACTGATTCACCGCAGAGACGCCGAGAAAGGCGGAGATTGCGCAGAGGAGTTCTTCTCTGCGTTGCCTCTGTGCCCTCAGCACCACTGCGGTGAGTCGGACTATCAGAACAGGTCATCCGGCTCTACATCAATCAATCAAAAGCGCTAACCACGAGGAGGAAACCACGATGGTCAGGTTGAAGTGTGTCTTCATGCTCCTTGTCGTCCTGCTGACGGCAGCTTTTTACTCAACTCGCGTCGCGACCGGGCCCGGCGAAGAATACGTCTGTCCGCCGTGCGGCTGCGCGAATGACGGCAAGGTTTCTCACAAGCCAGGGGTTTGCGACGTGTGTGGCATGAAACTTGTACTCAAAGGCGGCGCCGCGAACCTGCCGCCCGACGCGCAGCCTGCCGCGCCGCGTCAGAAGGTCGCGATCCTGATCTTTGACGGGGTTCAGATCATTGATTACACCGGCCCTTATGAAGTCTTCGGACAGGCGGGCTTTGAGGTCTTCACCGTCGCCGCCACGCCGGGCACGATCCGCACGGCGATGGGGATGCAGGTGACGCCACATTACACGCTCGAAAATTCCCCCAGGCCGGACGTGATCGTCGTGCCCGGCGGCGACGTACAGCGGGCGCAATCAGACCAGCGGACGATCAAATGGCTGCAGGAAAGGGCGCCCGAGGCGCAGCACGTCCTGTCGGTCTGCAACGGCGCCTACATTCTGGCGCACACGGGCCTGCTCGACGGGCTGGCGGCCACGACCTTCTACGACCTGATTGACGGGTTGAAGGTGGCCGCGCCGAAAACCAGGGTGGTGCGCGATCAGCGCTACGTTGACAACGGCAAAATCATCACGACCGCCGGGATTTCGTCGGGGATTGACGGCTCGCTCTATGTGGTCGCAAAGCTGCGCGGCAAGGCCGCCGCGCAGATGGTCGCGTTGAATATGGAATACAACTACCGGCCCGGGTCCGACTACGCGCGTGGCAACTTCGCCGACCGTTATCTGCGCGCGATCTTCACGCGACGCTTGCGCTTCGCGACGCCCGACGGCGTGAGCCTGCAGGTACTCAGCACCGAGGGCGACGCGGAGAAGTGGGAGGTCAACTGGCAGGTTGACGGCAGGATCACTGAAGCCGAATTGCTGAAACTGATCGGCGAGCGACTGGCCGGTGATGGCAAATGGAAGCCACTCGCGGCGGCAAAGAACCCGAGCCGCTGGCAATTCAGCGGCGAGGCGGGTGACGTGTGGCAGGGCGAGGTCACCGTCAGGCCGCTCACTGCCGACAAGGGCCGGCAGCAGGTCACCATCCGAATCAACCGCGCGGCCGGCAATAAAGCCGCGAGCCTGAAGACGCAATGATCCGTGTCAGACAAGGAGGAAAGATTATGAGCAAAAGACTGTTGATGAGTTTCGCATTGACTATCGCCCTGACCGCGACGGCCCTGGCGCAAACGCAGACCGTGGAAGTCCTCGACGGGCTCGACCCGGTGCTGCTCGCGCAGGGCAAGGAGGTGCAGGGCGAGTTGCAGATTGCGGTCACGCGCGGGCAGTTCAAATATCTCTTCGCGACGGCAGAGAACAAGGTGTCGTTCGAGCAGGACCCGGCGCGTTACGAGATTCAGCTGGACGGGGCGTGCGCGCGGATGGGCGCGCCGGTCACAGGCAATCCGAATCTTTTCACGGTCTACAAGGGCCGCGTCTACATCTTCGGCTCGGACGGCTGCAAAAAACTCTTTGATGCCGCGCCGGAGAAGTATCTCGAGACGGCGGGCGGGGCTTCAGCAAAGCCGCCTGCGACGCCCGAAGCCCTGAAGAAAGGCGAGGCGCTGATTGAGAAGGCTGTCGCGGCGATGGGCGGCGCGGCGCGACTGGACGGCCTGACCAGTTACCACGAAAAGAGTACGGCGATTCAGACCAGAGGGAGAGGCGATGTCGAAGTGAAAAACGATCTGCTCATCGTTTTCCCTGACCGGGTGCGCCACGAACAGGTGATGCCGGATTTCCGCGATCAGTCGGTGATGATGCGGCCGGTGACGATCATCACTCCCGGTGAGTCGTTCGGCGTCGGCGGCCCGCGCGGAGTGTTCCAGGTCCCGAAGGCCTACCGCGATGCGGAAGAGCAGGCGATCAGACGCAGGCCAGTCAGCCTGCTGCGGGCGCGCAGTCACGCGGGCTTCAAGGCCGTCGCGCTCGGCGCCGACAAGGTCGGAGAGACAACCGTCGAGCAGGTGGCAGTTGAAAGCGAAGGCGGCAGCTGTGTCCTGGGCATTGATCCCGCGACGGGCCGCATCCTCAGTCTGGCGCTGCGCCGGCGCGGGCAGCAGGGCGAGTTCGGCCAGTTCGTGCAGACGTTCTCGGATTTCCGCACGGTGGACGGTTTGACCCTGCCATTCAAAGTCACCGCGACGTTCAACGGGCAGCCGTGGAAAGATCAGTCGGCGACCGTCGAAGAGATCATCATTAACGGCAAAGTTGATCCGGCGCTCTTTGAGAAGCCGAAGGCGGAGAAGCCGCAGTGAGTGATACTGACTTCAGCCCGAATGCACGGCTAAAGATGTACAGTAGACTGCGCGAGTCTGCTGTTGTTTCCGGCAAAGGGCCACATGGAGGAGGCATCAGCAGACTCGCGCAGTCTACTGTACTTTCCTCCATTCGGGATTCAGCTTGTGCGGAGCAGGAGGATGAGTATGTCGCAGCGAGATCACAGACCGAACACAGGCTGGCGCACAGCACTGCTGGCGGCGCTGCTCTGCGTCGTGAACACTCTGGCGAGCGCGCAGTCTGCGGACTGGGCGCAATGGGGCGGGCCGAATCGTAACTTCAAATCTGCGGCGACCGGGCTCGCGGTAAACTGGCCCGCCGCCGGCCCGCGCAGGTTGTGGAGCCGCAGCCTTGGCGACGGCTATTCGGCGATTGCCGTCGCGGGCGGCAGGCTCTTCACGATGTACCGTAAAGGCGAACAGGAAGTCGTCGTCGCGCTCGACTCTCAGACGGGCAGGACGCTCTGGGAGTACGCGTACGACGCGCCGTTCTGGAAAGAGCAGGACATGTCGAACGGGCCGGGACCGCACGCGACGCCGCTCGTCACGGGCGATTACGTCTTCACCACTGGCACGACGGGCAGGCTGCATTGCCTCAGTAAACAGACGGGCAGGCTCGTCTGGGCGCACGACCTGTTCAGGGAATACAACGGCACGGTGCGCCCGAACGGCTATTCGTGCAGCCCGCTCGCTTACAAAAACACCGTCATCCTGATGGTCGGGGGCGCGGGCAACGCGCTCATGGCTTTCAATCAGAAGGACGGCGCGGTCGTGTGGAAGAAACACGACTTCAGGAACTCGACCTCGTCGCCGATCCTCATCAACGTTGACGGCCAGGAGCAGCTCGTCGCGTTTATGTATGGCGAGATCGTCGGCGTTGACCCGAACAAGGGCGACCTGCTGTGGAGCCATCCGCACGAGACCGATTTCGGCCTCAACACGGCCACGCCGGTCTGGGGCGAAGACAATCTGCTCTTCGTCTCGTCGGGTTATAACGGCGGCAGCCGCGTCCTCAGGCTGAAGAGAGACGGCGGCAGGACTATGGTTGAAGAGGTCTGGTTTCACCGCCTGATGCGCGTGCATTTCGGGACGTGCATCCGCGTCGGCGATTTCGTTTACGGGTCGAGCGGCGATTTCGGCCCCGCGCCATTCACGGCGATCAATGTCAAGACCGGCAAAATCGCCTGGCGTGACCGCAGTCTCCCGCGCGCCAGCTTCCTGCTGGCCGAAGGCCGCTTCATCCTGCTCGACGAAGACGGCAATCTGGCGCTGGCGACGCCATCGGCTGAAGGTCTGAAAGTACACGCGAAGGTGGCGCTGATGGCGAACAACTCCTGGACGGTGCCCGCGCTCGCGGGCACGACGCTCTACGTGCGCGACCGCCGAACGATTCTGGCGCTCGATTTGAAAGCCCCGGGCGAATAGCCGAACTGAAGAGTAACGGCTAACGACACAACTCCATCCACAGCGCGCGGTAATAATGCATCAGCCTGACCGGGTCGGATGTCTCCTGAATTTCCATCAGGCAGTAGCGATTGTACCCAGCCTGCTTCATCAGACCGAACAACTCGCGCCACGGGTATTCCGGCTTCCACAATTCGTTGATGTGTGAGCTGCGCAGCCAGGGCCTGAGCAGCTCGAAATTCTTTTTCACCGACCCGCCCTCAACGTCTTCGGGATTTGAATTCCAGCAGATGCCGACCTGCGGATGATCGGCGACTTCCATCATCTGCTTCATGCGCCAGGGGATCTGTGAATCCTTGCCGTGAACTTCGACCCAGACCTCGACGCCGGCGCCTTTCGCAAACTCGCCGCATTCCTTCAACGACTGTCCGATCTGCGTGAGCGTCTTTTCTTCCGGTACGTCCTTCGGGATGCCGTTGGGTCGGACTTTGACGCCGAGCGCGCCGATGTCGTGCGCGAGTTCGATGAAGCGTTTGCACTCATCAACGTTCTTTCGCACGACGGCCTGATCAGGCGCGTGGAATTCGCAGACCGTGCCGAGGCTGAGCAGCCTCACCTTTGAATCGGCGAACCGCTTCTTCACCTCTTCGCGCTGTTCTTTCCCGAGCGCTGGCTCGACACCGTGCTTGTGCGTGGTGCGCAACTCGACCGCGGCGAAGCCCGTCTGCTCGCAGTTTTTGATGATGGTCGAGATGTCCCAATCCTTGCCCACGTTGTAAGTGACCATCCCCAGCCTGAAGCCGCCGCCCGCGAGCGCGGGGTTATTTTTCTGGCGTGAGGCGGCGAGCGCCGGGTTGCCTGCTGCTTCGACTGCCAGCAGGCCCGCGGCAGAAAGGCCGGCCTGAACGAATTCGCGTCTTCGTAGTTTCATTTCAAACTGACTTCGGGTTGAATTGAAAAGTTGCAAGACCTCAGCCTGTGCGACGTTCATCACACGTCGCACATTTTTCTGCTGACAGCAGACCTGCCATAATCAGTGTCGGTTGATGAGCTCCAGAAGAGCTGATGATTGGCGACTGATGATAGTCTGGGAGCGCCGGCTTTGCCAATCGGAGGGAGTCAAAATGGATTTCGTCAGGTTGAAAGACGCAAAGGTCTTCAAAACGGAATTGCTCGCGGCACTATTGCTGTTTCTGATTTGTGTCGGCCACCCCGCTGTCACGCTTCAGGCACAATCCCGCGACCGTGAGAGAGCGGCGCAGGAGTTGCCCGAAAGCGCTTTCGAGTCACAGCATCGTGAGGCATCATCGAAAAATCCTGAAGGCGTCTCGTTCACGCTGCGCCTGCGGGACGGCAAAAAACAGTTCAGGCAGGGCGAGGTGATACGCCTCGAACTGGGTTTCGCGAGCAGTATGCCGAGAACATACCGGATGAGTACGGCCAGCTATGATCGCAGCGGCAGGCTGGAGATGGATAAATTTCATCTCGAACCCGACGAGGGGCTGGCCGACCCGCTCTACGATCACTTCCACCCCGGATTCGGCTTCATGGGCGGCGGTCTGAGCAGCATTCATGACCTGAAGACCGAGCCATACCTGATCAACTACGAACTCAACGAATGGTTCCGCTTCGACCGCCCCGGCAGATACCGGCTATACATCACTTCACCGCGAGTGGGCCGGATCAAAGCCGGTGAGCAATACAAAGTTGACAGCCTGACGGTGACTTCGAACGTCATCGAGTTTGAGGTTCTGCCGGCGGAGCCTGAGTGGCTGGAGAAGGAGTTTCAGCGGGCAGTACAGATCCTCGACGACAAGAGCAACCAAGCTGTCAGACGAGACGCCTGCCACATCCTGCGGTATCTGGGTTCGGAAGCCGCAGCGGGTGAAATGATCCGGCGGCTCGGCGACGATGACGCCGAATGCGGGTTCGATTATTACGCAGGGCTGGTCGGATCGCCGCAGCGGAATTTCGTCCTTAATGAGCTGGAAAAACAGATCGCCTCACCCACCCAGCCGGTTTCAGGAGGCTATCTTCACCTGCTTTCGCTGCTGGTGCTGACTTCGCAACACCCGATTCCACCTGCCATAGCAGCGGATGAAAAATACTGGCGCAGACGCCAAGATGCTTATGGGGAGATCCAGAAACGTCATCAGGAGAAGCTTGCCGCCGCCGTTGCGCAGAAGATCGGCAGGGCGAAAGCGATCAGTGTCCAGACGCTGCTGGAACAGGGGTGGGATCGTTCGCGATTGAGAGGATTGCTGCCGGAGATCGCTTCAATCTTTGAAGACCTGCCCCGCGACAGGCAGCGCCAGATGCTGGAATACGGCTGGAAGCAGATTGCCAGCCCCGCCCTGCTGCCGATTCTGCGGCGGTTTTATGAAAAACCGTCTCAGGATGACCGTTACCTTCGCGAAGTGGCGCTGCGCCGGATTTACGAGCTTGCGCCTGAAGAAGGGCGCAGGCTGATCATCGCGGAAATGCAAAGCCCGAGGCCGGGCGTCGGGATGAGCGCGCTCACGATCCTGCCGGACGAGGCGCTGCCGGAACTGGATCAGATCCTTGCTGACCGGCTGGAACAGGGCGGCGAGATGGACATCATCAGCGGTCTGATCGAGCGGTATGCGACATCCGCCGTGTCACCTCGGGTCAGGGCCTTTTATGAAGAGAAAGCAGGAAAGTGGGCCTGTACGATTCAGGCGAACCTGCTGGCTTATCTGTTGCGCACGGACCCTGAGTCAGGCGCTCAACTGGTCAGAGGCGCCTTGCAGGCAAGGTCAAAGGAGGATACCGGATGCTGGACGAATACGCTCGGCGAGATCGGCAGGCTCCACACCTGCCCCGAACTGGAGAAAGTCGCTATTGCTTCACTCGACGACCCAAACCCCGAAGTCGTCAGGAACGCGATAGAACTGCTGGGCAGATACGGCTCCGCCGAGGCGGAAGAACCGCTCTGGCGCTGCTTTGAAAAGTGGCATCGGGAATGGGGCGGGCGAGTCGCCGAACTGACGAATTACACCCTGAACGAAAGCCGACAGCTGGCGGGCAGGCAGCTTGAAACGAGCCTCTGGCAGGCCCTCATCTCTTCACCCGGCTGGCTGGCAGACCCGAAGAAACTCGTCCCGGTTCAGCAGCTCTGCCTGAGTGATGAAGCCCGGCAGCAGGTTGGCACCGCCATCGAAAGATGGGCGGGCGAAATCCACATCGCTTTCGCCCCCGGAGCGGATAAGTGGGGTTATGTTGAGGTGGCGCAGTATACGCTCAACTCACCGGATGACCTGAAAAGGAAGCTCACGCAGTTTCCGAAAGGTACGGTTTTCAAATGGCAGCCATTCAATCAAGGCCAGCAGGAAGAGGAAAAAGAGAAACTGTTCAGTGAACTGAAATCATTTCTCGAGGCGCGCGGGATGAAGCTCAACAGATGAGGGCTTCGGTTCAATCCTCAACCGGTCGGTAAAACATCGCGAGCTGCCCGCCCGTGTGCCAGAACAGCACGGTGTCTTTATCTGTCAGCTTTCCTTTGCTGATCCAGTCAATCAGCGCGGCCATCGCTTTGGCCGTGTAGACCGGATCGAGGATGATGCCTTCGGTTCGGGCCACCAGTTCAATCGCCGCTTCCGATTCCGGCGTACTGATGCCGTAACCCGGCCCGATGAATTCATCAAGCACGGTCACTTCGTCACGCAATGAGCCTTCCGGCAACCCGAAGATTTCACCGATGCCGCGAATGATCCCTCCGACCTCCGCCGAGATTGAAGCTGAAGGGTCATCGGGGCTGACGCCGATGACGCGTATATCTTCCAGCCCGAAAATCTGGCAGCCTGCAACGATACCCGCCTGCGTTCCGCCCGACGAGCTTGAATGGAAGATGTAATCAACACGCTCGCTCGTCGCGTTCAGTTGAGCCGCCGTTTCCCCGATGGCTGAGACAAAACCGAGCGCGCCGAGCGGAGTGGAAGCGCCGAGCGGAATCTCGCAGACTCTCACTCCTTCGCGGCGAAGTTTTTCAGCCAGTGCCTGCGCCGTAGTGATCCGCTCCTGACGATTGCCGACGCGATGAATCTCTGCGCCGAACAATTCATCGAGGGCGAGGCTCGCCGGTTTGAGCGACGGGTAAGAAACTGCCGCCGGGTTGAGGACGAGGAGGCAACGCAATCCGAGACGTGCGCACAGTGCCGCAGTCACGCGGCAGTGATTCGATTTCTCGCCGCCCATCGTGATCACTGCTTCCGCGCCATCGGCCTGTGCCCGCGCCAGATAGTATTCGAGCTTGCGCACCTTGTTGCCGCCAAAGCCAGGGCCGGTGTAATCGTCGCGTTTGACGAGCAGGCGCGGCCCGCCGCCGAGTGCCGCGCGCAGACGCGGCATCTCTTCAATCGGCGTCGGGTAATGGCCGAAGTCAAGGCGTGGGAAGCTGCGTAGTTTCTCGGCGGCTGACCGAACGTTCACGACATCAACTCCTCATCCGGCGGAAATTGTCCAGATTGGCCTTCAGCGCTTCGAGCGGCGGGAAGGCTTCGCGCTCGTATTCGATGATGTACCACTCGATGCCGCCGACGGTCTCGCAGATGGTCATGATCTGCTGCCAGTCGAGTTCGTCATCTCCGAGAAAGGCGTCCGGGTTCTTATGCGAGAACGGCTTGACGTGCATGGACACCGTGCGCCCCTTGTTGCGCTTCAGAAAATCCGTCACCGACACGCCCGACATCTCCGAGGCGTTGCCGGTGTCGAATTGCAGGATGACATTCTTTTTCGTCTGGTCGGCAAAGAGGTTCCACCAGTATTCGTTGCCGATCTTTTTGAAGTCGAGCGTGTGGTTGTGATAACCCACCCGCATCCCGTGCGGCTTGAGCTGTTCGGAGATGGCGTTTACGGTCTCGGCCGTTTTCGCGAGCAGCTCCGCGGACTCGTAAGTCTCGCGGGGCAGCGAGCGGATGATCAGATTTTTATTGCCGATGGCCTGATTGAACTCGATGGATTTTTGCAGCTGGTCGCCCCGCAGTTCCTCCAGCCGGTGGTGGAACCCGCAGGCCCGCAGCCCCGTTGTTTGCAGCCACCCGTGCCATTCCTGCCCCGTTTTGCCGAACGCGTTCTCCAGCTCGATGCCCTGATAGCCGAGCTTCGCCACCGCCGCGAGCGTGCCCGGGATGTCCTGCGCCATCTGTTTGCGCACGCACCATGCCTGCGTCCCGATGGGAATGTTTTTCCATTTACCGACGGGCCTGGAGCTGAGCGTCGCGGGAATAAAAGCCGAAGCCGCCACTCCGGCACTGAGTCTGATGAAATTACGCCGATTCGTTTTTTGAGATGGGTTGCTCATTCGATGTTCCTCGTCAGGGTTTGGGTTTGGCCAGCAGGGGGAAGAGGTTTCTGAAAAGATACTCCTTGATTTCCAGATCAAGCCGGCGCGTGTTCTGTCCCGTGTCAGGCTCTTTCTCCTGCGGCACCGCGTACGTATTGAACGCCACGATGTAAGCCGCGCGCGCATCGGGCCGCAGGTAGAAATGCGTGATGAAGGCGTTCTGCCCGCCGCTGTGGCCGATGAAGTGCTGGCCGAAGTTGTCTTCGATGAAGAAACACAGGCCCATCGCGTCCCTGCGGTTCTCGCCGTCCTTTGCTTCGGGGGCGATTGCGATCTGCGGCTGCCACATCTCTTCGAGCGACGAGCGTTTGAGTACGCCGTCATAGACCGCCAGCTTCTTCGGATCGCCCATCAGGAAGTTGAGGTACTTCACCATGTCGGTGAGCGGCGCGTTGAGGCCCCCATTCGAGACCGTAATGCCCGTATCCACGTCAAAGCGCGCGGGCCGCAGCTTGCCGCCTTCCAGCCAGTAGCTGTGCGAGCGGTGCCTGAGCAGGTGGTACGGCGTCGCGTCGAAATAGCTGCGGTACATTTCGAGCGGCTTGAAGATGTTCTTGTCAATGTAGACTTCATAATCGTCGTGCGTCAGCAGTTCGATCACGCGGCCCAGAAAAATAATGCCCGGATTCGAGTAGCTGAATTTACTGCCCGGCCGGAAGAGGATTTCCGTGTAAGGCATCATCGCGACGAGTTGTGACCAGTGCTGCGGCTCGTGCGGGTGCCAGTCCTTGTCGCCGCCCCACGGCCACGTCGCGTCACGAAAGCCCGCGCTGTGCGACATCAGCTGACGGATCGTGATCTCTTCCATTCTGCCGAACGGGTTATGCACTTCCCCCAGTTCGGGCACGTATTTGATGATCGGGTCATCGAGCCTGAGCAGCCCGCGGTCACGGAGCTGCATAATCGCGATGCCGGTGAAGGTCTTCGTGATCGAAGCCCAGTGGTAGATCGTGTCTTCGTCAACGGCGCGGTTCTGCTCCCTGTGCGCGAGGCCGTAAAACTCCTTCGCGATGACCTCGTTGTCGTGGATCAGCATGAAGCTGCTGCCGACGATGCCGTGACGCTTCAGGGCCTCTTCATAAAACGGCCTGAAGCCTTTGTACGCCTGCGCAAAGTTGCCGGGCGGGGATTGTGCGTTGCCTGATGACATAAGCAGAAAGGTGGAAAGTGTGAATCTGATTACACTGGACGAAAGACGAGTTTTCATAATCTCACGACGAAAGGAAAGTTGTTACTCTGGCCGGTTCGGTTCTCTATGTCTGCCCGGCGTCTGCGCCGTACTCATCTTCGTGCTTTGGCGGTTCTCACTTCGCCCTTCGCCGCCTGTTCGTACTTCGCCTGCATCTCTTTGTTGATGCGCGCGGCCAGACCTTCCGGGTAATGCTGCGGCTCGGGCTGGTAAAGATTGCCGTGGTCGCGGCCCGGCACCAGTTCGCACACGGCGTCGCTGCCTTTCTGTTTGAAGAAGTCGCAGAGCATGACGACCGCTTCGTTGAGGTGAAAGGTGTCGGCGTCACCGCAGATCACGTTGATCTTGCCTTTGAGCCGGGGCCCGAGCTTCGCCCAGTTCCGTTCGAGGATCAGGCGGATGTCGTAATTCTGCCAGTATTTCAGCACCTCCTGATTGAGTTCGCCGGTCTCGCGGTTGAAGGCTTTCATCGGGCGCCCGTCCGCGCCGCGCGGCGACCAGACCCACTCGAAAGAGGCGAACTGGCCGCCGTACTCGCCCAGCACCTCTTCCTGCCGGGCGAACTCTTCGAGGGTGACCAGATCCCTGCCGCCCTGCCGCACCAGATTTTTCGGCGTGCCGTCGGGCCGGCGGTAAGCATTGTCCTTCGACCCCGGCGTCGCATCAATGCCGGTGAAGTTGCGCAGGTCAACCGGGTCGGGCGCGGTTGACCACGTGCCGCCGAAGAAATCGGGGTAAGTCACCTGCAGCCACAGTGTACTCCACCCGCCCGACGAATGGCCGGTCAGGAAGCGGGCATAGGGTTTCGCGACCGCGCGGAATTTCTTTTCAAAGTGTGGGATGAATTCTTCAGTGAGCGCCCTGCCCCACGGGCCGTTGTTGACCGAATCGGCGAACTCGTGATGCCCGCCGGGGCAGGAGCCGTCGAGGTAAACGTGGAGCATCTCAGCCGACTTCCCTTCACCGATCTCTCTCGTGAGCTGCTGCCCCTGCCGCCACGCGGCAGTGTGATCCCCGCCGAAGCCGTGAACGTGATAGACCGTCGGGTAGAATTTTTTCGCGTCCGTGCCGTAACCCGGCGGCAGCACTACCCCGGCGCGCATGGTGATGGCGCGCCCATGAAACGCGGTCAGCATCGGGCTCTGGAATTCGACGAGCTTCACGTTTTCAGTGTCTGTCGGTTTGAAGCGCGCAGGCGTGACGCGGCTGAGCGTCAGTTCAACTGGCGCGTGGGCGGCGGGGTTGAGGTTTTCGACTTTGACGACTGCGCTCGACAGGTCGCCTTCGTCCTGACCGTGATAAGAGTACGTGTGATTCGGATCGAGCAGTGCCATGATCTGATACGTCCCCGGCTTCGCCTGTGAGAAAGGTTTGGGGTAAGCCTTGCGGTCGGGGTCGAGTTCAACCGTGCTGCCCGGCGCGAAGTGATCAACTTCCATTGCGGCAACCCACGTGCTGCCGGGGACGAAGCCGATGTTGAGCGTCTCGCGCGGCTGCGGCGAATCGGTCATCAGGACAAGCAGGCGACCAGAAGTGGCCTGCGGCGCAGCCTCCTTTGACAGAGTGATGCGAAAGCGGAGCGGAGCGGCAGGTGCAGGGCCTTGCGCACAAACCTGCAACGCGGCAAGCAGGAGAAGGCATAGAGAAAAAGCCAGCCGGTTCAATTTGCCTGGCATTGTGTGTCCTTTCTTCGATTTCGAGAGATCACGTTAAGCGATCAGAGATGATAAAGCCGACATTACTCAATCGCTGCAGGCTGGTGAACAGATCCGGATAATTCATGTTGGCGTTCACGCCTCAGCCTGACGACCAGATACCAGACTATCGCAATGTTTATGCCGAAGACCACGATCCTGGCAAAACTGATGCGCCTGATCAGTTCATAGACTTCCAGCGGGATGAAAGATGCAGTGGCAATAACGGTCAGGTATTCAGCCCAGCGCTTGCGCAATAATAACCCGATCCCTTCGGTCAGCAGCAGGGCTGAATAAAAGAATGTGCCGATGCTGAGTTCTTCCAGCCGGCGGCTGTTGATCAACCCGAGTTTCACCAGTAATCCGTGAAGATGGCGATTATCGGCGTCAACGTGCAGGCTGGAAACCAGATTCATCGCCAGTTGCGCCACGTCACGATGGATCAGGGCCAGCGCGCCGATCCCGACCACGAGCAGCAGCACGCCTTTGACGAGCTTGAAGATCGCGATCAGCTTGAGACCTGTGGAGTGGTTATTCTTCCGGGTCATGGGTTGATTGGTTGCCGCACCAAAGATAAAGCCCGGCTCACAAGCCTACTTCAAATTCTTCATGACGCGGATGCTTTCAGGGTAAAGATCATCCATCGTGCCGTAGAGCGCGCTGCTGACCCGCATGGGCTTCAGCCGGGCCACGGGATCGTCTCCCGGGTCGGTGAAGTTCAACTCTCCACTCCCCGCCCTGAAGCTGATCCTGGTGAAGAGCGATGTTGAGGTCACGAAGTATGCGTCGTCGCACCGCTGGCCGTCTATCGCGGGGATCTCCTTATAGAGGATGATCGGCAGGAAATCGAGTGAGGTGATCTCCTCGCCACCGACTTTCGCCGTCGCGCCGATGATCTCGCGCCCGTTGCGCGTGACACGCGCGCGCAGGATGCCTTGTGCTTCCACGATCTCCGTCTGGCCCAGCACCGCCGGCCACCCCTGCACCTCGCGGTAACAGGCGAGGCTCGCGTCGGTACTCGTGTAAAGGTACGGGACGAACTGGCCCGTGTAATCGCCGTAGCGCACGGGGATGCAGGGCATGGCGAAGTTGTGCGGGCCGATGCCCGTCACGTCCGGGCAGATGAAGAAACACATCGCCACGGCGTTGCCGGGCAGCGGCTCAAGTTCGCGCGGCAGCACTTCGCGGATGGCCGACTCTTCGGCCTCGTACATGATGATCAGGACAACGTCGTCGGTGTACTGGTAAGGCGGCAGCCCGTAAAGCGGCTTGAGGAACGGCAGGCCCCGCGACTGATCCGCGCTGAGCTTGATATCCCCGCCGCGATAATCCATGTTGATGTCGCTCATGCTGACCTCCTGATAAATCAGGTTCGGTGCAAAAGGTAAAAAGAATTGTCCGCCTGATACTCCTCACGCGAAATCTCGTAGTAAACCACCTCGGCATTGTAATGGTGCGCCACCTTGACATACCTCATTCCCAGTTTGCCCATCACTCGCCGCGAGGCAGTGTTGTCGGGCAACGCCACGGCCACAATGCGCCCCAGGGCCAGTTCCTCAAAACCGTACCTGACGCTGGCCGCCGCGGCTTCTGAAGTAAGGCCTTTCCCCCAGTACGGCTTCGCAATCCCGTAGCCGATTTCGACCTCCCCGGTGTCTTCCAGATAGGAGAGCCCGCACCAGCCGATCAGACCGCCGTCTTCCCTGTCAGCTACAGCCCACCGCCCGAAACCGTGTTGCTCCCAATGCAGGAGAATGTTGTTAAGGGCAGATTGCACCTGCTCAAATGAATCAGGGCTCCCTCCGATGTACCTCATCACGTCCGGATCAGCGCGAATGGCCGAAAGGTCATTCAGATCATCTGTCGTAAACCCGCGCAAGCGAAGTCGGGCAGTCTCAATTTCCGGCATGGCTATCTCCGGCCTGAGCGGCGGCACGCGTGCCCGGCTCGAAGCGGATCGGCAGGCGCGCCGGGCCGTGGACGAGGAGCGCCTTGTGCGGCTCCCACGGCTCGCTGCTCGCCAGTTCGAAGCCCTTCACCCGCTCAAGCAGGTCTGCGAGAGCAACCCTGGCTTCAAGGCGCGAGAGCGCCGCCCCCAGACAGAAATGGGGGCCGTGCCCGAACGCGATGTGCGGGTTCGGGTCACGCGTGATGTCGAAGCGGTCGGGGTCGGGGAACTGCCGCGGGTCGCGGTTCGCGGAACCGATCATCGGCAGCACGAGTTTGCCGGCCGGGATCACCTGACCGTGCAGCTCGACATCGCGCCTCGTCGCGCGGAACACCGCCTGCACGGGCGACCGGTAGCGCAAGACCTCTTCGATGGCCGGGGGCAGGAGGTCGGGCGCCGCCCTGAGGCGGTCGAGCTGGTCCGGGTTCTCGACGAAGCACAGCAGTGCGTTGCTGATCAGGTTCGTGGTCGTTTCGGTGCCGGCCACGAGGAGGAGTTGAAAGAACCCAAGGATCTCTTCGGCAGTCAGCCGCTCACCATCCACCTCGGCCTCGACGAGACGGGTCAGCAGGTCGTCCTTCGGCGCCGCCCGCCGCCCCTCAATCAGGCCCGCGAGGTAATTGCCCATCCCGGCGGTCGTCGCGCGGAACTCTGCGACCGCCCGGGCCCCCTCCTCGCCGCCCGAAATGTCATAGCTGAGGTTAAGGATCGCGTCGCTCCAGCGCTTGAACAGCAGCCGGTCCGCGACCGGGACGCCGAGCATCTCCGCGATCACCATCATCGGCAGCGGGACCGAGAAGTCCGCGGCCAGGTCCATCTCCCCGCGCTCGACCGTCTGATTCAGCAGTTCGCGCGACAGTTCCCGGATGCGCGGTTCGAGGTTCGCGACGACCCGCGGGGTGAAGGCCCGCATGACGAGGCCGCGCAGCTTCGTGTGGCGCGGCGGGTCGAAGAAGATGAACCACTCGTGGTTCTTGCGGCCCGCCGCGAGCAGGCTCGAACTGAAGGCTTCGGGATCGTTCAGCGCCCGCTTCACGCCCTCGTAGTCGAAGACCATCCAGACATCAGACTGCGGGTCGTGGAGGACGGGAGAGGCGCTTCGAATCCGGGCGTACAGGGGGTAAGGATTGCGGCGCGCCTCGTCGGAGAAAATGTTCATCATTGCTCACTACCTCCGGGAATCATCGGCAGACAAAGGAAAGTGCCTGACGCCCGCCTCACGCAGGCCGCGCAGTCTGCGGCGGCGATGCCGGCCTGGAATCAGGCGGCGCTTCCCTTTACAAAGCGCTCAAAGTCACTAACGGTCCTGACGCCATGATCAAGGACCGCGCGATAGATCAGGTCGCTGGTGACGGTATCACGGTACTCAGGTCGTCGCCAGTAAGCCTCTTTGATGGCGAGGATAATCGCCTTGTTCCCCGTCGTCAGCTTCTCGCGCAGGCCGGACGAATAGTCGGCGTGCTGTTCATAGCCCGCCTGGTCCAGGAACCAGACATCAAGCTTCCACGCCCCCTGCCGCTCATCGCCTGCCTTGATGCCCCAGTAGAAGCCGTCCGGCTCGCCGCCGACATTGTTTGTGAAGCGGGACTTCCTGGCGGGGAGCCGACGGGTCAGTTCATAGCCGATCTCAAAGCACCGTTTCAGATCGCGCTCAGGATCGAGGACGTACACGTCGAGGTCCCGCCAGCACATGAGGTCATAGCTGTAGCTGCCGCCGATGAACCAGCCGGGGTAAACGGCCAGTAATCCCGGCAACCCGCATCTGAGAATCAGGAGATCCGCTTCCGTCTTCAGTTCCGCGTTGTCCATATCGGAATCATGCGGCCCGGCCTGCGCCTGAAATCAGGCTTGTTACTTGTCATAGTGAATAACATGCTGCACCGACTCGGGCAACTTCTGAAGCGCTGTTTGTAAAAAGGAAGGCAGCAGCGGCAGGCCGGATAACACTTCCGGCTGCCGTGGGAACCATTGAAAGGTCAACGTCACTCCTTCTTCATCACCCTGGAATGGGCCCTGCCGGGCGAGATATGTGCAGTCAGCCGGGAGCCGCATCAGGAAATAAAGGGCTATCTCGTGGTAGTACCTGTCTTCATACGCGAAAAAATTCTCGACGAACCAGAGCAGGCGGACGACCTCAACATCAATCCCGATTTCTTCCCTCATCTCTCGCCTGAGCGTCTGCTCAGCGGGCTCGCCGAATTCCGCCCGGCCGCCCGGGAAAGTCCAGAAATCGTCGCCTTCAGCCCGGTGTAAAAGAACGAAATCCTCGTGGACGGCAACGCCGACCACGCGGTAGTTGAAACGATTATTTCCCTGATCGAATCTGATCATCATCCGTCCGCCACATACCAATAAAAGCCTGAAGACCAGATTTAGCGACCGCACACCGATGCTGGCTTGATTTGGACGCGCTCCGCTGCATTGGGTTTAGCCGCTGTCTATGAAACAGACTCAATGAAGTATCCATTATCGGCTACAACGTCCACGCCCTCTGGAAATATTTCCCCCAATGTTTTTGCAGGCGGGCCACAGTTTGTCTGTAACCATGTCACAACCTCTTCAATTCCAGCTCCACAATAAAGCAGATCGCTGACGCCGCTTGGGGGGCCACCGCTGTCAGGCACATAAACAACCAGCTTTGAATTCAATGCCCTTGCCAGGTTTCTGCAAAGACATCTCAGCCCCTCGTTCGCGAGTGGTTCTCGCAGGAACTGCCACCAGCGAATAACAGAGCAGCAATACAGGCAGAAGAGGTGCCTGCTGACTCTTGCCCAGAACATATCTGCTTCATCGAGGTAAACGACCCCATAATTCTGAAAGTCTTCGTATTGAGAATGGCCCTCTCGTACCGCCCACTGCCATCGGATTTGTACATCCCTCGAACCCAGGTGTTCGTGCAGCATCGGTAGACAAGATTGAATTTCGGACCTGATAGAGTTAAGGAAATCTGCGGCAGAAGGAACTTTTTCCTCACTGAAACTGTGTCCAATTATTGCGGTGAAGAGTACCAAAGGGATTACCTCAATATTCGGGGCGGCAGATTATTGATACAACTTTGAAGGCGGGTCAACTCTACTCCAGCCAGGCAGGAAATTGAAGTGATCTGCATTTAGCGCCATCAAGCAGTGTTCTGGCAGGCAGGTCGGGAGGTGATAGGAGAGTTCAGACGTGGCAATAGCGGGGCGCGGAGACAGGGCGGGCATTCACTGTGTCGCCCTGTCTCCGCGCCAAAGTTTTCATCCCATAGTTTTCAGCTAATACCGCAGCAGGCTGACGTTGCCCGACGTTGACGACAGGCGCAGGCTGCGCGAGCCGTTGCCCACGCGGCCGCGCGCGCGGCGACCGGGGCCGAAGCGGGCCTCTTCAATCGTGATCGGGAAATCCGTCCGGAGCGAGCCGCTCAGGGTTGAGAGGTCGATCTCGGCATCGAGGTTCGAGGGCAGCCGGACCTGAACATTGCCGCTCACAGAGGCGAACTCTATTTTTTCGCCGCCCTCAAGCCGGGAGATCGCGGCCTCGACGTTGCCGCTGGTTGATTTGGCGCTCGCCGCGCCGACGACCTCTTCGACCTCGACGTCGCCGCTCACAGATGAGGCGTTGACCGAGCCGCTTACGCTTTTGACTTTGACTTCCCCGCTTACAGACCTGGCGCGCAGCTCGCCGCTCACGCCACTCACCTCGACGTTACCGCTGACGGATGAGATCGCGTCGAAGCGGTATTTCACCGCCTGCGGGACCTGCACTTCAAACCGGATGCTCGCGTCGCAATTGCAATGCTCCGGGTAGCGCACGTGGACACTGACGTTGCCCGCGGTGCTGCGGTCTTCGACCGAAACCAGATCGCGGTCGCGGCCCTCCTTGAAGCCGGCGACGATGATCGCGTCGCCGTTGTAGCCGGTGACTTTGACGTTGCCGGAGACGTTGTGAATGCCGACGCTCGCGCCCGCGCCGACGCGGTAGGTCTGCTGGAAATCCTGCGCCAGTGCAGTCGCGGTCGCGGCCAAGGTGATGAACGCAGAGATGAGAATCGGGCGAAATGAATTTCTGGTCATAGGGGTTGATGATCCTTTCACGGTTAATGGTTATTGCCGTTTCGCCCGAGTAAGTGACGGCCACCGGTCAAAGGTTTCATCAAAATTTTCACCCCGGTGCGGCAGCGGCGGGCGGGAGTCACGCGCGCGCTCAGCGGTGCGGGGGCGCCGAAATCGCCCGGCCCCTCCCGCCCGCCGCTGCCGCACCGGAGACATTAACCGCCGAAGGTCAGCCGCGTGCGATTCGCCGTGGCCTGGTTGACGATCACCTCAACGTCCACGGCGCCGTTGTTGCGGAGCGGCTGCGGCAGCTGGACGTTGATCTGATCGAGCCCGTCAAAGCCCGCCTGCGGCCCGGCGTATGAAGCCTGACAGCCCAGACCGTTGATGTAGATTTTGACCCCGTCCAGCGAAGTGCGCCCGCGGATCCCGGTCCCGAACAGCACCAGCCACGACGGGTGGTCGAGCGTGCCGACGGTGATGGGGAGCGGGCTGCCGTCGGGATTCCCCACCGGCTGGTAATAAATCCCGTCGTAAGTGGTCAGCCCCGCCGGGACTCCGGTGCCGCTTGCCAGCATGGTGAAGATGCCGGGGGCGGCGGTCTCGATTGAGGCCGTGGCGGTCGAGGTGCTTCCGTCAGAACCGGTGATCACTAACTGCGCGGTGCCCGGGGAGAGGCTGTCAGGCAGGATCAGGTTGATCTGCTGCGGCGAGACGTAAAGCAACCTCGCGGGCAGGCCGTTGACGCTGACGCGCGTGCCGCCGAGGTTTTCGGGCAGCGGTCGGGTCAGTGCCGTCAGAGTCAGGCCGGTCAGATTGCGCCCGAAGATCGCGGCAATCGAACCCGGCGCGACAGTCGCGGCATAAGAGGCCGCGTTGAGGACGCGAATGCTGGTGCCGGGCGAGCCGGTGGGAGTGGGCGTCGGCACGGGGGTCGGCGTCGGGGTCGGTGTGGGCGTGGGCGTGGGGGTCACCCCCGGCTGTACCTGGCAGCGGTCGCAGGGGTACGTGTGCGGGATGTTTCCCTGGGTGATGACCGAACAGCGCGTGCCGTCCTTGAGTACCTGAATGATTTCATAGGAGGCCGCGAAATCGCAGCCCTGAAAATCGGAATAGCCGGTCGAGTTCGCGGGCAGCGAAGCGGCGATCAGCACGTTGTAGCGCTTGAGTTCAAAGTGATCCACCATCGAAACCGCTACGCCGGGCAGCCAGAGTATCCGGACCGCCTGACACCCGTTGACGTAGCCCTGATAGTGCGGCGGCGTGCAGACTGCCGGCGCGGCCGAGACCGGTTTCTGTGCCAGGTGGCTGACCAGAATGCTCAGGTAAATGCAGGCGAAACAGGCCAGCAGTGGCAGCACGGAAATGAGGAAGCTGAGGACGAGGCGATAATTGACAGTCATCGCGCGGAGCGCGCGGAGAACGAAGATTCGAACAGACATCTTAACCTCCTTAAGGTTCAGAAAATCGGGTTACTGTGGCTTGAGGCCCAAGGCAAAGTACGGGCAAAGGAGGCGGAGACAAAGAGGGACAAAAGAGAGACGAAGACACCTGCAAGACACTCGTTCCCACCGTGTCTGGCGGTCATGGGTTGCTTTTCCGGGGCCGAATTGTGATGGTGGGAAAGTGGGGCAGCGAACCGAGGCATTGATGTTCGCCGCAACGACGAGGCCAAGGTAGCCGAGTCGGGCGGAAACATCAAGCAGCGGGCGGAACAAAAATGCTTTCGGCAACGCATTACTGAATGCCGGTGGTGATGCTGATGAAGAAATAGTAGAATTCCCGTGTCATCGAAAACAGGAGAAAAGACATGCAAAGTACGACTCAGTTCGGGGATCAACTCAGATTTCAGGTGAATACCATCAAGCCGCTGCTGATCGCGGTGCTGGTCGGGCTCCTGATACTGCTGGTCGGATTGCGGCTCATGCCGGAAGCGAGTACGCCGCTGCTCGCCAAGGTGATGGGGCTGCTCAGCCCGACGATTGCGACGGCGGCGGTGGGCGCTTACTACGGCCGCCGGCTGAGGGGCCTGCTGGCGATGCTCGGGCTGTTTGCAGTTTCGATCATCGGGATGTTCATCATCCGGTCGCTCGGCGGCAGCGATCTGGCAATCGTATTGTTGATGGGCTGGGGCTTCGTCAACGGAATGATGCTGGGGCCGCTGGTCGGATTCGCGCTGGCCGAAGCCGGGCCGGGCATCATCATTGAATCGCTGACCGGGACGACGGCGGTGATGCTGGGCGCGGCTTTCATTTCGCTGGCGACCGGGATTGATTTCAGCTTTCTGATGCCGGTGCTGTTTCTCGGCCTGATCGGGCTGATCATCGTCGGCCTCATCGGCATCTTCGTGCGTTTCTCGCGCACGGTCAATCTGGCTCGTTCGGTCATCGGGATGGTGCTGTTCGCCGGTTACTTCCTCTTCGACTTCTTCCGCCTCGGTCGGAGCGAGAACGCCTGGGACAGGGCCGTGCAACTGACCATCAGCCTCTACCTCGACTTCGCCAACTTCTTCATCTTCCTGCTGCAATTCCTGCTGAACTCGCGCCGCCGCTGAGCGCGCCCGGGCGGCAACCCGTCAGGCGAAATGCCCGAGGGCTGTTGCGATGAACAGCCATTCATCAATTACCCGCCCCCGCCCCGGATGGAAAAAAATCTGAGATGGATGATCACTCCACGCAAATTAACCGGCAGTTAACCCGCGTGACTGTTTCCGGACTTTCTGACTCACCCATTCACCCCCAATCCGCTTTACACGGACGCGCCGCGCTGGTCGTCGCACATCCGGGGCATGAGTTGTGCGTTCATGGCTGGCTCGAATCCGCGCGACCGATGGTCTTTGTGCTGACCGACGGTTCTGGACACGCCGGCAAATCGCGGCTGAGTTCTACGACCCGGCTTCTTTCCGCCGCCGGCGCGAAACAGGGCAGTATTTACGGGCGCTTCCCCGACGCCGCGATTTACGCGGCAATCCTCAATCACGATTTCCGTTTCTTCATCAATCTCGCCATCGAACTCAGCGAAGCTTTCGTGCGCGAGCAGATCGAATACGTGGCTGGTGATGCGATTGAAGGTTACAACCCCGTGCATGATGTCTGCCGTCTGGTGACTGACGCTGCGGTTGAAATAATGCATCTGGCTCGGGGCCGAAGACCGGCCAGCTACGACTTTCTGACCGTCAGCCCGCCCGACGATTGTCCTGAGAGTTTGCGTGACCGCGCTATCTGGCTGCATCTGGACGATTCTTCACTGGAGCGAAAGCTCGCGGCGGCACGTGCCTATGCCGAAATCGCGGGTGAGGTGAACACGGCTCTGGGCGAGATGGGGACGGAAGCCTTCCGCGTTGAATGTCTGCGCCCGGTCGAGAGCAGTTGCAGGCCGGGCGACGAGGCGTGGCGTGATCCGTGGGTTAATCAGCCACCCTGGTACGAGCGGCACGGGGAACGCCGGGTCGCCGACGGTTATTACCGGCGCGTGCTGCGTTACCGCGAACACGTCAGGCCTTTGGAAGAAGCGCTGCGCCGCTACGTGAAAACCTCCGTTGATCGTTTAGTCGTTCCCCAGCAGCCCCCCGATGCTGATGCCACCGCCGCCACCTGACTGCGTCGGGAAGAACGGCTTCATGATCCCGGCAAAAGCCGCCAGATTGCGCGTCTGAATCAGCAGTTCGCCCGGCCCGGTGAATTCGGAAACGATGCCTTCACCGCTGACCAGACTGCGGAAAAAGCTGGGAGCGGCCTTGCGCAGCGTATACGGCATGTGGGCTTCCCACGCGACCAGATGGCCGGTGTCCACGACGTACCTTTCACCATACCCCAGCGGCCGGCGATGAATCGCGCCGAAGGATGAAACGAGGAGCAGGCCCGTCCCCGACACCTGCAGGACGAACAGACCTTCGCCGCCGAAGAACGATTTCGCGCCGCCCCACTTCGTATCAACGACCAGGCCGACGTCGCCCGCGAGGTACGAACTCGACTGCACGCAGAAGATCTGGTTGTTCATCTCGAGCGCCGCGATGTCGCCGGGCGAGCCCGGCGCGAGCGTCACTTCGCCGGGGCCGCCGCGCGCGGTGAAAGTCGAAACGAAAGCCGTCTCGCCGCCGACCGCCCGCTTGAGCGCGCCCATCAGTCCGCCCTTCATCTGCGACTGCAATTCGACGTTGGCCGACATCGAAACCATCGCCCCGGCTTCGGCCTGGATCGAGGCTTCCGGTTGCAGCTTCAGCACGGCGAGTGAGAAGGCGGGCTGGTGCAGCACCTCGTAACTGTACCCGCGCCCCATCCCCCGCGAATCGTCGTCAATCCTGAAGCCCCCGTGCTGTCCGCCGGCCGGCGGCTGGGGCTGGTAAGACGGCGGTGGCGGCGGGGCGCCCGCCACACCAATTGAAGCGCCGCAGTAAGTACAGAACTTCGACCCGGCGGCAATGACATTCCCGCAGTGGGGACAATTCATGTTGTGTCCACTCCTTTCGTAGTCGAGGCAGAGAAAACAAGGATCCTGATTGTCTTTGAGCGATTTTGCTGTGAGGGATACTTTAGCTTGGCTGCGTGAGTCGGTTCAATTGCGGCTGCAATTATACTGCACCTGACTACTGCTCTCTGGTGACAGCGTTGTCTTTCACCTTCAGCACGACGAACGTCACGTCATCATCCTGCGGTCTGCCGCCCGCCCACTCGTCACCCGCGCGGACGAAATGTGCAATGATCTCCGCCGGGGACTTCCCGGCGGCCTCTGCGAGTACCATTTTTGTCCGCGCCTCATCGAACATTTCACTCTGCTCGTTGAAGCGTTCGGGCAGTCCGTCGCTCATCAGCACCACCACGTCGCCCGCGGAGAGCGAGACTTCCTCCTGCCTGTACGGGTAGTTCGCCGCGCTGCCGAGCGGCATCCCCCGCAGCGCCACCTCCTCCACCTCGCCGCTCGCCGCGCGGCAGATCAGCAATGCCGGCATCCCGGCAATGCCCACCGCCAGGCGATGGCCCTTCACCCTGACCATCGTCATCGCCATGAAGAGCGAGCGCAACTTCATTGCCCTGAGAACCCCGCTTGTCCGATGAAAGATGTGCGGGATGTCGGGGTGATCGGCGAGGGCGATAAACAGACTCTTGACTGACGAGACCAGCGTGCCGGCCTTCAGGCCGTGCCCCGTCGCGTCGCCTACGGCTACCGTCAGCGTGCCGTCTTCGGCCAGATGAAAGTCGTAGTAATCGCCGCCGACTTCCGAAGCGGTCTTCATATACGCGGCGACCTCCAGACCGGGCAGTTGCGGCACGCTGCGGGGGAGCATCGAAAGTTGCAGCTGGCGGGCCTCTTCCAGCTCTCTGGATTTGCGCTCATTCTCAGCTTCGAGCAGCGCGCGTCGGGCTTTCTCCTGCTCGTGCTGGAGCCTGATTTCGGCCTCCCGGCGCCCCATCTCCAGCTCTTTCGCCGAGAGCGCTTTGACCTGCCGGAGCTGCGCCTCCAGGTCATTACTCGTCCGGGCGAATTCGCGGGCGAGGTAAATCGAAATGGAAAGCACCAGCCCGTAATTCGCAACCGCATCGAGGGCGATGTGCCAGGAGGCCGGGATTTGAGCCTGCAGGACCGGCAGGAAGAACTCCCTCACGCCGAGCAGCGAATAGAGCAGGACGCCGGCACCGATAAACAAAGCACCTTCCATTCGCTTCAGCATCGCTCTGAGCATGACGCGATCTGATTCGACCAGAAGAGCCGCCAGAGTGGACTGACTTACCCAGAAACTCAATCGCCCGGGCGACAGGTTGGAAAGGATCAGGCCGGCCAGACAGGCTGCCGCGAATAACCAGACGTACCGGGGGATGCGCGGGTAGAAGGCCCTGTAGATGAACAGCAGGAGCGCCAGAAAAGACGGCACTCCGACGAGCTGATTGGCGAGGTCAAGAAAGTAGTGGCCTTTCATCCCGAAGTGTCCTGACATCATCAGGGCCATAAAAAAATTATTGAGCGAACCGCCGATCAGAAAGAGGCTGTAAAACAGATTGTCCCGCCGGCGCGGGTAGAAGCTGAAGAGCAGCAGATGGAGCAGGCCGAAGGAGAGGTAAACGGAGCCCTGAAAAATGTCATAGGTGAAACTGAAGGGCCCCCCGTGACTGTTATTGGTCGAATCATCGAACCGCCTGAGCTGCGCCCAGAACCCCGCCCCGAGGTTTTTGTTCGCCATCAGCCTTCCCCATCCGCGATTTAAATCGGAGACCTGTTGATTCGAGTAGCGGACGGCGATGACGTGTTCACTGGCGCTGCCAAAGACAATGCCGAGCGGCGTGGCGTTCGGATCGAAGGCCACCTCGCCGGCCTTTTCCCCGCTGACTTTGCCGAAGCGCGCAACCGGCTTCCCGTCAAGATAAACCTCTGACGCGCCGCGGTGGATCATTTCCAGGTTCAACGCGACGTCCGCCAGCAGTGGATCAACGCGCAGGTGCAACCTGAACCAGCCGATGCCCGACCAGCCACTCTTCGGCTGACTTTCGGGTCCGACCGCCGTGCCAGCGATGGTTTCCCACGCGCGATCATCGAGCCCTGCATCAACCCACGCCAGGTCGTCGCCGGGCCGGTACTTCCACACGAGCCGGCTCAGTAAGACAGTCCTGCCCGGCCGGAGGGTGTCGGCTGTGAGCGTGAAGACCTCGTCACTCTGTGCCGACAGAGTCGTGGCCAGTAACAACAGCCAGAGGCCGGGCAGCGACAGGCGGAATGGCTGGAGATGAGTTTGCATCGGAGCTTTTCCCACGGATCATTTAAGGCGGCTGGGCTGCGGGTGCAACCGAGCTACTTGTCAAAACCGGACATGGATGATTTGATGCGGGTTCTAATTATCATTGATCCGCTTCCCCTCTGACTTTCAGCACTACGAACGTGACATCATCATCCTGGGGGCGGCCGTTTGACCATTCATCACCGACGCGGACGAAATGCTCGATGATCTCTCGCGGCGGCTGGCGGGCAGCGGCGGCCAAAGCGTCTTTCGTCGCCGCGTAATCCAGCATTTCGTTCTCGTCGTTGAAGCGTTCGGGGAGGCCGTCACTCATCAGCACGATGACATCGCCGGGTGCAATCGCCAGTTCCTGCTGTTTGTACTGATAGCTCGTCAGGCTGCCGAGCGGGATCGCCCGGAGCGCTATCTCCTCCACGTCCCCGCTCGCCGCGCGATAAATCCACACGGGCGGCATCCCGGCCATACTGATCGTCAACTGATTCTGCTTTATCTTTGCAATCGTCAGCGCCATAAACAACCCGCGCAGGTTCATCTGCTTCAGCGTCTGGCTCAGGCGCGTGAAGATATGCGGGATGTCAGGATGACAGGCGAGCGTCACAAACAAACCCTTCACCGCCGCCACCATCGTCCCGGCCTTCATGCCGTGTCCCGTCGCATCGCCGATGGCAACCGTGAGCGTGCCGTCTTCGCCGAGTTGGAAGTCATAGTAATCGCCGCCGACTTCCGTCGCCGTTTTCATATAGGCCGCGATGTCGAGATGCGGCAATTGCGGAACCTTCTTCGGCAGCATCGAAAGCTGCAATTGGCGAGCTTCTTCCAGTTCCTTTGCCTTGCGGTCGTGTTCTGCTTCGAGCAGGGCGCGTCTGGCTCGTTCCTGCTCGTGTTGCAGCGTCAGTTCGGCTTCGGTGCGTTGATGTTCGAGTTCTTTTGCGGAGAGTTGTTTGACCTGCGCAAGCTGGGATTCCAGGTCAAGGCTGGTACGTGCGAACTGGCGGGCGAGGAAGACCGAAATGGTGCCGGTCAGAAAGAGGATGACCGCGTTCCTGATCGTGATTGAAGGTCCTGCCTCCGATAATCCCCTCACCAGAATCAGCGAGGTCAGGGCAATATGCAAGGTATAAGCGAACATCCCGGCTCCCACAACCCAGGCCCCCGCGATCCTGTCCTTAACTGGCTTGCTCATTCCTCGCACCACCTCAATGACAGGAAACCAGAGCAGCGCATGGCTATACCAACGACGTACCTCGGTCGTTTCCACAAAAATCAGGGCAGTGGAAACATACAGCACAGCCGCCATGAGCCAGAGCCAGAACCATTTCTGAATGCGCACCGCAAACGCTGTGTACATAAATGCCAGCAGCGCTCCCAGTCCCAGATGAGTCAACGTAACGTTCGCTCCCAACTGAAATATAATTCCTGTCGCGCTCTGATGACTCAGGCTCCAACGGTAGTAAATAATATTACTGGCGGCGGAAGAACAGGCGAACAGGCCAAAGAAAAGATTGGCGCGCTGGCGCGGGTAAAACCAGAACAGCAACAGATGCAATAACCCGACAGCCAGCAGCAAGCCAATATTCAACAGGTACAACCCGCCATTTGCTCTTCTCGTCACCTGCTCATCGCGCGCCTGTCCGGCGTCTGCCACCCGAAGACCAAAGCCCGCGCCATAGTTGGTGGTGCGATTGGTATAAGCGCTTACTACTGGTCTGAAACTTTGCCGGGCGAACCATTTGCCCCAGCCGCCGGACAGATCCCGCATTTCCATACACGAATGCCTCACGGCCAGCACATGCTCGCCGCGCGCGTCCAGCACAATGTTGATGGGCAGCGTGTTGGGGTTGTAAGCAACTTCCGCATCCGGCGTCGCCCCGACCGTGCCGAAGCGTTCGACGAGCCTGCCATCCAGGTAAACCTCCGACGCGCCGTAATGCACCATCACCAGTGCCAGAGACTGACTGGCCAGTGTCGGATCAACCCGCAATCGCAACCGAAACCAGCCAATGCCGCGCCAGCCGCTCTGTGGAATGTGGGTGAGCGTGATCGCCGTGCCATCGATGGTTTCCCAAGCACGATCATCAAGCCCTGCGTCAGCCCACGCCGGATCATCGCCCGGCCGGTACTTCCACGCGAGCCGGCTCAGTTCGACAGACCTGCCCGACTGAAGGCTGTCAGCCGTGAGCGTGAAGATTCCGTCACTCTGTGCCGACAGAGGTGCGGTCAGTAACAGCAGCCAGAGGCCGGGCAGCAACCTGCGGAAAGAGTGTAGAAGAGTTTGCATCGGAGCTTTTCCCAGGGATCACTCAGGGCGACAGCAGTTACAAACTGCGCTCGTTCACCACAGAGGATTGTTACAGGAATTACGCTGAAGCGGCCGTCATCTTATCTCAGGCTGCGCAGGACGCGAAGCCGCTGGGAGGGGTTATTGTTGTCGGAACAGCTGGTTGACAGGGTCATTCAGTTTTCGGTTTGATACCGATCAGCGTCAGCGCTTTCCAGGGTTGCGCGGCCAGACGACGACAGGCCGCCGCGAGATTGCTTTCACCAGCCGCACGCAACAGGCCGAT
>Ga0070741_10003821_pt1 | contig 36285 bp, 33 predicted proteins | sample Coa_R1_4_FD_66440 | JGI IMG/M metagenome (GOLD analysis project Ga0070741, IMG submission 66440) | Surface soil microbial communities from Centralia Pennsylvania, which are recovering from an underground coalmine fire - Coalmine... | ecosystem: Environmental > Terrestrial > Soil > Unclassified ... | reverse complement strand
TCATCCGCTGCACCGATCCCAAGAGCATCGGCGGCAAGACCGGCTATGAGGTGAACATCTGGGATACGCGCCCGGAGCAGAAGTACGCCACCGGCGCCATCGTCGGCGTCGCCGCCGTCGATCCCATGCCGCACGCCGCCAACAGGTGGAACGTCTACGAGATCACCGCCAAAGGCGACACATTCACCGTGACCCTCAACGGCCAGAAGACCGTCGACGGCGCCAAGTCGGACAAGTTCGCCAAGGGGCGGATCGCGCTGCAGCACGGCAAGGGCGCCGAGGGCGAGAGCGGCGTCGTCAAATTCCGCAAGGTCGAGATCAAGCAGCTGTAGCGCGCCGCGACCTTAGCTGTCGGCGCGGCGGCTGCGCCCTATACCGCCACCTTGGCGAGGAAGCTTTCGACTTCGCTGCGCAGGTTGGCCGCCGCATCGTCGACCGATTCGGATGCCGTGAGCACGATCTGCGCGGACTGTTGCGTTTCGGTGGTGGCATCGGCCAATTCGGTCAACACCGCCACGATGAGCTTGGCGCCGTCGGCGGCGCTCTCGACGTTTTTCGAGATTTCGCCGGTTGCGGTGCTTTGTTGCCGGACCGATTCGGCGACCGCCGACGTGTAGTCGTCGATCTCCTGCATCCGGTTCGAGATGCGCCCGATGGCATCGACCGCTTTGCCGGTCGAGTTCTGCACTTCCAGGATCTGGCTGGAAATATCCTCGGTCGCCTTCGCGGTTTGCACCGCAAGCGACTTCACCTCGGAAGCGACCACCGCGAAGCCGCGGCCCGCTTCGCCGGCGCGGGCCGCTTCGATTGTGGCATTGAGCGCCAGCAGATTGGTGCTCTCGGCGATGCTGCGAATGAGGTTGGTGACATCGCCGATCTTCTGCGCGCTCTGCGCCAGCGCCCCGATATCCTGATTGGTCGTGCGCGCTTCGTCGACCGCGATCCGGACCACCTCGGCGGTCTGGTTCAGGCGGCGTCCGATCTCGGCGATGGACCCGGACAATTCTTCCGCGGCGGCCGCCGCCTGCTCGACGTTGGTCGATGCTTCGTTCGACGATTCCGCGGCGCTCGTGGCCCGTTGCGTCGTGCGGCTGAAGGCGTCGAACAGGCTCGCCGCGGTCGAGCGCATTTGTCCCGCCCGGTCGGTGACGATCCGCAGCAGATTTTCGGCGCAATTGCGGAACGTGGAGATCGCGCCGTCGACGAGGACGCGGCGCTCCTCCTGCTGCTCGACCGCCGCGCGCTGCACTGCGGCCTGGCGTAGCGCGGTAATGTCCTCATGCGTGCCGATCCAGCCGCCGCCTTTCATCGGGTGATTGGTGACGAGAAGCAGGCGGCCGCCGGATTTGACCTCATGCACCATGGTCCGCCCCTCGCGGACCCCGGCGAGGAATTCCTTGCGGTATTGAACGGGGTCGCGAGAGAACGTGCCCCTGGCGACGCGCCGCGCCAGCACCTCGGACAGCGTGGCGCCGGTCTGCACGTCGTCCGGCGTCAGGCCGTACATTTCGTAATATTGGGTGTTGCAGACGACCAATCGCTCCGCGGCGTCGAACATGCACATGCCCTGCGCCATGCTGTCGATGGCGGTGCGCAACTGTCTGTTTCGCCGGCGCAGACCTCGGCTGACCAGGATGCCGGCCGCGCTCATGGCAAGGGCGGCAAGGAGCATGGCGACGGCCGCGCTCAAAACCGTTTCGGAGGCGGCCGGAATGAGTGCGGCGGTCCAGCCGCCGGCGAAGACAGTCAGGGTGGCAAAACTGGCCGCAAAGAATGCCAAGCCGATGAGGGTGACCAACCACTCGCCTCGCCTCATTCCAGGCGAGAAAAAAGCGCCGAGCATGATTTCGGGGTCCGTGGTAAGTTATATATTGGACATTACTGGCTTTTTTAGAGTTAATTTCGAGTAAGCAAATCGTTGACAAAATATTTCGGGCAGGCGTTTCGGGCTCAAAAAGCTCGAAGCTGATGCGGAATCCGCGAGCTACGCGCGTGCTACGGCCGTGCCAAGCACCGCTTTAGCGTCGCGCGGCGGCGCGTTGTCCGCCCAGGCGACGTACCGGTCGGGGCGGACCAGGACCAGTCTCGCCCCATAGGCAGTGCGTACCTCGCCATAGGTGTTGCGAACGACCTGCAAGGGAACGTCCAGCGCCGCGGCGGCATCAGCGAAGCCGGCGACGGCGCGCTCGTCGGCATCGAACGCCAGCAGGGTGAAATACGGTCCGAGCTCCTCGAACACGTTGCGGCCGGAGGACAAAAGTTGCGGCGGCAGGTGGTGGCCGGCGCGGGCCGCGAATGTGTGGCTGCCCCGCGCGCTCGACTTGGCGCCCGGCGGACCGAACACGATGGGCGAGCCCTCGTAGTGCGGCTCGTAGGTGAGCACGCGCGGCGCGGCGCCGCCCTGGTGCTCGGTCCAGGCGTGCTCGAATTCGGCGCGGTCCTTGTCGGGGCTGTAGCGGGCCAGAAACGCCGCGTCCTTCTGGATACCGGCCTCGATGAAGTCCGCGCCGGTCTCCTTGAAAATGGGCTGGCGCTCTTCGCTGTAGCTGCGCAGCAGCGCGTCGCCGCCCCAGCCCTGCAGCGCGGCGGCAAGCTTCCAGCCCAGATTGGCCACGTCGTCGAGCCCGTTGTTGAGGCCGTAGCCGCCGTAGGGCGGATGCGAGTGCGCGGCGTCGCCGGCAATGAACACGCGGCCGGCCTGATAGGTCTCGGCGACCGCGATGCGCAGGTCCCAGAAGCCGACATAGTCGAAATCGCAGGCGAACGGGAAGCCGGCGCTCTTCTGCAACAGGCCATGGAAATCGTAATTGTCGCGCGTGGTGTTCGGCGGCACCGGCGAATGAAAGAACCAGCGCTCGCCGACGTCGACGCGGCCGAAGAACTGCCAGTAGCCTTTCAGCTCCGGATGCAGCACGCGGTAGGTCGAGCGCGGCGGAAAGCGCTTGAGCTTTTCGTGCAGTTCGCGCGAGCGGAACAGCGCCAGCACCATGATCTGGTCGAAATCGGCGCCGCTGCGTTCGATGCCCATTTTCCGACGCACGATGGAATGGCCGCCGTCGCAACCGACGACGTAGTCGGCTTGCAGCGTGTCGCGGCCGGCTCCGCCGTCCTCGACGATCGTCACGCGCACGCCATCGGCATCCTGCGCGACGTCCTCCGCAATCCAGCCGAACCGCGCGTCGACATTGGCGATCTTCGCCAGGCGGCTGCGCAGCACATTCTCGACCAGATATTGCGGCAGCCGTTCGTTGTGCTGGAAGTAATAGGCGTTGACGATCTCGCGCAGCGGCGGCGCGTACCAGAATTCGTTATTGAGATCCCGATACGCGATGATGCCGCTCATGGGAAACTCCGGCGGCAGCATGCGGATGGCGCGGACCTCGTCGGCGACGCCCCAGGCGTAAAGGTGCTCCATCGAGCGCTGGGTGAGATTTTGGCCCTTCGGAATGAGCTGCGGTTCCTTGCGCCGCTCGATCAGCGCGCAGCTCACGCCGCGCAGGCCGAGCTCGACCGCGAGCGCGACGCCGACCGGTCCGCCGCCGACGATGACGACCTGATAACGCCTGTCCATCTGTCGTTACCGCCCGATCGCCGCGCGCGCCTTGGCGAAAATATCCGGCGAGAACGCCGCGAAGCGCGCGAGCAATTGCTGCACCTCATCGGCGCTGGCCGGACTGATGTCGAGGCCGACGCGCCTGGCCTCGTCGAGAAACTCCTTGTCCTTCATGGTCGCCGCGAATGCCGTGCGCAACGCCGCCAGCCGCTCCGGCGGAATGTTGGGCGGCCCTGCCAGCGGACGGCCGAGCACAAGCTGCTTGAAATGCACGTCGAGCACGGCGCGCTGCTCGTCCGTCTTGGCATAGTCGTAAACGCTTGGAATGGCGCCGAACTCGTTCGATTTGCGCGGCCCCATCTGGATCACAAGCTTCATGCGTCCGGATTGCACGTCGTCGTGAAACTGCGCCTTGATGGAGGAGGCATAAAAGCCGCATTCGCCGTTGACCTCGCCGCGATGCATGGCGAGGTCGATGTCGCGGGTGCCGGCATAGCCGGGGATCATGCGGATGTTGGCGCCGAGCACGTTTTTGAGGACCAGCGGATGCTGATAGGTGATCGCCGCCGGCGCGCCGCCGCCGAAGATAGTCTCCTTGTGCAGCATCTCGTCGAACGACGCGGCCGCGCCCGGCGTCTGCCAAACGCCGCAATAGGCGACGTCCTGCGACATGCTGCCGATCCAGCTGAACTTTTGCGGATCGAATTTTGCGGCCTTGTTGCCGAGGAGCGGCTCCATGACTGCCGACGAGGCGAACTCGCCCAGCACGGTGCCGTCGTTCGGCTCATTGGCATAGAGGTGATTGGCGGCGTTCATCGAGCCGGCGCCGGGCATGTTCGACGGCACTACCGCGGGGTTGCCCGGAATGAATTTGCCGAAATGCCGCGACAGCACGCGGATGTAGGTGTCGTAGCCGCCGCCGGGCGGGAAGCCGGCGATCAGGGTCACGGTCTTGTGGCTGTAGAAATCGGCGACCGGATCGGCCAACGCCGCAGGCGCCGCGGCCGCGGTGCCGAGCAACAGACAAAGAATGGCGCCGCCGAGACGACGCGCTCGCGCTCTATTCGAGACCATTACGAAGCCACCTTGCTCCAGGACCGCCACGGCGTCTCCGCCACCGGCGTCAGCGGCGGCTTGCCGGCCGCCCACGCCAAAATGTTGTCGACGACGAGCTGATCCATCCTGGCGCGTGTGTGCACGGACGCGGATCCGAGATGCGGAAACAGCACGACGTTGTCCATGGCGATCAATTCCTCCGGCACGTTCGGCTCCTTCGCGTAAACGTCGAGGCCGGCGGAGAGGATGCGCTTGTCCTGCAGCGCCTTGATCAGCGCCTGTTCGTCGACCACCGAGCCGCGCGCCATGTTGATCAAAATGCCGTTCGGGCCGAGCGCGTCGAGCACCTTGGCGTCGATCATGTTCGCGGTCGCCGCGCCGCCCGGCACGATGGCGAGCAGGATGTCGACGTCGCGCGCCATCTCGATGAGGTCGGCGTAATGGCGATAAGGCAGATGGGCTCGTTGCTGCCGCGTGTGATAAACCACCGGCACGCCGAACGCGTCGAGCCGCCGTGCAATCGCCTGGCCGATGCCGCCCATGCCGACCAGCCCGACGGTGCGGTCGCGCAAGGTCGCTTTGGTGAGCGGATAATCCTTCTCGCGCCATTTGCCGGCGCGCAGATAGCGCTCGGCCTGCGGCAGTTCGCGCACCGTGCACAGCAGAAGGCCGAACGCCGTATCGGCGACTTCTTCGTTCAGCACGCCCGGCGTGTTGGTGAGAATGACGCCGTGCGCGGCGGCCCACTTCGAGTCCATGTGGTCGTAGCCGACGCCGAAGCTGGCGACGATTTCGAGGTGCGGGAAGCGCTCCATGAAGCTGCCCGGGATTTTTTCCGTCGTCGCGCTGCAGGCGATGGCGCGTATGTCGGCGTGCTCGGCGAAGAACGCCTCGCGGTCCTTCGCTGTGTGCGCCTTACGGACAATGCAAGCGCCTTCGAGCCCGTTCATCACCACCGGCTTGAGCGGCCCGAGCAGCAAAACCTGTTTTTTCTCCGGTGCCATCCGCAAACCTCGTTCACACCAGCATGCGCACCGGCGCCTCGATCAACGCCTTGAACGCGGCGAGCAGCTGCGCGCCGAGCGCGCCGTCGACCACGCGGTGGTCGCACGACACCGTGACGCTGAGCAGGCTCGCGAACGCGACGCCGCCGTCGGGCCTTTCCACCGCCTGCCGGCGCGCCGCGCCAACCGCCAGAATAGTCGCATGCGGCGGATTGATGATGGCGGCGAATTCGCGCACGCCGTACATGCCGAGATTGGAGATCGCCGAGGAACCGCCTTGCAGGTCGGCCGCCGTCAGCTTTTTGCCGCGCGCGCGCGCCGAAAGGTCCTTCATCTCGGCCGAGATTGCGGAGACCGATTTGGTGTCGGCCTGGCGAAGGACCGGCGCGACCAAACCGTCGTCGAGCGCAATGGCAACGCCGATGTCGGAATGCTTCAGGCGCAGCAGGCGATCGCCGGCCCACACCGCGTTGGCGGCCGGCACGCGGTGCAGGGCCAGCGCCCAGGCACGGATCAAAAAGTCGTTGAGCGAGAGCTTCAAGGCCGCCGTTCCTTCCCCCGCTTGCGGGGGAAGGTTAGGGAGGGGGCCAGTCGCTCCGGCATTCGCCTCCTCGCGCAAGGCGATCAGCCGCCCGATGTCCACGTCGGCGGTGAGATAAAAGTGCGGGACCGTCTGCGCTTCGGTGAGCCGGGCCGCGATGGTGCGGCGCATGGCGTCGAGCGGCACCTCCTCGTAGGCCTCGGGCGCGTACAGCGCCTTGATGCGATCGGCGCTCGGTGCTTCCGGCGTGCGCCTCTGCTCCGGCCGCGGCGCCTGCTCAATATCGCGCGCCACGATGCGGCCATGCGGCCCCGAACCGCGCAGTTGCGCCAGATCGATGCCGTTCTCTGCTGCGAGCCGGCGCGCCAGCGGCGTGACCGTGACGCCACCCGACAGCCGCGCGGGTCCGTAATTGCGCTCGGGCGTGCGGACTTCGAAGAATGGGTCGAGCGGTTGCGCTTTTCGCTCATTCCCGCCAAAGCGGGGACCCAGATCCTGGATTCCCGCTTTCGCGGGAATGCGCGGAGATGACGCCGCCGCTGGTTCAGTTCGCACGGACGTGACGGAGTTGCGTGCCGGCTGTGCCGGCATCTCGCCGGGTTGACCGGCACCGTCCGCAATCACCGCAACGATCGCGCCGACCGGCGCGACTTCGCCCGCCGGCACGCGGATTTCCGCCAGCACGCCGGCGCTGGTCGCCGGCACTTCCATCGACACCTTGTCGGTTTCGATCTCGAACAGGTTGTCGCCCGGCGCGACGGCTTGGCCGGCCGATTTGAACCATTTGGTGATCTTGCCTTCGGCGACGGTCTCGCCGAGCTGCGGCATCAGCACGTTCATTATTCTGTGCCTTGCTCCGCGCTCACTTGATCCGCTCCCAGGTGACTTCGAGCGTCGAATTCGGCGGCCGCAGGATCAATCGGTCGCCGACGAACTCGTAGCCGCGAATGAGGTCGCCGCCTTCGCCGGGCTGCAGATTGTCGGCGCGGTGATGCGTCACCGTGGCGGCCGCTTCATCCACCGTGTAGGTGCCGAAATAGGCGATGTAGTCCTTGAGCGCGACGAACGCCTCTTCGGGCGTCATCACCGCGCCGGCGCGCTTGCGCTCGACGTCGGGCGCGATCTGTACCGACATTTCGCCGTGCGGGCCGTAATAGATCATGCCCTTCGGGTTCTTGCCGCGATCCCAGTTGGCGCCGTTGATGCGCGTGCCCACATAGCGCCAAGCGCCGAGCAGGCGCTGCTTGGCCGATTGCGCCTTGTCTGCTTCGCTCACCACGTCACCGAGATGTACTGGGTTTCCAGAAACTCCATCATGCCCTCGTGCGCGCCCTCGCGGCCGAGGCCGGACTGCTTGACGCCGCCGAACGGCGCCGCCGGATCGGAAACGAGGCCGCGATTGAGGCCGATCATGCCGAAGTCGAGCTTTTCCGACACCCGCATGCCGCGGCTCAAGTCTTTCGTGTACAGATAGGCGACCAATCCGTACTCGGTGTCGTTGGCCCGCTCGATCACTTCGGCGTCGGACTTGAAGGTCTGGATCGAAGCGACCGGACCGAAAATCTCCTCGTTGAGCAGCTTGGCGTCGTTCGACACGTTCGCCAGCACGGTCGCCGGATAGAAGAAGCCGGGCCCGCCCGGCAGCTTGCCGCCAGTCAGCACCTTGGCGCCCTTCTGCACCGCGTCGTCGACCAGCTCGACCACCTTGTCGAGGCCGTCCTTGTTGACCAGCGGGCCCAGTGCCACGCCGTCGTCGAGGCCGTTGCCCATTTTCAGCCCGGCCATCTTGGCGGTGAGCTTTTTTGTGAACTCGTCCTGCACCTTCTCGTGCACGTAAAAGCGATTGGCCGCCGTGCAGGCCTCGCCCATGTTGCGCATCTTGGCGATCATGGCGCCGTCGATGGCGGCATCGATGTCGGCGTCGTCGAACACGATGAACGGCGCGTTGCCGCCGAGCTCCATGGCCGGCTTGACGATGCAGTCGGCCGCTTCGTGCAGAAGCTTGCGGCCGACCTCGGTCGAGCCGGTGAACGACACGACGCGCACCCGCGGATCGTGCAGCAGCGCGCTGACCACCTTGCCGGACGAACGCGACGGAATGACGTTGACGACGCCGGCCGGCACGCCGGCTTCTTCCAGGATCGGCATCAGCGCCAGCATGGTGAGCGGCGTGTCGGAGGCCGGCTTGAGCACCACCGGGCAGCCGGCGGCGAGCGCCGGCCCGATCTTGCGCGTCGCCATGGCGGCCGGGAAATTCCACGGCGTCACCAGGACAGCGATGCCGGCCGGCTTGTGCTGCACGAAGATGCGCGCGCCCGACGCCGGTGCCGTCGAATTGGAGCCGACATTGCGCACTGCTTCCTCGGCGTACCAGCGGAAGAACTCGGCCGCGTAGGCGACCTCGCCGCGCGAATCCGACAGCGCCTTGCCGTTCTCGATGGTGATGAGTTTGGCCAGCCGCTCGGCGTCGCGCATGATCAGCTCGTAGGACTTGCGCAACACCTCGGCGCGCTCGCGCGGCTTTTTCGCCGCCCAGCCGGGGAACGCCGCGCTCGCCGCATCGAGCGCCGCGATGGCATCGTCGACCGTGGCGCTCGCCACCGAGGCGACCTTGTTCTCAGTCGCCGGATCGACCACGTCGAAACGGCCGCCGTCGGAGGCCTTCTTCCACTGGCCGCCAATCCACAGATCGGTCGGCACGTTGGCGAGGAGATTGTCGTATCGGGCACTCATGCTTGCACCTCAGTCTCTTTGCTCGTCATGCCCGGGCTTGACCCGGGCATCCATGCGGCGTCGACGCTCCATGGATTGCCGGGTCGAGCCCGGCAATGACGCTTATGATTTTACGATTGCAGTGATCGACTTATCCTTTCCGCGATCCGCTCCGTCGTTGGCAGCGCGATGTCTTCCAGAATGTCGGCGGCGGGCAGCGGGATGTGCGGCGTGGTGATGCGGACCGGCGGGCCGTCGAGGTCGTAGAACGCTTCGTCGGCGACGATCGAGACGATCTCGGCGCCCCAGCCGCACAGCCGCGGATTTTCCTCGACGGTGAACAGGCGGTGGGTGCGCCCGATCGAGCCCAGAATGGTTTGCGTGTCGAGCGGCACCAGGGAGCGCACGTCGACGACTTCGCAGTCGATACCGTGCTCGGCTTTGAGTTTTTCCGCCGCCGCAAGCGCGCGCGGCACCATCAGCGCCAGCGCCAGGATGGTGGCGTCCTTGCCGGGTCGCACGATCTTGGCGCTGCCCAAGGTGTCGACGATTTCGCCGTCCGGCACCTCGCCCTTGGTCGGATAGAGCGATTTGTGCTCGAAGAAGATCACCGGATCGGGATCGCGCACGGCGGCGGCAAGGAGTCCGATGACATCGCGCGGATTCGACGGCGCCACAACCTTGAGCCCCGGAATCATCATGCACCAGTTCTCGACGCTCTGCGAATGCTGGGCGCCGAAGCGCGAGCCGGCGCCGTTGCCGGTGCGCACGACCAGCGGACACTTGATCTGGCCGTTCGACATGTAGCGGCTCTTGGCGAATTCGTTGGCGATGTAGTCGAAGCAGACCGCAAAAAAATCCGAGAACATGATCTCGGCGATCGGCTTCAAACCCGTCATCGCCGCCCCCATGGCGGCACCCAGAATGGCCTGCTCGGAGATCGGCGTGTCGCGCACGCGCATGGGGCCGAACTGCTCGTAGAGCCCGACCGTGGCCTTGAACACGCCGCCGGCCTTGGCGACGTCCTCGCCCAGGAACACGACGTCGGGATCGCGCTCCATCTCCTGAGCGATGCCGCGCGCCACGGCGTCGCGATAGGTCAGTTCCGCCATGCGAAACCTCCGTCGGCATAGACGTCGGTGGTCAAGATATCGAGCGGCGGCATCGGCGCCGCCTTGCATTTTTCCGTGGCATCATCGACGCGGCGCCGCACGTCGGCATCGATCTCGGCAATGACATTGTCGCCGACGCCGAACTGCTTGAGCCGCTCGCGGTAGAGCTTGATCGGATCGTGCTCCTTCCATTTTTCCAGCTCGCCTTCGGGCCGGTATTTGGCCGGATCGGCGCGCGAATGGCCGCTGTGGCGATACGTCATGCATTCGATCAGCGACGGCCCGCCGCCGTCGCGCGCCTTGGCGAACGCCGCCCGGGCGGCGCGATAGACCGCATCGGCGTCGTTGCCGTCGACCACGATGCGCGGCAGCCCGTAAGCGGCGGCGCGGTCGGCCGCCGGATGCTGCACGGCGGTGACGTCGCCGATCGGCGTGTATTCCATGTAGAGATTGTTCTCGCACACGAAGATCACTGGCAGCTTCCACACCGCGGCGAAATTGAGCGCCTCGTGGAACGCGCCGATATTGGTGGTGCCGTCGCCGAAGAAGCAGACCGACACGTCCTTGCTGCCCTTGTACTGTGCGCGCCACGCGGCGCCGCAGGCGATCGGCAGATGCGCGCCGATGATGGCATAAGAACCCATCACGCCGTGATCGGCCGAGGTCAGATGCATCGAGCCGCCCTTGCCGCGCATCAGGCCGTTGTCGCGCTGCATCAGCTCGCCCAAAACTTTTTCGACCGGCACGCCGCGGGCGAGTGTATGGGCATGGCCCCGGTAGGTGCAGAACGACAGATCGCCCGGCTCCATGGCGGTGGCGAAGCCGGCCGCCACCGCCTCCTGGCCGAGCGACAGGTGGCTCGTGCCCTTGACCAGGTTCTGCAGGAACAGATCGAACGCGCGCTGCTCGGCTTCGCGAATCTCGACCTGGCTGCGGTAGAGCCGCAGCCGCGTCGCCTCGCCGATGTCGTCGTTGAGGCCCGCTGCCGCGGCCGGCGCCCGGTCTTCGACCTTGGCCATCGTCATCCTCTTGGAAAACCGGAAATCCGTTATGATGGGGCGCAACTTAGCGCCACTTGTGAAGCCGAGGCAACGCCGCCGCGCAACGCTCGCATGGCGCCGCCATGCCGCCGCGGCGCGCCGCTCGCACAGCTTGCGCTTGCGCCGGCGCGCACAAGTTCCTAATTCAGCCGGGCGAGCGGGGAAAGACTGTCATGACGCCCGAATACGGCCAGCCGTACGTGCAGCGCTTTTTCGGCGGCCCGCCCGCGGCGGTGATCATCCGGCTAGTTCTGCTGTCGATCCTGGTCGGCGTGATCCTGGCCGCGATCGGGCTCGATCCCATGGACCTCATCGATTCGATTCGCCGGTTGGTGCTTCACGTCTGGAACATGGGCTTCGACGCGGTGCGCTGGCTGTGGCGCTACTTCCTGCTCGGCGCGGTGATCGTGGTCCCGATCTGGCTCATAGCGCGGCTCATGCGCGCGCCGCGCGGACGCTAGCGCCTAGCGGACTGAGCCCGCTCGTCCCCGCGAAAGCGGGAATCCAGAAGCTCGAGCAAAGACTGGGTCGCCGCTTTCGCGGGGACGAGGAAACTGAACCGATCAGTTTGTTCGTATTAATCCTCGCCGGATTGCGGTCCGTTCGAGTTCGGCGCATCGCCTTCACCCGACATGCCGTGGTCGCGCGGGCCGCGATGACGGCGACGGCGACGGTGCAGCGGGAAACGGTCGCCGCCGCCGTTGAAGCCGTTCGAATCGCCCTGCGGCTGATTCTGCGGCGGCTGCGCCTGTTGCGGCTGACCGCCGGTAATAAAGGACGGCAGGCGGTCGACGTCCTGATCGTTGCTCGGCTGCGGTGCATGCTGCGGCCGCTGTTGAAAATGCTGCTGTTGTTGTTGCTGCGGCTGCTGTTGTTGTTGCTGCGGTTGATGATGCTGCGGCTGGTGCGGCTCGCGCGCATAGAACGGTTGCGGCTCGCGCGGCGCAAACGGCTCGCCGGACAAATGCGGCTGCTCGTCGTCGTCGCCGTCGAAGCCGTCGTCGCCGACATTGCCGCGCATGTCGCCCTGCTGCTGTTGCTGGTAGTAGGGCTGGCTCTGCCGATACTGCTCCTGGGCGGCGGCGATCAAACGGAAATAATGCTCGGCGTGCTGGTAGTAATTTTCGGCTGCAATCGGGTCGCCGGAACTTTGCGCATCGCGGGCGAGCTGCAGGTACTTTTCGGCGACGTGGGAGGCGGTGCCGCGGATTTTCACATCCGGTCCATTGGACTCGTACATGCGGGACAATGGATTCTGGTGATGCCCACCACCTTTGCGGTTGCGACCCCGCATGCGCTTATTCTGACCGTTTCTCATGGTTTGCTTTTCTGCCAACCCCCATTTTGCGACGACGCGACTGCCGCCGCTTCTCACCAAAACTCCTGTCCGAAATTACGACGAACCGACTCCGCTCTGCGACCTGCCGGCGCCGGGACTGATCGGCCCTGCCGCTGCCGTACGGTCGTCCGCATTCGCTCCGTGCGAAAGGCTTGGCAGACGTATCTGCAAGCTCTCGAATCCCTTCTCAGGCTCGCAACCGGTCAAGCTCCACCCGGCGCCAAGCACCCTCATCATGCGCGCGATGGTTCCACACCAATGCGCGCCTTACCGATGAAACGTTTCGGTCTGAATCTGGCGATCCCGTTTGCCGTCCGATCGGCTTTCGCTATCCAGCTATCTGCCTGGGCTACGCCGCCAACCTCTGGGAGCCATGGATCTCAAGAGCCATGCTCCGGGTCTTCGGTGCGGCGCGCGGCCCTTATTAGAGGGCCGATTCCGTAACTGCAAGCTAGTCGGTTCCGCGCGACATTCCAAGCGCTTTTTTGCCGGGGCCCCATGCTGTGCATTATGAGCCTCTGGCTACACGCAGCGCGCGCGGCACGCCACTTAGATCGTGACGCGGTACCGCCGGCGCAAGCCCCGCCGCGGCAAACAGTGCGGCGACGGACTGCGCCTGGCCGGCGCCCACTTCGACGACCAGCGCGCCGCCGGGTGCGAGCAGGGCCGGCGCTGCAGCGGCGATCGCGCGATAGAATGCGAGACCATCGGGGCCGCCGTCGAGCGCCGGGCGCGGATCGAAATCGCGCACCTCGGGCGCGAGCCCGGCAATGTCGGCAGACGCGATGTAGGGCGGATTGGAGACGATGAGATCGAACGGGCCGCGTAAGGCCGCGGTCATATCGCAGGCGATGAAATGCGCGCCGCTGTGGCCCAGCCGCGCGGCATTGTCGCAGGCAACCGCCAACGCCGCGGTGCTGAGATCGGTGCCGATGCCGCAGGCTTCGGGCAGCTCCGACAGGAGCGCCAGCAATATGGCGCCGCTGCCGGTGCCGAGATCGGCGATACGCAGCGGCCGGGAACGCGCGCCACCCCGGTCGATGTCCTCGAGCGCCGCCTCGACGACGGTCTCGGTTTCCGGGCGCGGCACCAGCGTGGCGGCGTTGACGCGCAGCGTCAGGGACCAAAATTCCTTGGTGCCGACGATCCGTGCGACCGGCTCGCGCGCCATGCGGCGATGCGCCAGTGCCGCAACCGTTTGTTGCTCCGTCGGGCTCAGCGGTCGCGACGCGGCCGCCGCCAGCGCGGCATGATCGAGCCCGAGCGCATGGCTGATCAGAATACGCGCGTCGAGCTCCGGCGATTCGATGCCGCATTCGCGGAACCTTGCCGCCCAGGCGCGCCGCGCGTCCGCAACCGTGAGCAGGCTCGCGCCGGCCAGCGCCGGGTCATCGCGCGAAGCGGCTTGCAGCGCCATCACGCGGTCTCTTCGGCGGCGAGCTGCTCCGCCTGATTATGCGCCACCAGCGCATCGACGATTTCGCCGAGCGCTTCGCCCTCGAGGATCTGCGGCAGCTTGTAGAGTGTGAGATTGATGCGGTGGTCGGAAACCCGGCCTTGCGGAAAGTTGTAGGTGCGGATGCGTTCCGAGCGGTCGCCGGTGCCGACCTGGCCGCGGCGCTCGGCCGCCCGCGCGGCATCCTGCTTCTGCCGCTCGAAATCGTAGAGCCGCGTGCGCAACACCGCGAGCGCCTTGGCGCGGTTGCGGTGCTGCGAGCGGTCCTCCTGCATCATGACGACGATGCCGGACGGGACGTGAGTGACGCGCACCGCCGATTCGGTCTTGTTGACGTGCTGGCCGCCGGCGCCGCCGGAGCGTAGCGTGTCGATGCGCAGGTCGGTTTCGTTGATGGCGACGTCGACGTCCTGCGCCTCCGGCAGCACTGCGACCGTGGCGGTCGAGGTGTGAATGCGGCCGGACCCTTCGGTGTCGGGCACGCGCTGCACGCGGTGCACGCCGGATTCGTATTTGAGCTTGGCGAAGGCGCCGCGGCCGCGGATCTCGGCGACGATTTCCTTAAAACCGCCGACCGCGCCTTCGCTCGCGGTCACCATCTCGACCTTCCAGCCCTGGTTGGCGGCGAAGCGCTCGTACATGCGGAACAGATTGCCGGCGAACAACGCCGCCTCGTCGCCGCCGGTGCCGGCGCGGATCTCGAGGATGACGTTGCGCTCGTCCATGGCGTCCTTGGGGATGAGCGCCAGCCGCAGTTTCTGCTCGAGCGCCGCGCGGCGCGCTTCGAGCTCCGGCTTTTCCTCGGCCGCGATCGAGCGCATCTCGGCATCGGTCGACGGATCGTCGATCAGGCTCGTCAGGCCTTCGAGCTCGCGCTGCGCCGCGCGATACGAGTTCACCGCCTCGACCACCGGCGCCAGCTCGGCGAACTCGCGCGACAATTTCACGAACGTCTCCGGCGGCAACGCGGAAGCGAGATCGCGTTCCAGCGCCGCATGGCGGGTGACGAGGGCGTCGAGTTTTTGATCCGGCAGCATGATGTTAAGCGGATTAAATCTGCAGGCCTTCCTTGGCGGCGAACTCTTCAAGGCTCGCGCGCAGCGATTTGCCGCCATCGGGCTTGTCGATCAGCGGACATAGGAATTGCGCGGCGTTGCGGCAATCGAGATCGAGCAGCACCGCCTTGACCGGTCCCACGGCGGACGGGCTGAGCGACAGCGAGCGATAGCCGATGGCGGCCAGCGCCACGGCGCCGATCGGCTGCGAGGCGAACTCGCCGCACAACGTCACCGGCTTTTTATGGGCGTGGCCCCGATCGGCGATGTCCTTGAGCGCGCGCAATACCGGTGCCGACAACGGGTCGAAGCGGTTCGCGACCCGCGGATTGCCGCGGTCGATGGCATAGAGGAATTGCACCAGATCGTTGGAGCCGACCGACAAAAAATCGGCGCGCTCCAGCAACTCGTCGAGCTGATAGAGCAGCGACGGCACTTCCACCATGGTGCCGACCTGGACTTCTTCCGGCAGCCTGTGGCCGTGGCGGCGCAAATGTGTGAGTTCGCGCTCGACCAGCTCGCGGGCCTGGTCGAATTCCTGCACCGCCGCCACCATCGGGAACATGATTTTCAGCGAACGGCCGCCGGCGGCGCGCAGCAGCGCGCGCAGCTGCGAGCGGAGCAGGCCGGGGCGGTCGAGGCCGAGCCGGATCGCTCGCCAGCCGAGCGCCGGATTCTCTTCCTCGACGTTGCGCATGTAGGGCAGCACCTTGTCGCCGCCGATGTCGAGGGTGCGGAACACCACCGGCTTGTCGCCAGCCGCTTCCATCACCGCGCGGTAAAGCCCGTACTGCTCGCTCGATCGCGGAAAGTTCGGCGCCACCATGAACTGCAGCTCGGTGCGGAACAGGCCGATGCCGCCGGCGCCGGTGTCGGCAATGTGCGGCAGGTCGACGGACAGGCCCGCATTGATCATCAGGCTGATTTCCTGGCCGTCCTTGGTGATGCAGGGCCGGTCGCGCAGCGCCTGGTATTGCTGCTGGCGGCGGGCGCGCAGCCGCACGCGCTCGGCATAAGCCGCCTCCATGTCGGGCAGCGGCCGCACGTGCAGGTCGCCGGTCGAACCGTCGACGATGATGGCGTCGCCGGGATCGGCGACGCCGGTGGCATTGTCGACTTCGCCGACGGCCGGAATGCCGAGCGCGCGCGCCACGATGGCGACGTGGGAATGCGCGCCGCCCTCTTCGAGCACCAGTCCGCGCAGACGCTTGCGGTCGTAGTCGAGCAGCGCCGCCGGACCCATGGAGCGCGCCACCAGGATGGCGTTCTCCGGCAGGCTTTCGCGTGCCGGCGCATGATCGCGGCCGGTGAGCTGGCGCATCAGCCGGTTGGCCAGATCGTCGAGATCGTGCAGCCGCTCGCGCAGGTACGGATCGGTCTGACGCAGCATGCGGGCGCGGGTGTCGGACTGCACGCGCTCGACCGCGGCTTCGGCGGTCAGGCCGGTGAGCACCGCTTCCTCGAGCTTGTGCACCCAGCCGCGGTCGTAGGCGAACATCCGGTAGGCTTCGAGCACGTCGCGATGCTCGCCGCCTTCGACCACGTCGCCGTGCTCGAGCATTTCGTCGAGATTGGAGCGCAGCGCATCGAGCGCGGCACGCAGGTGCTTCAGCTCGCCCTGCAGGTCGTCGGCGATGTAATTGGTGACGACGACGCGCGGCTCGTGCAGCACGACATGGCCGAGCGCGATGCCGTCGCTCAAGGCGGCGCCCTTGACGTGGACCGAGCGCCGCGCCGCGAGCTCGTCGCCGGGCCGCGCGATCTCGCCCGAGGCGATGGTCTCGGCGAGCACCATCGCGGTGGTCTGCAGCGCCTCGACTTCTTCTTCCGAATAGGTGCGCCGCGCGCGGTTCTGCACCACCAGCACGCCGAGCGTATTGCCGGCGCGCAGGACCGGCACACCGAGAAACGAGTGGTAGATCTCCTCGCCGGTTTCCGGCCGGTACGCGAAGGCCGGATGGGCCTGGGCGTTGGACAGGTTGATGGCGCTGGCCTGGCTCGCCACCAGGCCGACCAGGCCCTCGTCCGAGCCCAGCACCGTCTGGTGCACGGCTTCGCGTTTGAGACCCTCGGTGGCGTACAGCTCGAGTGTCGAGTCGCCGCGCAGCACATAAAGCGAGCAGACCTCCGCCACCATGTTGGCGGCGATCAGCACCACGATCCTGTCAAGGCGCTCCTGCGCGCTGACCGGCTCCGCCATGACTTCGCGAAGCCGGCGCAACAGCACGCGCGGACCGCCGAGCGCGCCGCGCATGGCGTAGGTCCTTCGGGCATTGCTTGAGGCCGGCTACGCCGCCCGTGACGCACCGGCCGGATCGAAGAGGAATGCGCCGGGGCCTTGTTGGCCCGCAGCGCCCATCCTGCAGCCTATATCGAATGCAGCATGCAAACCGCAAGCCAAAGACGGGACGATGACGGCGCGGCCGATTTTGTGCGTTGCAGCGTCGGCCTGCGTCAGGGCGCGGCCTGGTCGAGGCCGTAGAGCGTATGCAGCGTGCGGACGGCAAGCTCCGTATAGGCGGCGTCGATCAACAGCGAGAACTTGATCTCCGAGGTGGTGATGGCGCGGATGTTGATGGCCCGTTCGGCCAGCGCCCGGAACGCCTCGGCGGCGACGCCGGCGTGGCTGCGCATGCCGATGCCGATGACCGAGATTTTGGCGACGTCGGTGGCGCCGTCGAGCCGCGCGTAGCCGATGGTGTCCTTTGCCTTCTTGATGGTGTCGAGCGCGCGCTGGTAATCGCCGGCCGGTACCGTGAAGGTCAGGTCGGTGGTTTTGCCGTCGGCCGAGACGTTCTGCACGATCATGTCGACGTTGATATCGGCCGCGGCCAGCGGGCCGAAGATCGCCGCGGCGATGCCGGGCTTGTCCTGCACCTGCCGGATCGAGATCTGCGCCTCGTCGCGCGAAAAGGCGATGCCGGTGACGGTCTGCTGCTCCATGATCTCACCTTCGTCGCAAATCAGGGTGCCGGGCGGGTTGCCGTGAGGGTCGATGCTGTCCGGCGCGTCGAAGCTCGAGCGCACAAAGATGCGCACATTATGTACCATGCCGAGCTCGACCGAGCGGACCTGCATGACCTTGGCCCCGAGCGAGGCGAGCTCCAGCATTTCCTCGAACGCGACTTTGTCGAGCCGCTTGGCGCGCGGCACCACGCGCGGGTCGCAGGTGTAGACGCCGTCGACGTCCGTGTAGATGTCGCAGCGATCGGCGCGGATCGCGGCGGCGATCGCCACTGCCGAGGTATCGGAGCCGCCGCGGCCCAGCGTGGTGACGCGGCTGGTTTCCTTGTGCACGCCCTGGAAACCGGCGATCACCGGAACCTCGTGGCCGTTCTTGAAGCGGCCGGTCAGCGCCTCGCCGTTGACGTCCGAGATGCGCGCGGCGCCGTGCGCGGCCGAGGTGAGGATCGGCAGCTGCCAGCCCTGCCAGGACCGCGCCCTGATGCCGAGGTCCTGCAGCGCGATGGCCATCAGGCCGGCGGTGACCTGCTCGCCGGTCGCGACCACCGCGTCGTATTCGCGCGGATCGTAGATGCTGCGTTCCTTCATGGCCGACTGGCACCAAGCGACGAGCTGATTGGTCACGCCGGCCATGGCCGAAACCACGACCGCGACCTCGTGGCCGGCATCGCTCTCGCGCTTGACGTGGCGCGCGGCATTGCGGATGCGGTCGATGTCGGCGACCGAGGTTCCGCCGAATTTCATGACGAGCCGGGCCATGGGGGACGTTCGCTAGGGCGCTGCGCTGGTTTCAAGATCGGTGCGCCGGCCTTTTGAAGATACGGAACGGCGCAAAACGGCGCGTATCCATAGCGGCGGGGTCCGGCGCCTGCAATATCAGGTCGCGGCCCAAGTCACGGCACTGTTTGGCACGGCCTGTTCCATCGTGATACAGACCCGCCCGAAAGCTGCTGCTTAGAGTGAGCGAGACCGCCGGATCGATGCAGCCGCGCGGGTGCTTCGAGGGGAGCGAAATGCCGGCCGCCGTCGATCCCGTCAGCGGGCTCGAATATTACGAGCTCAGCCATCGCTGGGGCATGTATACGCCGATCTTCCCGGGCTACGAGGAAATCAAGCTCGAGCGCATCACCCATCACGCCAAGCAGGGCGTGATGACGCACAAGATCACCACGATCTTTCACACCTCGACCCACGTCAACGCGCCGATCCATCTCATTCCCGGCGCGGCCGCGGTCGGCGATCTGCCGCTCGATACGTTCTTCGGCAGCGGCGTGGTGCTGCCGATCCCGAAAAAGAAATGGCAGCTCATCGAGCCGTCCGATCTGGAACGCGCCGAGCCGGCGATCCGGCGCGGCGACATCGTCATCATCAATACCGGCTGGAACAGACGATATTCCGACAGCCAGGAGTATTTCGGCTACGCACCGGGCCTGAGCCGGCGCGCTGCGGAGTGGCTCATCAAAAAACGCGTCAAACTGGTCGGCGTCGACACCGCTTGCGTCGATCATCCGCTGGCGACGTCGCTTGGGCCGCACCGCAACGGGCCGCAGATCAAATATCTGCTGCCGGAATATAAGGAAGCGACCGGGCGCGAGGCGATCGTCGATTTTCCCGACTGGAATCCGGCGCATCGGGCGCTGCTCGCCGCCGGCATTCCGACCATCGAGAACGTCGGCGGCGACGTCGACGAGCTCGCCGGCAAGCGCGTCACGTTCCAGGGCTTTCCGTGGAAATGGCACGAGGGCGACGCCTGCGTGATCCGACTCGTTGCCATGCTGGATCCGCAAGGCAATGTCCGGCTGGACGGCGGCGGTGCGCGCAAGGCACGGGCGGGAAGCGCGCGCCGCGCCAGCAAACCGGACAACCCTCAAGGTCTCGAGTTCTACGATCTCAGCCATCCGTGGGGCCACGGCATGCCGCAATGGCCGTCGCGCGCCAATCTCAACGTGCGGGTGTTCGAATTCCACGCCAAGGACGGCGTTCTGGTGCAGCAGTTCGAAGGCATCATGCATCGCGGCACCCACATGGATGCGCCGATTCATGTCGCCGAGAACCAGCCGAGCCTGACCGGCTATCCGCTGTGGCGCTTCTTCGGCACCGGCGTCGCGGTCTCGATCCCGAAGGGCAAATGGGGCGTGATCACCGCGCAGGATCTGGAAAAGGCCGAGCCAAAAATCCGCCGCGGCGACATCGTGATGATCAACACCGGCAGTCACCGCAAGTACGGCGACAATCCGGATTACTTCGCCTACTCGCCGGGTCTCTACAAAGAAGCCGCCGAATGGCTGGTCGAGCGCGGCGTCAAGCTGGTCGGCATCGATGTGCAGGCCAACGATCATCCGCTCGGCACGTTCCTAGGGCCGCACGGACCCGGACCGGCGCAGCCGCATCTCGACGTCGAGTACAAGGCCGAGACCGGCCACCACATCATCGAGGATTTTCCGTACTGGGAGCCGGCCCACAAGATCATGATGACCAATGGCATCCCGGGCATCGAGAATATCGGCGGCGAGCTTGACAAGATCACCGGCCGGCGCTGCACGTTCTTCGCCTTTCCGTGGCGCTGGCCCGAAGGCGAAGGCTGCGCGCTGCGTGTCGTCGCCGTGCTCGACCCGAAGCAGGCGTTTCGCTTCGAGAGCGGAAAGTGAATTTTTTGATTGTCATTGCCGGGCTTGACCCGGCAATCCATGAAGCGGTGCGGCTGCATGGAAGCGCGGGTCAAGCCCGCGCATGACGAATGTGAGAGGGGCATCATGATCTCCGAACCGCTGCGCCATCCGCTGTCGCTGTTCGACGTCAAGGACAAGGTCGCCATCATCACCGGCGCCTCGGGCACGTTCGGCCGCGCCACCGCGCTGGCGCTGACCGCGCTCGGCGGCAAGGTGCTGCTCGCCTCCGGCAGCAGCGACGAGCTCGAAGGCGTGGCGCAAGAGGTGCGCGAGCTCGGCGGCGATCCGGCCTTGGTGGTGCGCCGCCCCGACAGCCAGGCCGACGCCGAGGCCATGCTGGATTCGGCGCTGGCGCGCTTCGGCCGGGTCGATCAGCTGGTCGTCGCGTCCGGCTTCAACAAGCCGGGCTTCATTCATGAATTGGAGTACGAGGACTGGCAGGCGGTGATGGATGCCAATGTGCGCGGCATCTGGTTCATGGCCAAGATCGTCGGCGCCTATTGGATCGAGCAGAAAGTCCGCGGCAAGGTGCTGCTGATGTCGTCGGTGCGCGGCCGCCACGGCAATATTTCCGGCTATACGGGCTACTGCACCTCGAAGGGCGCCACCGACTCGCTGACCCGCGTGCTGGCGACCGAATGGGCCAAGTACGGCATCACCGTGAACGCCATCGCGCCGACCGTGTTTCGCTCCAAGCTGACGGCGTGGATGTACGGCGACAACGAGCTCGGCCAGCAGACGCGCGCCCGGTCGCTGTCGCGCATTCCGCTGGGCCGGCTCGGCGAAGTGGAGGATCTGATCGGGATGGCGATTTATCTGTTGTCGCCGGCGTCAGATTTCTGCACGGGGCAGGTGATGTACGTAGACGGCGGTTATACCGCCGGATGATCGCGAAATTTACTCTGGTCGCCTCTTGGCGGAAGAGCGAACACGGAGCGGTTCGGGTTCGGGTTGTTGTTCGCACCAGCACGCCGCCGCGCCCATCGCTAACGACCAGAACGCGATCCACCAGAGAGCAGGTGTCATGACCACTATCCTTCTTAGATCGGCCAACGATCTGGCAATGAACTTGCCGATGAACTTGCCAGGATCTTGCAAACCATGACCTTGCAAACCATGACCTTGCAAATGACCTTGGCTTTCATCTGAACAACGTGTGACGCGGCCGCCAGTTCCACCGCGCGGCATCGAGGGTCCCTATGCAGCAGCAACCAAAGCAGAAAATCGGCGTGATCGGCGGCGGCCTGATGGGCCACGGTATCGGCTATCTGTTGGCCGCGGCCGGACACCACGTCGGCATATTCGAGCCGGACGCAGCGAGCCGTGCCTCGCTGCCGCAGCGCCTGAACCATATCCTCGGCGTCTTGACCGACAACGGCATGCTGCTCAAGCGCATTGCGGTGCACGACACCATGGCGCCGGCCGTTGCGGACGCCCGCTTCGTGTTCGAGGCGGCGCCGGAAAAGCTGCCGCTGAAGCAGCGCATCTTTGCCGAGCTGGAAGGGCTGGTCGCGCCGGATACGATCCTGGCCAGCAACAGCTCGGCGATCCCGACCACCGAAATCGGCTGCGATCTGAAACATCGCGAACGCGTGGTCGGCACCCACTTCTGGAATCCGCCTCACCTGGTGCCGCTGGTCGAAGTCATCCAGAACGACAAGACCTCCGATGCGGTGGTGCGCGCCACGATGGATTTGCTGCGCGACGCCGGCAAGACGCCGGTGCATGTGCGCCGCGACGTGCCGGGCTTCGTCGGCAACCGGCTGCAGCACGCCATGAAGCGCGAGGCGGTCGCGCTGGTCGCCGCCGGCGTCTGCGATGCCGAGACCATCGACATCGTGGTGCGCGAAGGATTTGGCGCGCGCACCGCGGTGCTCGGGCCGATGGAGCAATCCGATCTGGTGGGCCTCAACCTCACGCTCGACATCGCCGAGGTGCTGTATGCGGATCTCGACCGCACGCCCGGGCCGCACCCATTCCTGCGCGACAAGGTTGCCGCCGGCAAGCTCGGCATGAAGACCGGCGAGGGGCTGCGGCAATGGACGCCGCAAAGCGCCGATGCGGTGCGCGAGCGGCTGTCGCGGTTCCTGGCCGAGCAGGCCAAAGCGCGGAAAAAGGCCACCGCGGAGCGCGGTGGCGCCTGAAACCCGGCGGCGCACGGCGCGTATCTGTTGCGGCTCGCCTGCGTTATGCTTGATGGGCGGCAGAGCCGCAGGTGCAAGCTCATCGGAGAAACGATCATGTCCGACGCCAACATCGCCATCGTCAAAGACATCTACGCCGCCTATGTCCGCGGCGACGTCAATGGCATCATGCAGCACATCTCCGACGAGCTGGAACATTTCGGCATCGTCAGCGATCGAAACCTCGTGCCCTGGCACATCCAGGTCGCCAAGAAACAGGACGTGCCGAAATTCTTCCAGGCCGTCGCCCAGGCCAACGACTTCACGCGCTTCGAGCCGCGCGATTTCGCCGCCGGCGGCGCCTACGTCTATTGCACCATCAGCTTCGACTCGACGTTCCGGCACAACGGCAAGAAGCTTGCCGTCGACAACGTCATGCACCGCTTCAAGTTCAAGAACGGCAAGGTCGTCGAATGGCGCGGCAGCGAAGACACCGCAATGATCGCCGCGGCGTATGGCGCGGCGGGGTAACGCGCGCCAGTTCCTCTAGCCGGCGAGTGCGCGCAGGACTGCCTCGGGCTCTTTGGCTATAACGGCAAGCAATACGCGTGCGGCACGATCGGGCCGCCGGCGGCCTTGCTCCCAAGCGTGCAGGGCCGTTACATCGAGTCCGAATGTGCGGGCGAACGCCGATTGTGAGAGCCCCAGACCGCGGCGCAGTCTGGCCACATCCAAATTTTCCGGCACAGTCACCGTATAGGTCGGCAAAGCAAGCTCGCCGCGAGCATGAGCAAGCGCATCATTGAGCCCGGCGACGAGGCGACGGCCCAACACACTAGTTTTGCGCTTCGATCGGCGCGACAAGCTTGCGGATTTCCTTTTTCTCGGCATCTGTCAAATCCTCCTTCGCGCTCTTGGCGTAGACATCCAGCAGATAAACCACGCCTCGCCGAGAGACCACGTAGTAGATAATTCGAGCGCCACCGCTCTTTCCTCTGCCACCGCGTGCCGCTCGCGCTTTACGGGCGCCGCCGGTGCCGACCATGACTGGCCACGCGGTGGGCTGCAGCGCGATTTCCAGTTCCGCTGCTGCCCGCTCCGCTGCTGTGAACAGCTTCCGAGCCCGCCGTCGTAACCCCGCGTCGCGACGACTCTCATGAAAAACGCATATAAGGCATTGCCTTATAGATGGCAAGCGATCGGCGGGGTCCCTGCTAGTACGGCAGCCCGACATACTGCTCGGCCAGCGTCGCCGCGGCGTGCTCGGAGGCGTGCAGATAATCGAACTGATTGAGCCGCATCTGCTCGTCGAACGGCGTCTCGTTGGGAAACCGGTGCAGCAGCGTGGTGAGCCACCACGACATGCGCGCGGCGCCCCACACCCGGCGCAGCGCCGTCTCCGAATAGGAGTCGAGATAGGCGGCGTTGCCTTTTCGATATGCCTCGATCAGCGCCCGCGACAGGTAGAACACGTCGGATACCGCGAGATTGAGCCCCTTCGCTCCGGTCGGCGGCACGATGTGGGCGGCGTCGCCGGCGAGGAGCAGTCTGCCGTAGCGCATCGGCTCGGCGACGAAGCTGCGCAGCGGCGCAATTGATTTTTCGATCGACGGACCGGTGACGATGCTCTCAGCCATGTCCTTCGGGCAGCGCGCCAGAAACTCCTCCCAGAAGCGATCGTCCGGCCAGTCGTCGATCTTGTCGTCGAGGTCGCACTGCACGTAGTAGCGGCTGAGCATGGGACCGCGCTGCGAGGCGAGCGCGAAACCGCGGCTGTGCTGGCAATAACAGATGTCCGGATAGGGCGGCGTTTCCGACATGATGCCAAGCCAGCCGAACGGATAGCCCTTTTCGTAGGTTTTCAGCACATCGCCCGGAATCGAGGCGCGGCTGACGCCGTGATAACCGTCGCAGCCGGCCACATAGTCGCAATCGACGCGCACCTGTTTGCCGGCCTTTTCATAGGTGACGTAAGGTTGGGCCGACGTCAGATCGTGCAGCCGCACGTCGGCGGCTTCGTCGACGATCTTGCCGCCGGCGGCGTCGCGCGCGGCAAACAAGTCTTCCGTGATGGCAGTCTGCCCATAGGCCATCATAGGCTTGCCGGTATGTTTCCTGGTGTCGATCAGAAAGCGCGGCCGCCCCTCCCAGGCGATCCACGCCCCGTCATGGGGATGCCCGTCGCGATCCATTCGCTCGCCAAGCCCGACCTCGCGAAGGAGCGCGATCGTGCCGGCCTCGAGCACGCCGGCGCGAATCCGCTCCAGCACGTGCGCCCGGGTCTGCCGTTCCAGCACGATGGAGTCGATGCCGTTGCGGTCGAGAATATGAGAAAGCAGGAGCCCCGCCGGCCCGGCTCCGATGATGGCGACTTGAGTCCGCATGATTCCCTATATGTCCGCGCTGCCACGCAACGCAAATACGCTCCGCGGGTCGGTCTGCCGCGGCGCTGTGCCGTCACGTCATACTTGCAAGCCGCCAATCGCCGCAATCGGCATCAGTGGTTGTCGCGCGGCACGTACTTTTGCGCGACGCGCTGATATTTGACCGCCGGCTCCAGCACCATGCCGCTGCCGAGCTGATCCACCATGGCGCGCTGGATTTCCTGCCAGGGCGTCTGGCTCTCTGGATAATGGTAGCCGCCGTCCTTCTTCAGCGCCGCGGCGCGCGCGGCAAGCTCTTCGGCCGATATCAAAATGTCGGCGCTGCCCTTGTTGAGGTCGATACGCACCTTGTCGCCGGTTTTCAGGAGGGCCAGCCCGCCGCCGGCCGCGGCTTCGGGCGAGGCGTTGAGAATCGACGGCGAGCCCGACGTGCCCGATTGCCGGCCGTCGCCGACGCAGGCGAGCGCGGTCACGCCCTTTTTGATCAAGGCCGCCGGCGGCTGCATGTTCACGACTTCGGCCGAACCCGGATAACCGATCGGGCCGGCGCCGCGCATGAACAGGATGGCGTGCTCGTCGATGCCGAGCGCCGGATCCTCGATGCGGTGGTGATAATCCTCCGGACCGTCGAACACCACGGCGCGGCCCTCGAACGCATTCGGGTCTCTGGGATCGCACAGATAGCGTCGGCGGAATTCGTCGGAGATCACGCTCGTCTTCATGATCGCCGAATCGAACAGATTGCCGCGCAGCACCTTGAAGCCGGCATGCGCCTTGAGCGGCTTGTCGTAAGGCCGGATCACCTCCGGATCGCTAATCTCTGTCTTGGCGACGTTCTCGGCATAGCTCTTGCCGTTGATGGTGCGCACGTCGCCATGGAGCCGCCCGGCCTTGAGCAATTCGTGCATCACCGCCGGCAGGCCGCCGGCGCGGAAATATTCCTCGCCCAAGAATTCGCCGGCCGGCTGCACGTTGACCAGCAGCGGTACGTCGTAGCCGATCGTCTCCCAATCATCGATATCGAGCGGCACGCCGATGTGGCGGGCGATGGCGTTGAGATGGATCGGCGCGTTGGTCGAGCCGCCGATCGCTGAGCACGCCGTGATGGCGTTCTCGAATGCGGCGCGCGTGAGAATGTCGGAGGGTTTGAGATCCTCGCGTACGATCTCGACGGCGCGCACGCCGGTCAGGTAGGCGATCTGGCCGCGCTGCCGGTACGGCGCCGGGATTGCGGCGCAGCCGGGCAGCGACATGCCGAGCGCTTCCGCCATGGCGTTCATGGTCGACGCCGTGCCCATGGTGTTGCAGTGGCCGATCGAGGGCGCGGAGTCGGCGACGATCTGCATGAATTCGTCGTAGTCGATCTTGCCGGCCGCCTGGTCCTGGCGCGCCTGCCACACCACGGTGCCCGAGCCGGCGCGCTTGCCCTCGTGCCAGCCGTTGAGCATCGGTCCGCCGGACAGCACGATGGCCGGCGTGTTGACGGTGGCGGCCGCCATCAGGCAGGCCGGCGTGGTCTTGTCACAGCCGGTCATCAGCACGACGCCGTCGAGCGGATAGCCGTACAGCACTTCGACCAGGCCCAGATACGCGAGGTTGCGGTCGAGCGCCGCCGTCGGCCGCTTGCCGGTCTCCTGGATCGGATGCACCGGGAATTCGAACGCGAGCCCGCCGGCGTCGTGAATGCCTTCGCGCACCCGCTTGGCCAGTTCGAGATGATGGCGGTTGCACGGGCTCAGATCGGAGCCGGTCTGGGCGATGCCGATGATCGGCTTGCCTGACGTGAGCTCGGCGCGCGTCAGCCCGTAATTGAGGTAGCGCTCGAGATAGAGCGCGGTCATGCCGGGATTGTCCGGATTGTCGAACCACAATTGCGAGCGCAGGCGGCGCTGCTGCGGCCCGCGGGAGCTTTTGCTGTTTGTCATTTCGTCGTCCGTGTTGCGTGCGTTGCTCTCGCACTTGCCTTCGAATGCGCATGCAATGCGCGATAGATATAGCGAATTAATGCCGGCGCGGGCCGCCGCAACAGCATCGCAGAATGCAATTCTGCGCGACGGCTTTGCCCAGGCGCATCGGTGCTAATGCCGCGGTTCCGCACGTTACATTCTTTATTGTGCGACGCAGCAATCGACCGTAAATTCGCGAATAAAAATCACGTTAACACGCTGTATTCCCTAACTTTTTTGTGACTCCGGCGTGACTCGTTCGTGTCTTGTGCAGTGCACGAATCGGGTTACTTCGGAACCATGGGGCGGAAATTTGGAAAGGATGCACCAATGAAATCGTTCACCAGCAAGCTTGTCTTGTCCGCGATGGCCGTCGCGATCGTCGCCACGCCCGCTCTGGCGCAGCGGCCGCACCGCCCGGCGCCCGTGCAACAGACCCAGGTCAATCCGGTCGGCACCTATCCGAACCCGGTCACCCGCAGCGGCAGCGAGCAGTCGATCCAGTCCGGCGCCGCGTTCAATGTCGATAACGGCTACTGAGTAGCGTCGCGTCGGTTGCGTAACATCGAGGGGCTCCGCACCGTTGCGGAGCCCCTCGTATTGCGAGACGCTTGCCGCGTAAGACCCCGGTTTGCATTTGCCGGACGATTGGGTTGAATGGCGCGCCCAATCCTGACCGCCGGGGAAGCCATGCTCAAAACCGTCGCTGCTTTCGACCGTATCGGCGAAGAGAACGCGTTCGCCGTGCTCGCGCGCGCCACCCAGCTGGCCGCCGCCGGCCGCGACATCATCAATCTCGGCATCGGCCAGCCCGACTTCCGCACCCCGGATTTCATCGTCGAAGCGGCCGTGAAGGCGTTGCGCGACGGCCATCACGGCTACACGCCCGCGGTCGGCATCCTGCCGCTGCGCGAGGCGGTCGCCGCCGATCTCGGCAAGCGCTTTGCGGTCAGCATCTCGCCCGACGAAGTCATGATCATGCCGGGCGGCAAGCCGACCATGTACATGGCGATCCTGATGTTCGGCGAGCCGGGCGCCGACATTCTCTATCCCGATCCCGGATTCCCGATCTATCGCTCGATGATCGAATACACCGGCGCGCGGCCGATCCCGGTGCCAATCCGCGAGGAGAACGGCTTTGCCTTCTCGGCGGACGAAACGCTCAAGCTGATCACGCCGCAGACCAGGTTGCTTATTCTCAACTCGCCGGCCAATCCGACCGGCGGTGTCACGCCCAAGGCCGAAGTCGACAAGCTCGTCGCCGGCTTGGAGCGCTTCCCCGACGTCACGCTGATGTCCGACGAGATCTACGATCACATGGTCTATGACGGCGAGACGCATGTGTGTTTGCTGTCGTATCCGTCGATCCGCGACCGGCTGATCCTGCTCAATGGCTGGTCGAAGACTTATGCCATGACCGGCTGGCGGCTCGGCTACGCGATCTGGCCCGGCAAGCTCTACGACTACGCCCGCAAGCTCGCGGTCAATCTCTATTCCTGCGTCAACGCCGCCACCCAGTACGCCGGCCTCGCCGCGCTCACCGGACCGCAGGACGAATGCATCGACATGGTCGCCGAGTTCGACCGCCGCCGCAAAATCGTGGTCGCCGGATTGAACAAGCTGCCCGGCATGTCCTGCAACACGCCCAAGGGCGCGTTCTACGCCTTCCCCAACATCAAGCGCACCGGCTGGAAATCAAAACCGCTCGCCAATGCGCTGCTCGACGAAACCGGCGTGGCGCTGATCGGCGGCCCCGATTTCGGCGTGCTTGGCGAAGGCTATCTGCGCGTGTCCTACGCCAACTCGACCGAGAACATTCTGAAGGCGCTCGACCGCATGGGCGAGTTTTTGGCCAACAGAAAAGCCGCGTAAATAAACCCTCCCCTTGACGGGGAGGGTCGGCGGCCGCAGGCCGCCGGGGTGGGGTGAAGCCGCAAACTCAGTCTGCGAGATGGCAAACCAGATTGCCCGCAAGCTGCGTAAAAATCTGACTCTCGCGGAGCGGAAGCTTTGGTACGAGTTGCGCCCGCTGAAGGCGGAAGGATTTCACTTTCGTCGACAAGTCCCCATTGATGATTTGATAGTTGATTTCGCCTGCTATTCTGCGCGGCTTGTCATTGAGGTTGATGGCGGGCAACACAACACGGATGAAGGGCTCCGTACGGATGCTGCGCGAGATGCACATCTGTATTTTCAAGGTTTCAACGTGCTGCGTTTTTGGAATAACGAGGTGCTGGGAAACATCGAGGGGGTGATGTACGCGATCCGCGAGGCATTGCAAGCTCCTTACCCCCACCCCAACCCCTCCCCGCAAGGGGGAGGGGCTTAGACGCGCTCACCTCCAATCAGAGCACAGGCCTGGACCGCGGCATGAACACACATCTGTCCGAAGAGCAAATTCTCATGCGGCAGAGCTGCCGCGATTTCGTCGACGAGGTCATCATCCCGTTCATTCGCGGCAACTGGCAGCGCGAATGGTCGATGACGCCGGAGGACCGGCTGCCGCGGGAGATTCTCGAAGGCGCGGAAAAAGTCGGCATCCGCACGCTCGGCGTGCCGGAAGAATTCGGCGGCATCGAGCTTGATCGCGGCAGCGAGGTGGCGACGTTCGCGCTGATCGCCGAAGAGATCGCGCGCGGCGATTCCGGGCTGGCCGACAAGTTGGTGCAAAACTGGAAAGTCGCGGTGCTGTTGCGCAATCTGGCGCCGCGCCATCTGCAAGAAAAATGGTTCAAGCGGTTGCTCGCGGACCCGCAGTTTCTGCTGGCGCACTGCCTGACCGAGCCGCGCGGCGCCTCGGACCGTTGGCTCCCTTACAACGTGCCGGAAGCCGCCATGCAAACCCGCGCTGTGAAGAAGAACGGCGAGTGGATCATCAACGGCCGCAAGCAGTTCATCTCCAACGGCTACGATGCCGGCCTTTTCGTGGTCTATGCCAACACCAACCCGCAGGTCGGCATGCTGCAAGGCACGTCGAGTTTTCTGGTGCCGCGCGACACGCCGGGGCTCACCATCGCGCGCTGCAACGAGACCATCGGCTGCCGCTTCATGAACAACGGCGAGCTGGTGTTCGAGGACATGCGGGTGCCGGCCGACCATCTGCTGGTCGAGAGCGACGCGCTCGGCAAGGCCGCGGTCTACTTCCGGCCCGGCAAGATCATCCAGGCGGCCAAGAATCTCGGCGTCGGCGTGCGCGCCTTCGAGGTCACATCGGACTACGTGCAGAATTACGTGCAGGGCGGCCGCATCCTGATCAAGCATCAGGCGGTGGCGCTGCGGCTGGCCGACATGGCGACGCGCATAGAGGCGGTGCGCGGCTTGCTCGAACGCGCCGCGCGCGCCGTCGACGACAACGCGCCCGAAGCCGACACGCTGTGCAATATGGCCAAGGTGTTTGCCTCGGAGGAAATTCTCAAAGTGGCGCAGCACGCGCTCGAGCTGCACGGCGGCAACGGCGCCATGCTTGATTTCGGCGTGGAAAAGCTGTTCCGCGATGCCGCGATCTTCCTGCACATGGACGCCACCGTCGACGTCTCGCGGTTCAAGATCGTCAAGTCGCTGTTCCCGCACACCGCGGGAAAATACGCTGGGCCGGAATAGTCACTGCGTCAGCCGAAAGCCGATCACGACGATCGCCAACCCGGCGAGCTGCGACAGGCTCGGCACTTCGCCGAGCGCCAAAAAGCCGATCAGCAGCGAAAATACCGGCACCAGCGACGGATAGAGCGCGGCGCGGCTGGCGCCGAGCAGGATCACGGCGCGGGTGAACAGATAGATGGCGGCCGGCCCGGCGAACACGCCTTGCACCACGGCTTGCAGCAGGTTTTCCCACCACCCCGCGGCGGCGATGTTGTCGTAGGTGAAGAACAGGATCGGCAGCCCGCAGAGCGACAGCACGCTGGTGACCGCCGCGGCGCGCATCGGCGCGATCGACCACAGTCGCAGCAGCATGCCGAACACCGCGAACGAGCTGCCGGCCGCGACGAACAGCAGGTCGCCCAACAGGCCGTGCCGGCCCATGGTGTGCAGCGCTTCGGCGCCGATCACCGCAAGCCCGGCGACGATGATCGCGGCGCCGGCGATGCGCCGCGGCGGCAAGCTCTCTTTGATGAAGAGCCGCGCCAGGATGAGGCCGCCGACCGCCGCGCACGACGGTTGAATGATGCTGCCGTGGCCGAGCGGCACGTAGACGTAGCCGACATAACTCCACAGCGCGAGCGGCAGGCCGCCGAACACTGTCAGCGCGATGCCGCGGCGCCAGCCGAGCCCGCCGAGATCGCCGCCGCCTTCGGCCGCGACCAGCGGCAGCAGCGCCAGCCCGGGCCAGACGAAGCGGTGCAGCGATAAGACGAGCGGCGACATCCCGGCAAGCACGCCGTGCCGCGCCGCGACGAAGCCAAAGGCCCAGAACAACGCCGAGCCGGCGCCGCACAGCGCGCCTACCAACATCGTGCGCCGGCCGGTCGGCGGCGAGGAAAAATCCATGGCGAATCATAATCCGCCGCCGCCGCGGCAGACAAATGGCGATTATTTGCGGCTGGATTCGCGGCAGGCGAAGCTCAGGCCAGCGCGTCGGCGTCGCTGTCTTTGAGAAGATCGAGGCCGTTGGTGGCGACGACGCGGCCGCCGTCGAGGCAGACCACATGGGTGGCGATGCGGCGCAATTCGGCCGCCGAATGACTCACATAGACGATCGGCACGGCGGCTTCGTCGCGCAGCCGCACCAGATACGGCAAGATCTCGCGCTTGCGCGCCGCATCCAAAGAAGCGAGCGGCTCGTCGAGCAGCAGCAGGCGAGGGCGCATCAGCAAGGCGCGGCCGACGGCGATGCGCTGGCGCTCGCCGCCCGACAGCATGCGCGGCCGCCGCTCGAGCAAATGTCCGATGTCGAGCAGATCGACGACGTGGTCCAGCGAGCCGGCATCGCGCGGGCGGCCGCTCATGCGCCGCCCGTAATCGAGGTTCTGGCGCACCGAAAGATGCGGAAACAGCCGGCCGTCCTGAAACACGTAGCCAATGCGGCGCCGATGCGGCGGCACGTCGATGCGCGTCGCCGCATCGAACAACACCAGGTCGTCGAGCGCGATGCGGCCGCGGTCCGGCCGCAACAGGCCGGCGATCATGTTGACCACCGACGTCTTGCCGGCGCCCGACGGTCCGAACAACGCGGTGGCGCCGCCGGCCGCCTGAAAGCGCACCGCGACCTTGAATGCGTCGAGCTTTTTTTCGACCTCGACGGTGAGCACGGTCATTCCCCGTGCAAGCGGATGGCGGCACGCCGCGCGAACCATTCGGACAGCAGCAGCGCGGCGAGCGACAACGCGATCGCGACCAGGACGAGCCGGCCGGCGGCGGCGTCGCCGCCCGGCACTTGGGTCAAGGTGTAGATCGCGGCCGAGATCGTCTGCGTCTCACCCGGGATGTTCGACACGAACGTGATGGTGGCGCCGAACTCTCCGAGCGCGCGAGCGAAGCACAACAGCATGCCGGCGATCACGCCCGGCAACGCGAGCGGCAGCGTGACCGTGAGAAAAACCAGAAACCGGCTGGCGCCGAGCGTCGCGGCGGCATCTTCCAGGCGGCGGTCGATGGCTTCGAGCGACAAACGGATCGGGCGGATCATCAGCGGAAAGCCCATGATGCCGCACGACAGCGCGGCGCCGGTCCAGCGGAACGAAAACACGATGCCGAAATAATCATACAGAAACGCGCCGATCGGCCCGCGCCGGCCGAACGAGATCAGGAGCAGATAACCGGTCACGACCGGCGGCAGCACCAGCGGCAGGTGCACCACGCCGTCGAGCAGCGCCTTGCCCCAGAATTTTCGTCGCGCCAACAGCCAGCCGATGGCGATCCCGAACGGCAGCGCGAAGGCGGTGGCGACCACAGAGACGCGCAGCGACAGCTCGACCGCTGTCCACTCGTCTGAAGTAAGGTCAAACATGGCGTGAATAGAGAACAGCGTTCACGATGCCGGCGCCAGGACGGCAAAACCGTAGCGCTCGAAGATCGCCCGTGCCGCCGGCGAGCGCAGGAACGTCAAATACGCGGCCGTGTCAGGCTTGGCATTCGCCGTTGCTGCCACCGGATAGACGATCGCCGGGTGCGAATCCTCTGGGAACGTGCCGACGATCTTGACGCCTGGTTCGACCTTGGCATCGGTCGAATAAACGATACCGAGCGGCGCCTCGCCGCGCGCCACCAGAACAAGCGCGGCGCGCACGTTCGAGGTCATGGCCATCTTCGGCTCGACCGCAGCCCAGACGCCGAGCATTTCGAGCGCCTCCTTGGCGTAAATTCCGACCGGAACGGCTTTCACGTCGCCGGTCGCGATGCGGCCGTCGCCGGCGAGCTTGGCGAGATCGAAACCGGGCGCGATGGTCACGTTGCCGATCTTGGAATCCGTGGGCGCGATCAGGACCAGCGTGTTGCCGAGCAGATTGACCCGGCTGGCGTTGTCGATGACCTTTTTCTCCACCCCATAGTCCATCCACTTCAGATCGGCGGAGACGAAGGCGTCGGCCGGCGCGCCGGCCTCGATCTGCTTGATCAGCGCCGAGCTGGCGTCATAGCTCGCCACCACCTTGACGCCGCTCGCCTTGCTGAACGCCGCGTCGGCGTCGTCGAGCGCGTTCTTCATCGAGGCGGCGGCGAAGATGGTGATGGACTTTTGCTCGGCGGTGGCGGAATGCGCGGTGAAAGCCATCGCCAGCAAGGCGGCAAAAGCCGCGGCGCGGCCCTTTATCTGCACCATGACGGTTCTCCAATACGATCGCGCGCGGGGGCGCGCACGTCCGGCGGGCGGATATGTCGAGATTGCGACTGCCTTGGGGAACCGTCGTTCCGGGCGTTTACAGCGCGCGCGCAGCGCGCTGTGCGTCGTGCCGGACAATATGCCTCTGCGGATGGACCGAGGCAAGCGGCCGGCTTGAGCCTTGCCGCCGATGCATGTGTTATGGTCGCGGCCAGAAACGAGGATCGGAATGAGCGAGCCGGCGGCAGTCGAAGGCGAATACGACTACATCATCGTCGGGGCCGGCTCGGCCGGCTGCCTGTTGGCCAATCGGCTGTCGGCCGATGCGCAAAAGCGCGTTCTGCTGCTCGAAGCCGGCGGGCCGGACAACTGGATCTGGTTCCACATCCCAGTCGGCTATCTGTTCGCCATCGGCAATCCGCGCTCGGACTGGTGCTTCAAGACCGAGCCGGAGGCTGGCCTCAACGGCCGCGTGCTCAACTATCCGCGCGGCAAGGCGATCGGCGGCTCGTCGGCGATCAACGCCATGATCTACATGCGCGGCCAGGCCGCGGATTACGATCATTGGCGGCAGCTCGGCCTCACCGGCTGGGGCTGGGACGACGTGCTGCCGTACTTCAAGAAGCACGAGAACCATTTCCTTGGTGAAACTGACAAGCACGGCGCTGGCGGCGAATTGCGCATCGAGCCGCCGCGCGTGCACTGGAAATTGCTCGAAGCGTTCCGCGCCGCCGCCGGAGAGGCCGGCATCAAATCGATCCCGGATTTCAACACCGGCGATAACGAGGGCTGCTGCGCCTTTCATGTCAACCAGAAGCGCGGCCGGCGCTGGTCGTCCGCGACGGCGTTTCTCAAGCCGGTGCTCAATCGCCCCAATCTGCGGCTCGAGACCGGTTGTCTCGCCGAAGCCGTTTTGTTCGACGGCCGCCGCGCCGTCGGCGTGCGCTGGCGGCAGGGCGGGCTGACGCGCGCCGCGCGTTGCCGCGGCGAAGTGATCCTGGCGGCCGGCGCCATCGGCTCGCCGCAGCTTCTGCTGTTGTCCGGCGTCGGCCCGGCCGAACATTTGCGCGAGCGCGGTATCGCGGTCGTGCTCGACCGCCCGGGCGTCGGCGGCAATCTGCAGGATCATTTGCAGCTGCGGCTGATTTACAAGGTCGACGGCATCACCACCTTGAACGAGCGCTATCATTCGCCGCTCGGCTTCGCCGGCATGCTGGCCGAATACGCGCTGTTCCGCCGCGGCCCGCTCACCATGGCGCCGTCGCAGCTCGGCCTGTTCACCCGTTCCGATGCCGATCAGGTGCGCGCCAATCTCCAGTATCATGTGCAGCCGCTGTCGCTCGACAAGTTCGGCGACCCGCTGCACAAATTTCCGGCGTTCACCGCGAGCGTCGCCAACCTGCAGCCGACGAGCCGCGGCCACCTGCGCTTGCGCTCGCCCAATGCGGCCGACGCGCCGGCCATCCAACCGAACTATCTCTCGACCGATCAGGACCGCCGCATCGCCGCGAGCGCCATCCGCCTGACCCGCCGCATCGCGCGTCAGCCGGCGCTGGCGCCGTATCATCCGGCCGAGTTTCTACCGGGGCCGTCGGTGCCGGAGAACGACGAGCAGGCGCTGATCAAGGCCGCGGGCGACATCGGCACCACGATCTTTCACCCGGTCGGTACCGCCAAGATGGGGCTGCCGAGCGATCCGCACAGCGTGGTCGACGAGAAGCTGCGCGTCATCGGCCTGGAGCGGCTGCGCGTAGTCGACGCCTCGGTGATGCCGGCCATCACGTCGGGCAACACCAACGCGCCCACCATGATGATCGCCGAAAAGGGCGCGGCGCTGATCCGCGCCGCCGCCTGAGCGAAGCGCGCCCGGCGATGAAGATCATCTTCCGCGCAGTAGCGATCCTGATCGACCCGGCCGCCGCATGGCCGCGCGCCGCCAAGGAGCCGGCCGATTGGCTCGATCTGTTGACGCGCTATGTGGCGCTGGTGGCGCTCATTCCGGCGCTGGCCGGCTTCATCGGCGCCTGCATCATCGGCGTGATCGTGCCGGGCACGGGCGTGGTCCGTGCCTCGCTGTTCGACGGCATCTTCGGCGCCATCTTCTTCTATCTGGAAAATTTCGTGCTGGTGCTGCTGCTCGGCGTTTTGATCCATTTCGCCGCGCCGCTGTTTGGCGGCCGCAAAGGGTTTGCGCCGGCGCTGGCGCTCGCGGCCTATTCCTACACGCCGGTGTGGCTCGCCGGCGTATTTCTGCTGCTGCCCGGCCTGCGCTTTCTCACCTTGCTCGGCCTCTACGGAGTCTACCTTTTGCTCGTCGGCCTGCCGCCGATGACGCACACGCCACCGGAGCGATCGCGCGGTTTCGCGGCGCTGATCATCGCCGCCGCGCTCATCCTCACGCTGTTCGCCGGGTGGGCGCAGCACCGGGTGTTTGGCGGAGCGGCCGGAATTTAGACCCGTCATTGCTGTGCATGTTCACTAATTCGCTGATCGAATCTACCCGAGAGGGGCGATTCGATGCGCGACAACAGCTATGACCGGACGATCGAGCGCAATTACCTGCAGAAGTGGCGGTTT
>Ga0070741_10003819_pt1 | contig 36297 bp, 23 predicted proteins | sample Coa_R1_4_FD_66440 | JGI IMG/M metagenome (GOLD analysis project Ga0070741, IMG submission 66440) | Surface soil microbial communities from Centralia Pennsylvania, which are recovering from an underground coalmine fire - Coalmine... | ecosystem: Environmental > Terrestrial > Soil > Unclassified ... | reverse complement strand
TATTCGATCAAAGCGACTACATTCGCGGGAGTGTTTGTGGATGGCGACCGAGAACGCCTATCCTATGAGGCCGATGCGTATTTAAGTCAGTTGAGTTACTATGCGGGCGATCCCAATCCACAAATGCCGCGCGACACCTTCGAGCGCCTGATGCAATATCCCACATGGCCGACCGAGTGGGCGCCTCATATGGTGTTCATGGCCTATGCCGACTGGATGCAAACCGGCGACAAACACTGGTTGGCACAGCATTACGAATCGCTAAAGACGAAGACGCTGGCGGATCGTGTCGGAAGCGACGGGCTGGTCCACAGTAACGCAGCACAAGTCCATCGGAATGACACTGTGGATTGGCCGGCCGGTGAGCGCGATGGCTATGTATTTACACCCATCAACACCGTTGTAAACGCGTTTCATCTACGTGCAGTCGAGGAGATGCGCCAACTCGCACTCGCCCTGGGTAAAGAGAAGGACGCCGAGGAGTATGCCAACAATGAGCGCATATCGTTAGCAGCCTTCCAGCGGCAGTTCTTTGATCAAAAAACGGGCTTGTACCGTGACGGTGCTGGGACTGACCACGCGTCCCTGCACGCCAATTTGTTTCCTCTCGCGTTTGGGCTCGTCCCGCGGGATAAGCGCGAGCATGTTGCTGAGTGGCTTGCAAGTCGTGGCATGCGCGCGTCCGTCTATGCAGCCCAATATCTACTTGAAGGCCTGTTTGAGAATGGTCAGTCCAAGGCTGCACTGGAAGAGATCACAGCTCCAGGCGATCGGAGTTGGCGCCACATGATAGACAGCCGAACGACGATCACCTGGGAGGCATGGGATCAGCGCTACAAGCCAAACCAGGATTGGAATCACGCGTGGGGTGCGGCTCCGGCTAACTTGCTGCCGCGCTTCGTCCTCGGTGTACAGCCGAGCAAGCCGGGATGGACTGAGGCGGAAATTGCGCCGCATCCGGGCGAACTCCAGTTTGCGAATGGAACTGTTCCAAGTCCCCGTGGTTCGATCAAGTTGGCTTGGAAGCGATCCTCGACGTTCACACTCTCGGTGGAACTGCCGTCATGGGTGACGGCGCAGGTGCGGCTGCCCGCGTTTGACGGCTCACACGGCGTCTGGAACGAAGGGCAACCGGCGCGGGCTCACCGCGACGGCTCATGGTGGGTCTTGGATCAGGAAGTAAGCGGAAAAGTGTACTTAGAAGAGCGGTGAGTTCTATCTCTATCAAGCGAGCCACCTGCACGAGCATGACCATCGTCGGAAGTGGGCAACATAGTTGAACACTTTTCGCCTTGGCTGCCTGCGCTCTACATTTCGCAGGATTCCACGGAAAAAGCCAAACTGCTAAGAACACTACTCTCGAACTGCTTGACGCCGTAAGCGCAACGCGTACTTGCAGCTATCCCTTCGACCTCAGCTTCAAAAGAGCCAAAACGGAAGAATGGTCGGGGCGATTGGATTTGAACCAACGACCCCCTGCTCCCGAAGCAGGTGCGCTACCAGACTGCGCTACGCCCCGAACCTATTGATGCTGCCGGAGAGTTGCGCCAAAGAGAATCAGCGCTCGCCGGCTGAAAAGCCCGCGTCCGACTCAACCAGTCTAACAGAATCCTGGCGGTGCTAGGTCGCACAGCACTCGCCGCTAACTCTTTCTCGTGGGTTGCGGCATCGGAGTGGCCGGTGACGGTTTGATTCCCTTGGCCTGCAGGGAAGCCGCAGATGATCGTTTATTCTCCGCTGATGATCTTTGCTTCGTCTGCGCCGTGCCGGAGGCCGCTTTGCTTTGCACAGGACTTGCTGTCGACGGTTTAGATGCCTTGGTTTGCATCGGCGTCGCGGGTGAAGGTTTCGCCGTTGTCTGCTTTCCTTGCGTAGGCTGAGGGGGCATCGGGGTTGCCGGCGAAGGCTTCTTGTGAGTACCCGGTTTCCCTCCTGTTCCTGGAGGTGCGGAACTCGACGGCCCTCTCTTCGTAGCAGCGCCAGGCACATTCACACCCGGAGCTTCCTTCAGTGGTTCAGGAGCCTTTCTGCGTGTGCTTCTCCGCGGTTGGTAGTGCGAGGTCCCACGCGCGTGAACACCGGGAATACCGTACGCTTGACCGTGGCGAACGATCGAGCTTTCGTCGAAAGTCTGCGAGTTCGAGCCGTCGAAATGTGCTCCTGGCGGCACGAGCGTGTTGCTGACGAAGCGTCCCGGCATCGACCCAATACGAACCTCGATCCGTGAGCTGTCGATACCTTTCTCCTGCACGAGATACTGTCGCGCATTGAGTGCGCGTTCCGCGCCTGCCTCCGGATGCTCGTTGGCCGAAGAGTTGCCGACCATCACGAGCCTCGCACTGGACTGCTGCTGCATCGTAAGCGCAATGTCATCGAGACACCCCTTCGCCTCGTTATCGACACGCACTGGACGGCGGTGATCACGTTCGAAGCTGATGTGGCAGAGATCCTGCGTCTCCGCAACCGTCGGCGTCGGCGGCGTGGTCAGGGTTACCTGCGTATTCGACTGCGCCGTCTGGCCAAGATCGTCCACCACATTGCAGGTGACCGTGATCGTCGTTGCCTGCAGTCCGGCGGTCGAAAGCTTTGCGGTTGGTCCTGTAGCCGTGATCTGGCCGGCGCTCGCACTGTACGAATAGGTGAGCGGCCGATTCTGCGGACTGGTTCCCGTCGTACTAATATCGATCGTCGTTCCGGCCGTCGCGGTCGATGGAGTCGCGGAGCAGGTCAGTGTCGGAGGTTCAAATGGCTTGATCGTGAAGGGCGTGGTGCACGACGCCTGCTGCCGCGCCTTCATTCCCTGAACGACATGCGCGCTCACCTCGTACTCCCCTGGCGCGAGTCCGGTTGTGTCGATCGTCGCCTGCGCCTGATCGGGTTTCAGCTTGCCGCCGTTGGTCTTCCACGTGTAGGCAGCCGGCCGCTTTGCATCGAAGTTGACGGACGCCGCCGTGATGGTGATCACATCTCCGGGATAACCAACTGCCGGTTCAGCCTTGCACCCCACGTCGAGCGCCTTGGCCGCAGTGACCTCGCCCAGCTTCACGACCAGTCCACCGGAAAGTTTCAGTGCGTCGATTTCACCGAAGCCACCTTTGACCTTCTCCGGCAAGACCAGTGGGCCGTAGACGACCTGCGAGTATTGCCAGTCCGCCTGAATAATGCGAACCGCAAGATGGTTATGGAAGAACGGAGCTGTGTAGTCGAGTCCGCCGCCGCCTGATACTCCCCAGCCCCAGGTCAGCGGTTGGTCCACAGGGCCGTTGTACCGCGCACCGCCGCCGAGAGCATGAAGGAACGGGATCCACGGGCCCAAGGGCACTCGGAATACCGGACCTGCTTGTGCCGTATAGACGAGTTGTGAGCAGCCCTCGCCCACACAGTTTGGGTTGTAAACAGCGTGTTCGCGTACACCGGAAAAATATCCGGCCTCCGTCGCGACACCGATATAACGATTGAAGTAGCCCGTCACACTTATCGTGGCGTTGGCGTTGTTCACATCGAAGTACTGCTTGAATCCCACGCCGCTGTTGATCGGGTGGAAGTAGCCGTAGCCGCCATAAATATCAACGCGCGAGTCCGGATATTCCGTGGCGCTCTTGCTGGCCTGCGCGCTCATGTTCGCGCTCGCGCCGAGAAGGCTGGCGGCGACTGCGAGATGCGCAATCAGCCGTTGGCGGAATGCGAACATGCGGCGGACTCCTTGAGACTCGAGAGACTAGCGGCTAAGCACGGCAGGAACTCTCCGGGCAATGTACTGCAGCCATTCTGGCTTTGCACGAGAAGTTCCACAAACCTCTGTCGATGTAGTCAGTTGTGCAACGGGGGTGTAGTTGCACTATCCCCCGAGCGGGCCGTACACTAACACAATGAAGGGCGTGTACTGCTGCCAGTGTCTCAGTTGTTGTTGTTGCCGCTGATACCGCCCCTGTGCGGGTTGGATCGATGCTCTGCGCGTCTCCGGCCCTTCCTCTCCTGAAAGACCACTAAGAGAAAGCTGGATCAGCACACTGGAGATTTCTGCCAGTTGTCATACATCCGTCTCTCTTCCGGAGGCCTGAATGCCTGCCACTGCAAACGAAACCGCGCCCTCCATCGACGAGATTCATCGTCACAGATTGAACCATTTGCAGGCGCTGGAAGCCGAAAGTCTATACATCCTGCGCGAAGCAGTCGCGGAGTTCGCGCGCCCGGTGATGCTCTATTCCATCGGCAAAGATTCAAGCGTGATGCTGCGCCTGGCACAGAAGGCGTTTTACCCGGGCAAGATTCCGTTTCCACTCCTGCACGTGGACACCAGCTATAAGTTTCGCGAGATGATCGCCTTTCGCGACTCGTACGCGCTCGAGATTGGTGCTGAACTCATCGTCCACCGCAACGAACAGGCACTGGCCGCCGGAGCAAGCCCCTGGACTTTGGGCACGCAGAACTGCTGCGGCGCGCTAAAGACACGTTCGCTGCTGAGCGCGCTTGAAGCTGGCGGATTCGACGCAGCATTTGGCGGGGCGCGTCGCGACGAGGAGAAGAGCCGTGCCAAGGAGCGTGTCTACAGCTTTCGGGATGTGCACGGCCAGTGGGATCCCAAAAATCAACGGCCGGAACTATGGAGTCTCTACAACTCCCGCCTTCGCAAAGGGGAGTCGATCCGTGTCTTCCCGCTGTCGAACTGGACGGAGCTCGACATCTGGCTCTATCTCTATGTCGAGCAGATTCCGATCGTGCCGCTCTACTTAGCCGAGGAGCGGCTCGTTGTAAACCGTGGCGGAACGCTGACGCTCGTCGATGAAACGACGCGCCTGCTGCCGCATGAACGTCCAGAAAAAATGAAGGTTCGGATGAGGTCGCTCGGCTGTTCACCGTGCACGGGAGCCATCCGCAGTGACGCCGACACCCTGCCGAAGATCATCGAGGAGCTTATCGGCTTTCGCCGCAGCGAGCGGGAGAATCGCGCGATCGACCACGATGAAGAAGGCTCCATGGAACTGAAGAAGAGAGAGGGATATTTCTGATGATCACGACTGACGTTCCGCAGATCCACGGCTCTCGATCGGAGCTTGCGCGTGAACACGCGTTTCGTGCCTTTCTCGACCGCCATCTCGATCAGGAGATGCTTCGCTTCACAACGGCGGGCAGCGTAGACGATGGAAAGAGCACCCTGATCGGCCGGCTGCTGCACGACACCAAAAGCGTTTACGACGATCAGCTCGCCTCGATTCGCGCGAGCCGCGTAAACCGCTCTGGCGGTGAACTCGATCTTTCGCTGTTGACGGACGGTCTGCGCGCTGAACGCGAGCAGGGAATCACGATCGACGTTGCGTACCGTTACTTCTCGACGGCGAAGCGCAAGTTCATCATCGCCGATACCCCAGGCCACGAGCAGTACACGCGTAACATGGCCACGGGAGCATCGACGGCGAATGTTGCCATCGTGCTTATCGACGCCAAGGCCTTTTCCAGAGCAGGATCATTGCTGCCCCAAACCCGGCGGCACACCTTCATCTCGAGTCTCCTGCGCATCCCGCACGTGGTAGCCGCTGTCAACAAGATGGATCTGGTTGACTATGACGAGAACGTCTTCCAACACGTACGTGCTGAGTATCTCGAGTTGGCCAGCCGCTTGAGGCTTCACAGCGTTGAATTGATTCCGGTGAGCGCTCTGGCTGGCGACAACATTGTCGAACCCTCGACTGCGATGGGTTGGTATACCGGGCCAACGCTGCTCGAGTACCTCGAAGATATACCGCTGCAGACAATCCATCCGGCCTCTGAGCCGTTGCGCTTCCCAGTGCAACTCGTGCTACGGCCCGATGCTGGATTTCGGGGATTTGCGGGCCGTATCGAACGCGGCGAGCTTCGCGTGGGCCAAACAGTTCGCGCGCTGCCAAGCGGCCGAACAACGCGCGTGACCAGCATCGTCACATACGATGGCGAACTCAAGGAGGCGCGAGCGGGACAGAGCGTCACTCTAACGCTTGAAGACGAGATCGATCTCAGCCGTGGTGAGATGCTTGTTGATGCGCATGCCGAACTTCCTTTGACCCGCAATGCCTTCCGATCAAGCCTTGTCTGGATGAACGAACGGCCTCTCGCCGCTGGTCAAACCTACGTCCTTAAACACACGACGCGTCTCGTCCGATCGACGGTCCGCTCAATCAGGCATAGGGTCGATGTCGTGACTGCCGAGCACCATTCGGCGTCGACGCTGAAGATGAACGACATTGCGGAAGTCGAATTCGAGACGAATTTGCCTCTGTTCTTCGACACTTACGAAGACAGCCGCTCAACCGGCTCATTCATCCTGATTGATCCTCTGACCAACGCGACGGTCGCGGCAGGTATGATCTCCGCTCCTCTCGAGACGGCGCTGGTGGCGAAGGCCTCGAGACCGAACCCCGCGTTCATTTGGTTGCGTAACGATCGCACGCTGCTGGGCCGCACCCTGAATCGATTTGTGGAAACGCACGAAGCCGCGGTCGATATCGATGATCCTCTCATTCCAGAGTCATCGCTTCCGGCCGTGGCGCGAGGGCTCCAACTCGCGCAGGTTGCCGCGCTTACTGCACGCGACGACCTGCGACCGGCGACCCTTGAAGCCATCAGAAACATCGCCGGTGACGCCTTCATCGACAATGAACAGCACCTTGAGCAGTGGCTGAAGGAGCGGCAATGAGCGATCTCACTCTCGACAGGCTTCCGGATGCAGAGCAACTATTTGCAGAGCAACTGGTGACTGAGATCATTCGCCAATCCAGCGGACAGAATCTCTGTCTCACAAGCAGCTTTCAGACCGAGGACATGGTTGTGCTTCATATCATTCGCCAGCATATGGCTGATGTTCCCGTGATCTTCCTCGACACCGGCTATCACTTTGCGCCTCTGCTTGAATACCGGGATCGTCTCACTCACGACTGGAAGCTGAACCTCATCAACGCAGCCCCATCTACCACAGTCGCCGAACACGAGGCGCAATTCGGCTTGCTGCACGTCATCGATCCCACGTATTGCTGCCAGATGCGCAAGGTTGAGCCGCTCATGCGTTCGCTCGAGCCATACACCTGGTGGTTCACTGGACTGCGTCGTGAGCAGTCACCGACCCGAGCCAACCTCAAAAAGATCGAAGACCATCGCCTGCCCAGCGGCAAGCAGATGAAGAAGATCAGCATTCTTGCCGACTGGACCTGGGGCCAGGTTGAGACTTACGCCAAAAAGCATGACATTCCTCGGCTCTCGCTCTACGATGAAGGCTATACCAGCATCGGCTGCGAGCCATGCACCGCCCGCCCCGCTGCTGGAGCGGATCCTCGCAGCGGTCGATGGGGCGGCACAAAGCTTGAGTGCGGCATCCATACCTTCAGCGAGCGCGCGTAAACGACGGAGTTTCCATGCGTGAACGGCGGTCCATCGTCGAACAGTGGCAGCAAGAAAAACCCACTGCTCTCGTCGCGCTTGTCCGGGTTGAAGGCTCAAGCTATCGTCGTGTCGGCGCACGCCTGCTGGTGCGCCCCGACGGCACCACCATCGGCTCCATCTCCGGCGGCTGTCTCGAAGCCGAGGTTGCCCGCAAAGCCCGATGGGCTATACGCAACGGCGCTGTAGTGGAGCGCTTCTCGACAGTCTTCGACGACACAGAAGAGATCCCATATGGCCTCGGCTGTGCCGGCACGCTCGATCTGCTCATTGAACCCGTTGACACTTCCGAAGCCGCCGCTCTTTTGAATGCCATGGCCGAATCGCTCACCGGATTCCGCCGCAATGTTGTCACATGGCTCCCCGCGATCGGAAAGCCTCTGCGCCGCGCTGTCTATGACGAATCCGGAACGGTTCTGTTCGAGAGCACCGGCAATTCCTCAGACGTTCCCGTCTTTGACGAATGGCTTGAGCCTCCTCAGCGCCTCCTGCTCTTCGGCGCCGGTGATGATGCGCAACCGATATCCCAGCTTGCCTCGCTCATGGGTTGGCGGACCTTCATCTTTGACAGCCGGCCGCAACTCGCGCGCCGAGAACGTTTCTCCACCGCCGAAACAGTCTTTGTATCCAGCGAATTCACGACCGTTGTGCCGCAACCTGACGATGCGGTAGCGATTATGAGTCACAGCTACGAGCAGGATCGTGCCTGGTTGAGTGCGCTTCTGCCGCATAAACCGCGTTACATCGGCCTTCTCGGCTCGCGGCACAGGAGTTCACTGCTTCTCAGCGAAGCTGCTTCCATACTTGGTTGGAGCATAGATCAGGCCTGCCATAACGTCTTCGCACCCGTAGGTCTCGATCTCGGCGGCGATGGTGCTGAGGCAATCGCGCTGGCCACCATCGCTGAAATTCAGGCATGTTGCCAGGGCAAGCTTGGTCATTCGCGACGCATGACGGCAGAGATCGTTGCTGATCAGATAGCCCGAGGCGGATCGGCGCGATATCTGCAGACGCAGTGTGCGTTGTGACCATTGCAGCCGTTGTGCTCGCAGCCGGAGCATCACGCAGGCTGGGGCGTCCGAAGCAAGACATCGTACTCGCTGGAGAAACACTCCTCCAGAGAACCGTCAGGCTAGCGCGCGAAGCCGCACTCTCTCCAGTCGTCGTAATCCTGCGCAAACAAGCCGAAGACGGTGAAATCGCACCTTCGCCGGATTTGATCGTCCTCGTCAACCAGGAGTCTGAAAAAGGCATTGCATCCTCAATCTGCTGTGGGATCACAGCCGCCTCCAGCGATACCGTCGCAGGCGCAGTGATCCTCACCTGCGATCAACCTGCGCTTCGCGTAACACACCTGTGCGCCCTGGTGGAAGATCAACATCGCTTAACCGGCTCCGCCTATGGCGGTTCCATCGGAGTTCCGGCATATTTTCCTGTCGAGTTCTTCCCATCCCTGCTGCAACTACGCGGCGACACCGGTGCTCGCAGCCTGCTGAGGAACGCGCATCCGATACAGGCCGAAGAGCTCAATCTTGATATCGACACAGAAGACGACCTTGAGGTCGCTCGCGCTCTGTTCAAATGACCGCCAGGCGGCTAAGACGCGAGTTGGCTTAAAAATTCTTCCAGCAAATTTGCCGCGACGACGCTGCGATATATCGCCGTCGAACGAATATCATCGATCGGCTTCGCCTCTCGAATCAGCGCCGCACGTCCTGTTCTAACTGTCGCCTCAATCTCTTCCGGCGCGAGTGAACGCCGACGGAGCGCGTCCTCTACACCCGCACAACGCAAAGGCCGATCGGCCAGGGAAGCGGCGCCGATACGGATCTCCTCGATTCTCTGCTGCTGGACCAGAGCAACACACGCGAGCGCCGTCTTCGAAATCGCCTGTGCGTTTCGTGTTCCAACCTTGCGGATGTACTGCTGCCATCCCGCGTAACTGCGGGGCACGCTCACGCAGTAGAGAATCTCATCAGGCTCAAGCTGCATTCGCTTATAGCCGAGATGAAACCCGCTGTACGGGATCGTTCGCTCGCCACGAACACTCAACAGAGTCACCGCTGCATCGTAGGCAAGTAGCGGCGGCGGAGTATCTGCCGCAGGCGATGCATTGCAGATGTTTCCTCCTATCGTCGCGCGGTTCTGGTTTGCAATCGAGCCAGTCCAGGATGCCGCTTGAACCAGCAATGGAAGCTCCTTCGCGATCGTCTCGTTCCGTCGGATATCGGTGAACGTTGTTCCAGCGCCAATCTCTACGACGCTCTCACTCACTCGCACGAACCGCAGCTCACGCAGATGCTGAATTGAGATAAGCGACCGTGACCCAAGCCTGCCCGTGTTCAACGCGACCATCAGCTCGGTCCCACCTGCGATCAACGCATGGCGCCCGCGCTCGGATGCAATCTGCGTCAGCAACGCTTGCAGAGTTGGCGGCGCGCTCAGCTCGTATGCCGCAACATCAGACCGCATTTTGCGCCTCGGCTGCCTTCCGCACGGCTTCGAAGATCCGCATATATCCCGTACAGCGACACAAGTTTCCCGCAAGACCTTCCTGAATTTGTTCGAGCGTCGGCTTCGGGTGTTTCTCCAGCAGATGATGAGTCGCCAGAATCATCCCCGGTGTGCAAATGCCGCACTGCGCTCCGCCGTTTTCAAGAAAACACTGCTGAATCGGATGCAGTCGCCCCTCCGTTGAAACGCCTTCGATCGTGCAAAGACGCGCGCCGTTCGCCTGCAGCGCCGGAATGAGACACGAGTTCACGAGTTCCCCATCCATCAACACAGCGCAAGCGCCACACTCGCCTTCGCCACAGCCCTCTTTCGTTCCGGTCAGGTCAAGGTCCTCCCGCAGCACATCCAACAATCGCTTGATCGGAGGAACGTCAACTCGACGCTGCTCACCATTCACCGTCATTTGAAGGCTAGCTCTCATGCATTCACCTCGGGCAGAAACTCGCCCAGCTTTTCAGGGTCCAGATCCTCGCTCCCGCCATGCGCCGGATCCGTAAAGCTGTGCGCCTTCTCGAAGATATCCTCGGGCAGAAGAGGAATCGAATCAAAACCGAGCCCCGTCGCGTTCTCAATCGCGTTCAGAATTGCAGGCGCAGGCCCGTCCATTGGCAGCTCGCCAATCCCCTTTGCTCCGCACGGTCCATGCACAGACGGGACCTCCTCAAAGTACACGTGAATCTCCGGAAGATCCGCGCTCGTCGGCATGATGTAGTTCGTCATCTGGTTGTTCATCATGCGTCCGTCCTTCCAGACACACTTCTCATACAGTGCATACCCGATGCCCTGCGCCACTCCACCTTCGATCTGGCCCCTCGCGAGCACGGGGTGCATAATCTTCCCAACTTCCTGCATAGCATCGAAGCGCGTCAGCGATGCACTATACGTATTCAGATCGACAGCGACCTCCGCGACGTAAACCGCCCATGCGTAGGCAGGATACGCATCGCCGTGAAACAGCTCATCATTCCACTCGACCGGCCGCACCGGCTCATAACGGACAGAGCACCGCAGCTCGCCGTGCGCGTTCAAGTATGCCAAAGCAGCTTGCGTAAACTGCTCTGGCGTATGGTCCTCAGGCAGCCCGGATTCGATCCGCAGCTTCTCGAGCAATTGCGCACTCGCGCGCTCCACGAGCTTCCCTATGACCATCGCTGTACGGCTTGCAACGGTTGGGCCTGAGTCGGGAACCAACGCCGTATCCGGTTGTGCAATCACCACCTGCTCATAGGGAATTCGCAGCGTCTGCGCGGCAACCTGGCACAGAATCGTATTCGTGCCCTGGCCGAACTCCGTCGACGAAACAAGAATCTGCGGCCTCCCGTCCGCCAAAAGTTCAACCGCTACAACTGAATTCAATCTGCGCTCGCCCGACCCCGTGAATCCTGACCCATGCATGAACGCCGCAATCCCCAGACCGCGCTTGATCGCCGACCCGCGGTTCTCTTGCGCAAATCGCGCGAGCTTCGCATAGTAATCACTTTCTTCCAACGCACGCGCAAGCAGATGTCGCATGTCGACCGGCTCCGTCAACAGCTGGCCCGTTGCAGTCCGGTCACCGGTAGCCAAAAAGTTGCGGCGCCGCAACTCTTCCGGCGAAATCGCAACCACGCGCGCCACTTTATCCATGTGACGTTCCAGTGCGAACAGCGACTGCGGTGCACCGAACCCTCGGAACGCTCCGTGCGGCGGAAGATTTGTCGCCATCGCCTTTGCCCGTACTCGCACGTATCGCCACTTGTACGGCCCTGGTGCATGAATCGTAGCGCGCGATAGAACCACCGGTGAGAGCGTGGCATACGCTCCTCCGTCCAAAGCAATATCAATCTCGCACGCGAGCAGCTTGCCGTCCTTCGACACTGCCGTGCGGTGTCGCGTACGCGACGGATGTCGCTTCGTCGTCGCTGCCATATCTTCAGCGCGGTCATAGATCATCTTCACCGGATGTCCGCATTTCATTGCGAGCAAGGCCGCATGCGTACCGATTACAGACGGGAAATCTTCCTTGCCGCCAAACGCCCCACCCGTCTCCGTCTGGATCGCTCTGCACTTTTCTTCCGGAAGACCAAACACCAGAGTTAGTGCGTGCACCAGGTAATACGGGCACTGCATCGAGCCGCGCACGCAGACGCTGACAACGTTTCCCTTCTCATCCTTCTCGCACTCCGCGACCACTCCATTCGGCTCAATGTAGAGCTGCTCCTGCGCGCCCGTGTGATACTCGCCCTCAACGATGTAGTCAGCAGCTTCAAACGCTGCAGCAAGTCCATCCTCCGTCTCTTTCGCTTCACCCGAGTACAAGACATATTGCTTGAAGCAATTTGCTGTCCCGCCATACTCGCTGCCTTCCCAGACGATCCGATCCACATCGTTGTTTGCTACAGCGGCCTCTGACTCCTCAATCGTGAACACACCGGGCAATTCGTCATACTCAATGCGCACCCCCGCAACTCCCGCCAGCAGTGCTGCTTTCTCCTGATGCGCAAGCAGCAGGATCGGCTCCTCCGGATGGTTCACCATATCTGCAGCCAGGCAGAGATGATCTTTTGTCAGATGTACGATCGTGTTTTCGCCAGGAATATCATTCGCGCGCACGATCGCGAACTGCGACCAGTCAACCTCCGGCGCGAAGTGAATCGCTCCAATGCGACCGCGTGCAATGGACGACCGCACGGTCGCGCCATGCCACATTCCCGGAAGGCTCAGGTCATCAATGTACTTTGCCTGGCCCAGCACCTTCGCTCGTCCCTCTTTTCGGAGAGGCGACGTCCCCACAATGTCATCACGTTCCGGCATAGCTCACGCGGTCAACGGCTTTAGATTCCGAAAAGGATAGTACGAAAACCGTCTCCGCGTCACGCCTATGCTTCAGAAGTGACGAAGCCGCGATCGCGGCTGCGCATCCGCCGCCCGCTGGCTGGTCACTTCAGAAGACCCACTCGGCCGCTCCATCGTTCGCTCAATCGACCGGCTGACGAGATCACGTGAGCCAAGTCCAACCGCGAGCGATAGCGTCAGAACAATACCGCCGAACAGAATGCCAAACGCAAGACTCACGATGGAACCGCCGATATGCAAATGGTCGAGAGCCATCGCGGCCGCGAGCACCATAACCAGCCACTTCACTCCGACCGACAAAATCCTTGCATACTGCAGCTGCGCATTGACTGCGCTGATCAGCACGGACCGCGCGAGAAACCGTGCAATCACAGTACCCGCGAACAGAATCAACACCGCTCCGATCACATGCGTCAGATAGGGCAGCAGAAAGATAGGCATCTGGTTATCGGCAGAATAGGACGCTGCAAAGGCCGATATCCCAATCGCCACGCCGACGAGCGTGCAAAGCCAGAACAGGGCGCGTGAAGCTAGTCGTGAAGGCGGTTGATTCGATGTCCACTCGAACAAACTCGCTGGTGTGGCGCTCCCGGTTCCTCTACTCAGCCGTTCGTCAAAACGCGTCATTGTCAGGATGCGCCGAACCAGCCCGCCGAGGATCGCACCCACGATCGCGAATAAAACCACCGCGACAAGAAACGCAAGCAGTCCAGGAAGAAAGCTGACCAGCACGACCAGCACACGATGCATGGACTGACGAAGTGCAAATTCGATCTGCTGACCCATCATCCATTCCTTTCCGGACTGCGTATATGCGGCAATACCGCGCTCGAGTTGAAGCAGAATTGTCATGGATTAAACCGATCCGGCCAGCGCCAGCGGGCCACAAGGTAAGGCTTCTCGCGTTCGAACGCAGCAGCTGTCTCCTCGCGATGAGCTGCCGCAGTCGCATCGTCTGTCACTGTTCTCACCGTGGAAGCAACCCAGGCCAGGTACACCGGTGTGAATGCTCCCAGCAAGTGCCCGCGATTCAGAGACCGCAGGTGAAACGCGAGTGCAAAATCATAGACCAGTCGTGCCCAGAGCGCCGGCCCCATCGTAAACGCCTCTGGCTCTGCGATGGACAGCTTCTTCAGCGCAAGCAGCGACTGCGGTGGCAGAGCGAGAGCCCAAATCTCCTGCAGATTTCGGTGAGCCAGCCGGAACGCCTCCACCATACCCGGCAGCTCCTCGGCAATATCTCCGCTGCCGCCATTCTTCTGCCCAGCCGGCGGTTCACGCATTGCGGCGGCCGGCCCGCGGGACCGCTGCCAGAACTGAGCCTTTGCTTCTATCTCCGCGAAGATGCCTCCCGCAACCGTCACGAACAGCGTGTTGAAATCCGACGCTGCAGGCGCCGACGGTATCGGTGCGCCGGAATCCACCTGGCGCGCGCTGAATCCTGCCGCTGCACTCTCCGCCACAGGCCAAAGCAGCGCGTCCGCTTGAGACGCAGCCTGACGCTGAGCCACCGATGCCATCCGCTCCGCCATCCGGCGCGACATCGCCGCATCCATCGGCAAGGGAAACCGAATGTTTGCTGCGAACAGCGCCCGTGTCAACGGGTAAAGCAGCGCCGATGCTACCAAGCCATCATGCGCTCCCAGAGAATACGACGGCACAGCCAGATCGCCGCCCGCTGCAATCCTGTCCGCCATCTCGCGGATTGCCCTCACCGGCAACGCCGCAACATCTGCACCCAGCAGAAGCACCTGCGTCGCATCGTGCCGCTGCATCAGTTCGTTCGCAGCCACGTAGTCGCCCGCGGTCAGCACCCAGTCACTACGTACGCGGGTTCCATCAAACACGGTCAGCGGCAGCGCCGGTGTGAACTCCGGCTCCTCGATATCCGGAGAGGCGATCAACACCTCATCCCGCCTGAAGACCGTCGCCAGGTCCGCCAGCAGCCCCGACAACACATCATCCGGCAATGATGGTACACACAACAGCAGGCGAGGCGAATCGCCCCCCTGTGACCGCTGTTCAGCAGCAGCTTGTGGTGAAGCGCCTAAGCCTTCGATGCTGGAGGGAGATGCCATAGCAATCAGTCAAATGCCCTTCTGCAACTTGGATGCGCTCACACACAGTCTATGCCCTTCACCCGAGTAGTTCACGCACGCCCGCCAATGGTATGTGCAGCCACGTCGGGCGGTTATTCAGCTCGTACGCAAGTTCATAGCAAGCCTTCTCCAGCAACAGCGCTCGCAAGAACAGCTGTGCCTTTTCTGGCGCGGGCATCAGTCGGCTCCCATCAATCGTCTCCCGGTATCCCCGCAGGAACTCGTTCGAAACCGAGCGCTCCCACAGCGTCGCCCACGGCTCCAGCGTCGAGCTGTGTTCCGGCCGTCGGGCGCTGTGTCTCCCCAGCGTGGCGTGCGCCCCATAGCTGAAGCTGCGCAGCATCCCGGCAACGTCTCGCAACGGCGACTGTTTCTTTCGCCGCTCCTCCAGCGATCGCGCCGGCTCTCCCTCAAAATCCACGAATAGGAAATCCGTCCGCGCGCGCAGAAGCTGCCCAAGATGCAGATCCCCATGAATCCGAATCCGCTGCCCAAACTGCATCGGATCGCCACTCAACTCGGCCAGCCGCTCCTTCACTCCGCCGCGTCGCCCTAGAACCTCCTGCGCCTGCTCCACCGTCTCGGGCGTGAACTCGTGCTCGGAAGCAGCCAACGTACGCTCCAGCAGCGCCAGAGCAGTCGTCACCTGCTGCTCAATTCTCTCCCGCTCCGTCGCAAGCTCCTCACCGGTAAACGGCTCGGCCTCAAACGCCACATCACTTGTCGGCGTCGCCAGCGCGAGGTGCAACTCCGCCGTTCGCTGGCCCAGCAGATGCGCCGCTTCCAGATACAGTCCAGCGTGCTCCCGCGCCTCAGGAGGAAGATCATCCGCCCGGTCGAATGCTGCCGGAGAACCAACAGACGACGGCGCCGGACAACCGACAACCGACTCGTAATATTGCCCGAGTTCCTCCAGCGTCCATGCCCATCCATCGCCCTGGTTGCGCGCAAACGCCTGCAGAAATGCAACCGTCGCAGAATCACTCGCGCGATGCAGATCGCCGAGATACGCGGGAATGTGTTCGAAATGCGCAGTCTCCGTCAGAAAACGCGTCATTTCCACCTCAGGATTCTCACCAGCGCTGATCTTCCGAAACAGCTTCAGGATCGCGAGATTGCCATAAATCATGCTGCTGTTTGACTGCTCCGCCGATCCCACTCTCGAAGTCGCCGCGACCAATGCCTCCGCGTCCAATGCACGCGAGCGCGTACTGAGCAGTGTGCGCTCCTCTCCGGCCGCACTCGACGCATCACCCTCCACAATCATGCGCAACAACCCCTTGCGGAATCCCTCATCCGCGATCGCGTCATAAACCACCGGCCCCTTTTGACTGTTATCAAACGACGCAATCACCGCGCGCGGAGAGTACACGCGCAACTCCTCTGCTTGCGCTCCAGAGGCCACAGCAACCGGAATCTGATAGACCTCCGTCGCCGCGCTCGGTTCGTTCTTGTAACAGACTTCAACCGTCGTCAGCGCCGCCTGGCTCGATGGCACAGGCGTCGACGAAGTCACGCGCACGGAAGCAATCGTGCGTGACTTTCCGCCAAACCACCGCTGCTGCGCGATATACGCCGGCAGGACCTGCTGCAGAAAACTCTGCGCCTCAGGCTTCATGATCCCCTCAGCCGTAAACGCCGCCGCCGTCACGAGCTTCTGGTCCATCGCCGCGGTCTTGGTTTCGACTACCGCTGGCTCCGGCTCGCGTACCGCCTGCTGAATCTCAAGCCACAAAAAGCTGTACGGCGCCAACGTCAGCGGGTAGGGTTGTGTTCCGATCTCCGGAAATGACACATACCCCAACATCTCCACCGGTTGCCGTCCCACAAATCGGGCGAGATCCAACGCGACCGGCTGCGCAAACCGCGACAGATTCGCGACACAGAGCACCGTCTCCGACTGCATTCCATCCGTACTCTGATAGTCACGAATATACGCAAGAACTTTGCGATTCTCCGGATGCAGAAACTCCAGCGTCCCGCGCCCAAACACCTGGAACAGCTTCCGCAGCGCGATCATGTTGCGCGTCCAGTGCAGCAGGCTCGACGGATCAGCCTGCTGCGCCTCCACATTGATCGCCTGGTATCCCCAGATCGGATCCATGATCACCGGAAAATACAGCTTCGCCGGGACGGCCCTGCTGAACCCCGCATTGCGGTCCGAGTTCCACTGCATCGGGGTTCGCACGCCATTCCGGTCGCCGAGATAAATGTTGTCACCCATCCCAATCTCGTCGCCGTAGTACATGATCGGGGTTCCCGGAAAGCTGAACAGCAGCGAATTCAGCAGCTCAATGCGCCGCCGATTATTGTCGACGAGCGGCGCCAGCCTCCGCCGGATCCCAACATTGATGCGCATGCGCGGATCAGCCGAGTACGCCAGATACATGTAGTCTCGCTCGTCATCGGTCACCATCTCCAGCGTCAGCTCATCGTGATTGCGCAGAAAAATTCCCCACTGGCAGTTGTGCGGAATTTCCGGCGTCTGCGCCATGATGTCGGTAATCGGCAGCCGGTCTTCCTGCCGAATCGCCATATAAATCCGCGGCATCAGCGGGAAGTGAAATGCCATATGACACTCATCGCCATCGCCGAAGTACGGCCGCACATCGGCAGGCCACTGATTCGCCTCCGCAAGAATCAGCCGGTTCGCATACCCCTCGTCAATGGCTGCGCGAATCTCCTTGATCTTCTCGTGCGTCGGAAGCAGATTCTCGCAGTTCGTTCCATCACGTTCCACAAGGTATGGAATCGCATCCATGCGCATCGCATCCACGCCCATGTCGAGCCAGAAGCGCATCGCCTTCAGCACCTCTTCCATCACCGCCGGATTGTCAAAGTTCAAATCCGGCTGGTGCGAGAAGAAGCGGTGCCAGTAGTACTGCTGCGCCACATCGTCCCACGTCCAGTTCGACTTCTCCGTATCCGTGAAGATGATCCGCGCATCCCGGTAGAGCTGGTCCGTGTCGCTCCATACGTAGAATTCACGTTCCGGCGATCCTTTCGGCGCTCTTCGCGCACGCTGAAACCACGGGTGTTGATCGCTCGTATGGTTGATGACCAGCTCGATCATCACCTGCATGTTGCGCGCATGTGCCGCATCCAGAAACTGCCTGAAGTCATCGATCGTCCCGTACGATGGATTCACGTCCGTGTAGTTCGCGATGTCGTACCCGTCGTCCCGCAGCGGAGAAGGGAAGAAGGGCAGCACCCACAGGCACGTGACGCCAAGGTCCTGCAGATAATCCAGCTTCGAGATCAGCCCCTGAAAATCACCAATCCCATCATCGTTCGAGTCCATGAACGCACGCACGTGCAACTCGTAGATGACGGCGTCCTTGTACCACAGAGGATCAGTAGCGCTGCAGGGCTTCTTCACTCGCTCGTGCCTTTCAACAGTTCATCTGGGTTTGGATGCAGGGCCACACGAATTCCGTCTTGTCTATAACTTCACAATCTAGGGCCTCACAACGCGAAACACGTGCGCGGGCATCTCCCACTGTCGCAGCGCCACGTAGTTCCACTGGTTCTTCCACGTATAAGTCGCGCCGGTCACCAGGTCTTCCACCATAAAGCTGCCCTGCCACGGGAGCCCCAGCGCGTCCAGCTTTAGGTCCAGCCACGCCGTCTGCTCGTTCGCCGGATCCAGGTTCACGACCACCAAAACCACATTGCTCTTATCCGCGGTTGCCTTCGAGTAGCAAAGAAGCTGCGGATTCGGCGCGTCGTGAAACACCAGGTGCTCATTGCGCTCCAGCGCACGGTTCTCTCTGCGAATGCGATTCAGCTTCGTAAGCAGCGGAGCGATCGAGTCCGGCGCACTCCGGTTCCACTCCCGAATCTGGTACTTCTCGCTGTCCAGGTACTCCTCGCTTCCAGTCTTCCCCGCAGCAGGCTTCGCCGGCCGCCACTCACACAACTCAAACGCCGGTCCGTAAATTCCCCAGTTTGCGCTCAGCGTCGCTGCCAGCACCGCACGCAGCTGGAAAACCGCGCGCCGCTTCACCGGATCGGGCTCCTGCAACTGCGCATGCAGAATGTCCGGCGTATTCGGCCATACATTCGGCCGAAAGAAATCCGACACTGGCGGGTTGCAGATCTCCTCGAAGTACTCCTGCAACTCGCTCTTCGTCTGCCTCCACGTGAAGTAGGTATACCCCTGCGTGTATCCGGCCTTCGCGAGCGAGTACATCACGTGCGGCCGCGTAAACGCCTCCGCCAGAAAGATCACCTCAGGATGCGTCTTCCGCATCTCCGCGATGCACCACTCCCAGAACGGCAGCGCCTTCGTGTGCGGATTGTCAACGCGAAACACGCGCACACCATGGTCCACCCAGAACTTGAACACGCCATACAGTGCATCCCACAACCCGCGCCAGTCCTTCGACTCGAAGTTCAGCGGATAAATATCCTGGTACTTCTTCGGCGGATTCTCCGCATACTGAATCGACCCGTCCGGCCGAATCGTGAACCACGTCGGATGCTGCTTCACCCACGGATGGTCCGGCGAGCACTGAAAGGCAATATCCAGCGCAATCTCCATTCCATGCGTCTGTGTCGCTTTCACGAGGTGCTCAAAATCCTGCATCGTCCCAAGCTGCTGATGGATCGAAGTATGCCCGCCCTCCGCGCTACCGATCGCCCACGGACTGCCCACATCGCCCGGCTCCGCAATCACCGAATTGTTCTTCCCCTTGCGGTACTGCACGCCAATCGGATGAATCGGCGGCAGGTATACGATGTCAAAACCCATCGCTGCAATCTGCGGCAGCCTCGCCTCGACGTCGCGAAACGTCCCATGCTCTCCCGGCACCGGCGAGCACGACCGCGGAAACAACTCATACCATGCAGAGAATCGCGCCCGCTCGCGGTCAACCCACAGCGGCAGCTCGCGATCGAGCCTCGTTGCAAAGCTCATGTCCGGATACTTCGCCACCAACGACTCCAACTCCAGCGTCATCGGCGAGTCATAGTACGGCAGCTTCGCATCCGCCAGATGCCGCAACTGCGCTGCAGCCTCCGTCAGCCTCTTCGCATCGGCCGCATCTGTCTTCTCCGCGCGCTCCGCCGCGGCCTCCAGCAGGTTCGCTCCAATCCGCAGCGCCAGCGGAATATCCTGTGGCAAAACCTGCGCGGTCGGCTCTTTCGGGTCCGGCTGCGCATCCAGCCGCTTCACCAGATCATGCGACCAGGTATCAAAGTGGTCGACCCACGCCTCTATCGTGAAACTCCACGCGCCGATCCGGTCCACCGGAAACCGCGCCTGCCACAGATCATTCGTCAGCGGCTCGAATCGTGCCTCGCACCACTCCTTGTCGCTCTCGTGCCTGTACAGCAGCCGTCCCGCAACATGATCGTGCCCATCTCCAAAGATCGCCGCCGTCACCTCCACCACATCGCCGATCACCCGTTTCGCCGCATACCGTCCGCCATCGACTGATGGCTGCACCTCCTCAATCACGACGCGCCGGCGTCCCTCCGTTGGCTTCATGCTGCGGCCTCCGCTCCAAAATTCAATCTGCCGTTCGAGTCTAACTCGCCCGCAATTCCCTCCGGCACTGCCTGCATCCAACCTCATTAGAAGCAGAAAGCGCCGTCTCGTGAGCACAGGCCGATAAACCTGCATGATGTCGCCAAACGGAGGATCTGTTGCCAGAGTGGTTTCGAAAGAGCGAACGCAAACCTCTTCACGGTGCGCGCATTGAGGATTACGCTGTCATCGGCGACCTCGAAACCGCTGCACTCGTCAGCCGCGAAGGCTCCATCGACTGGCTCTGCTGGCCCAACTTCGGCTCCGGAGCCTGCTTCGCCGCTCTACTGGGCGCGAAGGACAACGGCTACTGGAGCCTGCTCCCGCGCGACAAAGTCACGGCGATCGGTCGTCGCTACCGCCCCGGCACCCTCATCCTCGAAACCACCTTCACCACGGCATCAGGCGAAGTCCTCCTCACAGATTTCATGCCCCCGCGTGGCAAACACTCGGACGTCGTCCGCATCGTCCGCTGCACGCGTGGCAAGGTCGCCATCCGGATGGAGCTCTGCCTGCGCTTCGACTACGGCCTCACCGTCCCCTGGGTCACCAGTGCCGACCACGAGCTCCGCGCCATCGCCGGCCCCAACATGGTCGTGCTCCGCAGCAGTTGTGCCGGCGCCAAACCCGCGGAGCTCCACGGCGAACACCTCACCACAGTCAGCAAGTTCACCCTACGCGCCGGCCAGCAGCAATGCTTCGTCCTCACGTACGCGAGCTCCATCGAAAAGGTCCCTGAACCCGTCCCGGTCCAACCCGCCCTGAACGACACCGAAACCTTCTGGCTCGACTGGATCGGGCGCTCCAAGTACGAAGGCCCTTACAAAGACATCGTCGAGCGCACTCTCCTCACGCTCAAGACGATGACTTACAACCCCACCGGCGGCATCGTCGCCGCTGTCACCGCCGGCCTCCCCGAAGAGATCGGCGGCGAGCGCAACTGGGACTACCGCTACTGCTGGCTGCGCGACACCGCCTTCACCCTGCTCGTCCTCATGCGCGCCGGCTACACCGACGAAGCCGTGCGCTGGCGTCTCTGGCTCCTCCGCGCCATCGCCGGCAACCCCGATCAGCTCCAGACCCTCTACGGCATCGGCGGCGAGCGCAAGCTCATCGAGTGGGAGGCCGCCTGGCTATGCGGCTATGAAAACTCCCGCCCCGTGCGCATCGGCAACGCCGCCTCGGAGCAATTCCAGCTCGACGTCTACGGCGAAGTCGGCGTCGCACTCTCGCGCACTCCCGAGGCCGAGGTCGACATCCGCGTCCCCGCCACCGACCTCCAGGCCCACCTCATGGACCACCTCTGCGACATCTGGCACCTCCCCGACGAAGGCATCTGGGAGGTCCGCGGTGGACGCAAGCACTTCGTCCACAGCAAGGTCATGGCCTGGGTCGCACTCGACCGCGCCATCAAGCATCACCAGAAGTTCGACGGGGCTGGCGACGTCCGGCGCTGGCGCAAGAACCGCGATAAGCTGCACGCCGAAATCTGCAAGAAAGGCTTCAACAAACGCCTCAACTCGTTCACGCAAAGCTACGGTTCCACCAACCTCGACGCCTCCTGCCTGCGCCTCGCGCTCGTCGGGTTCCTTCCGCCTGACGACCCGCGCATCATCGGCACCATCGACGCCATCCAGAAGCACCTTATGAAGGACGGCCTCGTCCAGCGCTACAACACCGCCAGAACAAGCGACGGCCTCAGCGGCGGCGAAGGCGCCTTCCTCGCCTGCAGCTTCTGGCTCGTCGTCTGCCTCTGGCTCATCGGCCGCAAGGATGAATCCACAGCGCTCTTCGAGCGCCTCCTCGCACTCACCAATGATGTCGGTTTGCTCAGCGAGGAGTACGATGCGAAGAACAGGCGCATGCTGGGCAACTTCCCGCAGGCGCTCTCGCACATCGCATTGGCGCACGCGGCCTTCACCGTCTCGGGCCAATGGCAGCCTGAACCCTACTCGCCCAGCCTGTAGCGCTCGCGGATGCAACCTCGTCCGCACGGCAGCGACTCTATCGGGAGAGAGACTGCAACCAGATCTCCAGCCCTGACACAAAACTTTCGGCCTGCACGTTCTTGCAGTCCTGTGAAGGAGATTCCACACCCGTGAAGCGAGTGCCCAGCGCGACGTACCGGCTGCAACTGCACAAAGGCTTCACCTTTGACGACGCCGCAGCGATCGCCGACTACATCCGCGAGCTCGGCGTCAGCCACGTCTACAGCTCGCCGTATTTGCAGGCCGCGCCCAACAGCATGCACGGCTATGATGTCGTCGATCATCGCCGCGTGAACGAGGAACTCGGCGGCCTCGAAGGCCACGCGCGCTTCTGCAAGCGTCTCGGCGAGGTCGGCCTCGGCCAGGTGCTCGACATCGTGCCCAACCACATGAGCCTCGGTGAGCAGAATCGCTACTGGCACGACGTCCTCGAGAACGGCCACAACAGCCGCTACGACAGCTTCTTCGACATCGACTGGAACCCTAACGAAGAGCGCCTGCGAGATAAGGTCCTCGTTCCCATCCTCGAAGACCAGTACGGCCGCGTGCTGAGCAAAGGTGGCATCGTCCTCGCACGCCAGGGCGCAACCTTCGTCGTCAAAGCCTCCGGCCAGACGCTTCCCGTCGCGCCCGAGAGCCTCTCCGGTTTGCTCACGCGCGCCGCCGAATACGCACGCAGCGACACCCTGAACTTCCTCGCTGACAGCTACGGCCGGCTCCCCGCCGCCGAATTCGCTGACCGCCGCACCGTTCTTGCGCGCCATCGCGACAAGGTCGTCCTGCATAGTCTGCTGGGACGTCTGCTCAAGGAAGACCGTGTCCGCGATGGCGTGGATCGTGCGGTCCGCGAGCTGAATGAGAACATCGATGGATTGCATGCGTTCCTGGAGAGTCAGCACTTCCGCATCGCCTACTGGAAGACCGCCGATCAGCAGCTCGGCTATCGTCGCTTTTTCGATGTCAACACGCTCATCGGTCTCCGCGTCGAGCGCGAATACGTCTTCGAAGAGACCCATGCGCTCGTCCTCAAGTGGCTCAGAGACGGTGTGCTCGATGGCGTCCGGGTGGACCATCCCGACGGCCTCCGCGATCCCCTCCAGTACTTCCAGCGCCTGCGCCAACGTGCTCCGGATGCCTGGATCATCGGCGAGAAGATCCTCGAGCCCGGCGAGTGGCTTCGCGCCAACTGGCCCATCGAGGGAACCACCGGCTATGACTTCCTGAACATCGCGCTCGGCGTGCTCGTGAAGCCGGACAGCCTCAACAAGCTGGACGAGTACTACGCCGAGTACACCGGCGACGCCACGCCATATCCCGTCGTCGCCCACGACAAGAAGATGAACGTCGCGCAGGAGGCGCTCGGCAGCGACGTCAACCGCCTCGCCAGCCTCTTCGTCGAGATCTGCGAATCCAATCGTGAGCAGCGCGATTTTACGCGCGCCGAAATTCGCCGGGCGATTCGTGAGGTCGCAGCATGTTTCGCGATCTATCGCACGTACGTCGTTCCTGATCGCGATGAGATCACCGACGAAGACATCAATATCATCTCGCGCGCGACCCGGTGCGCGAAGGACAACCGCCAGGACATCGACGGTCTGCTCTTCGACTTCATGCGCGATGTGCTCACACTCAGAGTTCGCGGCGAAAAGGAGCGCGAATTTGTTTACCGGTTCCAGCAGTTCACTAGTCCGGTCATGGCCAAGGGCGTCGAGGACACCGCGTTCTACTGCTCCAATCGCCTCACCGCAATGAACGAGGTCGGCGGCGATCCCGACTGCGACGGCTTCTCGCTCGAATACTTCCACACCTACAACGAAGCGACGCAGCGAACCTTCCCGCAGACCATGACCACGCTCAGCACGCATGACACCAAGCGAAGCGACGATGTGCGCGCACGCCTCGCGGTCCTGTCGGAAATCCCCGACGAGTTCCACCAGCTCGCCGAGCACTGGAGCCGCCACAACACGGGCTATACCTCCAGCGGCGTCATCGATCGCGGCACCGAATGGTTCCTCTATCAGACGATCATCGGTGCGTGGCCCATCGACGCCGAGCGCCTGCGCAACTACATGGAAAAGGCGATGCGCGAGGCGAAGGTCAGAACCAGTTGGGTCGCTCAAAATAACGAGTACGAAGACGCTCTGCGCAAGTTTGTTGATTCACTCCTCGGCGACATGAAATTTATCTCGGAGCTCGAGGAGTTCGTGAAGAAGATCAACTTCGCCGGCCGCGTCAATTCACTCGCGCAGACACTGCTCAAGTACACCTCGCCCGGTGTGCCCGATCTTTACCAGGGCGGCGAGCTCTGGGACCACTCGCTCGTCGATCCGGACAATCGCCGGCCTGTCGATTATGATCTCCGCCGCAAGCTGCTCAAGGAGATGCGTTCCATGAGCGCCGAGCAGATCATGCAGCGCATGGATGACGGCCTGCCGAAGCTGTGGGTGATTCATCACGCGCTGTGGCTTCGTCGCGAGCGTGCGCACAGCTTTGGCCCGGAGGGGGCCTATACGCACTGCAATGCACGCGGCCCGGAGGCGGATCGCGTCATCGCCTATATCCGCGGCGGCGATATCCTGACCGTTGTTCCACGCTGGACGCAGTCCCGCACTTCCTGGAATGGAACCACGCTCGATCTGCCCGAGGGCCGCTGGACGAACTGTCTCACCGGCCAGGAATTTGATGGCGTGCAACAGGTTGAAAAATTGTTTGAAATTTTTCCCGTCTCACTGCTCACACGCGAGCGGCGTAGCCGTCCCGGTCATGGACGCATCTCAGAGCCTTAGGAGGCAAGAGGAATCATTGATGCATGAGTTTCGGATATGGGCGCCGCGCGCCGAGAGGTTGAGACTGCAACTGGATAGCCGCGAGCCGCTCGCCATGGATGGGCCGGACGCGAAGGGCTGGTGGTGCGTCTCCGTGCAGGATGCCGGGCCCGGCACAGATTACGCGTTTCTCGTCGATGACGATCCAACACCGTATCCCGATCCACGCAGCGCGTGGCAGCCTCGCGGTGTGCATTCTTCTTCCCGTGTCTACGATCAGTCCGCCTTTCAGTGGACGGACAGGAACTGGCACTCGCCTCCGCTCTCAGCCGCAATTCTCTATGAGCTGCACATCGGCACCTTCAGCGAAGAAGGCACGTTTGACAGCGCGATCGAGCACCTCGATTACCTCATCGATCTCGGCATCACGCACGTGGAACTGATGCCGATCAACGAGTTCGCCGGCCAGCGCGGCTGGGGCTACGACGGCGTCTTCCTCTTCGCGCCGTTCGAGCCCTATGGCGGTCCCGATGGATTCAAGCGCTTCGTCGATGCCTGCCACGCCAAGAACCTTGCTGTGATCCTCGACGTGGTCTACAACCACTTCGGCCCGGTAGGGAATTACACGAACAAGTTTGCGCCCTACCTTACGGAGCGTTACCACACGCCGTGGGGCGCTGCGGTCAACTTCAACGAGAGCGGAAGCGATGAGGTCCGCAGGTTCTTCTGCGACAACGCCCTCATGTGGCTGAAGGACTACCACGTCGATGGTCTCCGCCTGGACGCCACGCACGAGTTCATCGACCGCTCGGCCGTGCACTTCATGGAGCAGCTCTCGGCGGAGGTCGAGCGCATCGGCGCGACGATCGGTCGCAGGTTCGTCCTCATCGCCGAAAGCGACCTCAACGATCCGAAGTTTGTGCGCCCACGCGAGGCGCACGGCTACGGCATGGACGCGCAGTGGAGCGACGACTTCCATCACTCCCTCTTCACACTGCTATGGAGCGATCCGGGCCGCGGCTACTACGACGACTTCGGCTCGATGGATGATCTGGTCAAGAGCCTCAAGCACGTCTTCGTCTACGACGGAATCTACTCGGGGTATCGCGATCACCGACATGGACGGCCGGTGGACGGGCTCTCTGCACATCACTTCCTCGGCTACATCCAGAACCATGACCAGGTTGGGAACCGTGCTGTCGGCGAGAGGCTGGAGCATCTCGTCGGGATGGATGCGGCGAAGGTTGCGCTGGGCATCGTGCTGACCGCTCCCTTCGTTCCCATGCTTTTCATGGGCGAGGAGTTCGCCGCGTCATCACCATTTCTGTACTTCGCCGATCACGAAGAGGAGGAGATGCGCCGGCTCGTCTCCGAGGGACGCAAGCGGGACTTCGCGGCATTCGGCTGGGACGAATCCTCGATTCCCGATCCTGAAGATCCGGAGACCTTTGAGCGCTCGAAGCTCATCTGGAGCGAGGTGCACGAGGGCAATCACCAGCAGATGCTCGAGTGGGTGAAGACTCTGATCCACCTGCGGCGGACTACGGTTTCGCTCAATGATGGCGACCTCGGACACTTCAAAGTGGCGTGCCGGGAGCAGGACAGGTCGCTGGTGATGGAGCGCGGCAGGGTGCGCATTGCGGCGAACCTGGGCGACACACCGGTGAAGGTTGACCTGGCGCCGGGCGAGCGCATCCGGTTGAGCTCCTGCGAGGGCATAGCGCTCTCGGCAGGGCAAGTCGCACTGCCGAAGATGAGCCTGGCGGTCCTCGAGCGGACCGAAGAGTCGTGAGTCGCGCGGGTAGCATGGAGGCAGGAGCTATCTGACGTGGCAGACGAGGTCATCCGGACCATCAGCAGTCGAGAGGTCTATCGCAATCCGTGGACCAGCGTCCGCGAGGACGTGATCGAACGCTCCAACGGGCAGCGCGGAATCTACGGGGTCGTCGACAAGGATCCGGCCTGCATCGTGATCCCGATCGAGCGGTCTGCCGATGGCGATTTTTTGTGGCTGGTGCGGCAGTACCGGTACACGGTGGGGGGGACGTACTATGAGCTGCCGCAGGGCGGGTGGGAGGAGCCGGACGTGGATCCGATCGAGATGGCGCGCGGGGAGCTGCGCGAGGAGACCGGGCTGCGGGCGGAGCGGATGACCGAGCTGGCGAGGCTGTGGATCGGCTACGGCGTGATGCGGCAGCTACACCATGTCTTTCTGGCCGAAGGGCTCACGCACGGCCAGCACGACCGCGAGCCGGAGGAGCATGACATGACAGTCCATCGCGTTCCCGTGAGCGAGTTCGAAGCGATGCTGCTGGACGGACGAGTGATGGATAACTGCTCGGCCGCCGCCTGGGGAATCTATCGGGTGTGGGGTACCCCCCTCCCCCGATGAAATTGTGCAAAGTCTTCAGAAGATTGGACTTAGGTCTGGACTTTATGTGCAAAGTCTTGATTCCATTGTACTTAGTAAATAAGGTATCTGGAATCATAGGTTTGCTGGGATTTGCACCGGTCGCAGGGCATTAGAGATTTTCGGGATTCGAGGTCGGGTGGCGGGCGGTTTCGAGGGTTTCTTCGTAGGAGGTGTGGAGGGGAAGGAAGACCGAGACCCTGGTGCCGTGTTTTTCGGGGTCGGTGGTGCTTTCGATCCAGATTTTGCCGCCGTGGCCCTCGACGAACTGCTTTGCCACGAACAGGCCGATGCCGGTGCCGATGGTCATGCGGGTGGTGAAGAAGGCGTCGAAGACTTTGTCCAGGTTCTCCTCGGAAATCCCCACGCCGTTGTCTTCGACGGTGAGGAGGACGCCGGGACCGGGTGTCTGGACGTCCGAGACGCCGAGGCTGAGACGGCCGCCGTTGCCCATGGCGTAGATGGCGTTGGCGAGCAGGTTGGAGATGACCTGCATCATCTCGCCGCGGCGAAGTACGATTTTGGTTTCCGAGTCGATGCAGCGGTCGATCTTGATGCCGTAGGCGAAGCAGCGGGGAGTGTAGACGGTGAGCGCGTGCTCGGCGAGCTGGGCAAGAGGGATGCAGACTGCGGAGGTGTGCTCGCGGTAGTAGCCGAGGGTCTGCTTGGCGATATGGGCGACGCGGTTGAGCTCGATCTCGGCGGTCGAGAGATACGCTCTTCCTTCCTCGTTGACCATGGGGCGAAGGAGATAGAGCAGATTGAGGACGGCCTCGAGAGGATTGTTAATCTCGTGCGCTATGGTGGCGGCCATGCGTCCGGTTGCGGCGATCTTTTCGGCCTGGATGAGCGAATTTTCCATGCGCTTGCGATGGGAGACGTCGCGCAGGATCTTGGAAGCGCCGACGATCCTGCCGGATGCGTCGCGGACAGGCGAGATGGTGAGGGAGACGTCGAGGAGCTCGCCGGATTTGGTGCGGCGGACGGTATCGAAGTGCTCGATACGCTCGCCGGCTCTGATCTTGGCGATGATCACGGGCTCGTCGCCATGCAGATGCTCGGGGATGAGGGTGAGGATGGATTTGCCGACGATCTCCTCGGCGGTGTAGCCGAGGATGCGCTGGGCGGCTTTGTTCCAGCTGGTGATGATGCCGTTGAGGTCCTTGCTGATGATGGCGTCGTCGGAGCCTTCGACGATGGCGGCGAGCTCGCCGAGGCGCTTGGCGTCGAGGTGCCGGTCGGCATGAATCTTGTCCAGCTCGGAGAGCTGGCGGGAGAGCTGATCGCGTGCGCGGGCGTTTTCCAGCGCGACGGCGACCTGCGAGCCGAGGGTGCCGACGAGGAGCTCGGAGCTTTCGTCGAAGACGTCGGCCTCTTCGTGTCCGAAGACGAGCGCGCCGAGGATCTGGCCGGCGAGATTGCGGAGCGGCACAGCGAGATAGCTGCGGACGGTGCGGCTCTCGTGCGGAAGGCCGTCGCCGGGAAGAGGGCCATGAAAGCGGGTATCGCGGCTGATATCGCGGGAACGGACGATGGTGCGGTCTTTGAGCGGAGCGGAAAGGGCAGCGCGCGCCGGGAAGGTGGAGGAGCGGCCTTCGCCGGAGCCCGAGACCATGTACAAGGGATAGCTGCCGGGGTGTGGGCCGGATTGATTGCAGAGAAAGCTGCCGAACTCCGCACCGGTGAGCTGCAGGCCGGCGTCCGTAGCCCGTTGCGCGATGGCTTCGGGACGGGTGTTGCGGGCGAGGAGGAGACCAGTCTGTGCGACGATCTCGAGTTTCTCTTCGAGAGACAGTGCGCGGCTGGAGGCGATGCTCATGCGGTGTGGCCTGGAGAGAGCGGTGCGGGATGGAGGGAGGTCGACATGCCGGCCCTTCTCTTTCGATGATGATACTGCGAACCGCGACGCAGCTTGGCTTAATGGACTTGGATTCGATTGCGGAGCAGGATGTTGCGTGACGAGTCGCCAACGCGGAGCTCAACGGGCTCTTTTTCGATGACAAAGCGATTAAGCTTTTCATTCCAGTAGGCGAGGTCCGGGATTCTGAGTGGGATGGTGACCGTGCGGGTTTCGCCGGGAGCCAGGGTAACGCGCCGAAAGCCTTTGAGCTCCTGTGCCGGACGTGAGACAGCGGAGTGGAGGTGATGCACGTAGAGCTGGACGACCTCGTCGCCTGTGCGGGGGCCGGTGTTGGTGACGTCGACGGCGACGTTGATGGTGCTGTCGGGGGCGGGGGAGGATGTGCTGGGTTTGAGATTGGATAGTTGGAAGCTGGTGTAGCTGAGGCCGAAGCCGAAGGGATAGAGCGGCTCGCCGTGGAAGTACATGTAGGTGCGGCCGTGGCGGATGTCGTAGTCCATCATGGGCGGGAGCTGGTCGATGGATTTGGGCCAGGTGACGATGAGGTGGCCGCCTGGGTTGTAGTCGCCGAAGAGGACGTGCGCGAGGGCGGTGCCTTCGTCCTGCGAGCTGTGCGCCATGTGCAGGATGGCGGGGACGTATTGCTGCGACCAGTTGATGGTGTAGGGAAAGCTGGAGATGAGCACCATGATGGTGCGCGGCTGGACGGCGAAGACCTGCTTGACGAGCTGTTCCTGCTCCAGCGTGAGGGATTCGCGATCGCGGCCTTCGCGGCCATCAGAGGGAACGGTGCAGGGGAGCGTGCCGCCGCCGTCGACGGTGGCGTGCCAGTCATGCGCCATGTCGGGACCGCAGGTGGGGTCGTTGCCGACGAAGACGATGGCGACGTCAGAGTTGCGCGCGGCGTTGAGGGCGTCCTGGTGGAGCTCGCTGGCGGCGTAGTTGATTTTGATGTTGGGGCCCGCGGCGGCTTTGATGCCGGCGAGCGGCGTGATGGCGTAGGGAGGAATGCCGCCGTACCAGTCCCAGTGGACGGAGTTGGCCAGCGGGCCGATGACGGCGATGGAGTGCAGTGTGGATTTGTCGAGCGGGAGAGTGTTGTTCGCGTTCTTGAGGAGGACGATGGATTCGAGTGCTGTTTTCAAAGAGATTTCGTGCGCATGCGCGGAGTTCCAGGGTTCGGGTTCGTTTGCGGCGGAGATTTTGCTGTAAGGATTTTGGTCGGGCGGGTCGAGCAGGCCGAGTTTGAGGGTGACTTCGAGCTTGCGGCGGACGAGTGTGTCGAGCTCGGCTTCAGTGACGGAGCCTTCTTTGATGGCGGCGTGGGTTTCGTCTTTGTAGGTGTCGAGGAACTGATTGATGCCGGCGTGCAGGCAGGCGATGACGGCGGCTTTCTGGTCGGGGAAGGCGTGGTGCGCGGACCAGAGCTGGCGGACAGCGCCGCCGTCGGAGGAGATGACGAGCGCGTGCCACTGGTTGATGACGATGGATTTGAGAATGGGATTGACGGCCATGGGTGTGCCGTTCCACGCGTTGTAGCTGGCCATGACGCCGCGGCCGCCACCGTCGAGGAAGCCCATGCGGAAGGGTACGGAGTAGTACTCCCAGAAGAGGCGCTGGTCGAAGTTGGAGGATGAGCTGTCGCGGTGGTCCTCGTTGGAGTTGGCGAGGAAGTGTTTCATGAGCGAGGCGGAGAGCCAGTAGTGCGGGTCGTCACCCTGGAGGCCGTGGATGAAGGCCGTGACCATGGTGCCGTTGAAGAACGGGTCTTCGCCGTAGACCTCTTCGCTGCGGCCCCAGCGCGGATCGCGGGCGAGGTCGGCCTGCGGCCCCCACAGCATGAGGATCGGGCGGTTGTATTTTGGCGTTTGCGTGATGTAGCGGGCTTCATAGCCTTCGACGGCGGCGGCCTGCTGGACGAGTGCTGGGTCCCAGGTGGCCCCGAGGCCGGGCGGCTGTGGAAACTGCGTGGTTGGTATGGCGTCCCGGCCGCGACCGCCGCGCTGCACGACGCCGTGAATGCCTTCGGAGGAGCCGAAGCTGGGGACGCCGAGACGAGGGACGGCGGTGTTGGTGCCGAGCACGTCGATCTTCTCGTCGAGCGTCATGAGCGAGAGGAGATTGTCGATACGTGTGGCGGCGGGGAGCGAGGGATCGCGGAAAGGGTATTGCGGTTTTGTTTGCTGGGCGGAGGCGGTGAGGGCGAGCGCGAGTGTGAGCGCGGGGAGGATTTTCAGCACGCGTGAGACCTCGTTTGGATTGTCCAGACGATGGTACGCGAGCGAGTTAGTTGATTTGTTTCGAGCGGCGGGACATGAAGTCCATGAGCAGATAGTTGCCGAGAGTTTGGGGCGTGGTGAAGTAGGCCTTGCCGCGGCACATGGCGGCGACCTGCTGCACGAATTGGACGAGCTGGAAGTCGTTGGCGAGCATGAAGGTGTTGATCATGATGTTGGAACGCTTGCAGCGGCCAACCTCTTCGAGGGTCTCGGAGATGACGATGGGGTCGAGGCCGAAGGCGTTTTTGTAGATGCGGCCGTCGTCGAGCGTGAGCGCGGAGGGCTTGCCGTCGGTGATCATGACGATCTGCTTCATGTCCTTGCCGGAGCTGCGCAGGATGCGCTGAGCGACGCGGAGGCCTTCGCGGGTGTTGGTGTAGTGTGGGCCGACTTTGACGCGCGGGAGTTGCGAGATGGCGATCTCTTCGGCGGAGTCGTGGAAGAGGACGAGGTTGAGCTGGTCGCCGGGGTACTGCGTGCGGATGAGATGCGAGAGTGCCATGGCGACGCGCTTGGCGGGCGTGAAGCGGTCTTCGCCGTAGAGGATCATCGAGTGCGAGCAGTCGAGCAGGACGACGGTGGCGCAGGAGGATTGGTAGTCGGCCTGCTGGACGTAGAGGTCGGAGTACTCGAGGTTGAGGACACCGGAGTTGTTGGGTGGGCCTTCGCGCGCGAAGACGGAGTTGAGGGTCTGCGCGATGTCGAGGTTGAGGGAGTCGCCGAATTCGTACGGTTTGGAGGAGCCGTTGGTCTCGACGCCGGCGGCCTCGTAGAGGGTGTCGTGGCGGCCGAGGGAGGATTTGCCGAGCGGGCCGAGGAGGTCGCGGAGGGCTTTGAAGCCGAGGAAGTCCATAGCCTTGTCGGTGACTTCGAAGCGGGCGTCTTCGGCGTTGCCGTCGCCTTGCTGGCCGGGGCTCTCGGGTTGGGTGTCGGAGGGCTCGGCGTTGAGGAAGGCCTCGTCCTTCATGCGCTGAATGATTTTCTCGACAAGCTCCTGCTTGCCTTCTTCGGGCAGCTCTTCGTACTTCTGCTGCGCGTCTTCATCGAGGAGCTCGCCGGAGTCAAGCGCCTGGCGGATGGCGTCGCGGAGGTCCTCCATGGAGTCGGAGGCGTTGGGGAACTGCGACCAGGGGTCGTCGAAGCCGGAGTCGAGGAAGAAATCGGACAGGGCTTCCATGAGGTCTTCGAGGTCGAAGCTGGTGGAGAGGTCGCCGGTGAATTTTGTGTAGCGCGTGAGCTTCATGCGGGTCGCCGATGGTGTCTGTACAGATTAGACGACCGCGGCGGGGCGGGGATTCTTCGGAAAGGGGAAAGCTGGCGGAGCGGGCCGGCTAAACGCCGGAAGCAGACGCGCATCCTACGACTGGGCACGACCCGCAAGTGGCACGACGAAATTTTGCGAGCGAGGAGTGGAGCTATGAAGGCAGTTGTATTTCACGGAATTGGCGACGTCCGGCTGGAGAACGTGCCGCAGCCGAGATTGAAGGATGACAATGATGCGATCGTGCGGATTACATCTTCGGCGATCTGCGGGACAGATCTGCACTTCATCCGCGGAACGATGAGCGGGATGAAGCCGGGCAGGATCATCGGGCACGAGGCAGTCGGCGTGGTGGAAGAGGTCGGCAAGGCGGTCAGGAACTTCCGGCCGGGCGACCGCGTTATTGTTCCGTCGACGCTTGGGTGCGGGAGTTGTAACTACTGTCGCGCGGGCTACTATTCGCAGTGCAATCGCCTAAACACGATGGGACCGCTGGGCGGCACGGTGTTCTTTGGCGGACCGGAGAATGCCGGCGGCCTGGATGGCTTGCAGGCGGAGTATGCACGCGTGCCGTATGCGGGCGTGAACCTGGTGAAGCTGCCGGAGGAGATCTCCGACGACGCGGCCATCATGATGAGCGACATTCTGCCGACGAGTTACCAGGCAGCGGAGATGGCTGGAATCAAGCCGGGCGATACGGTTGCGGTGTTTGGCTGCGGGCCGGTCGGCATGATGGCTATCATGTGCGCGCAGCATATGAACGCGGGGCGCGTGTTTGCCATCGACAGCGTGAAGTCGCGGCTGGACGAGGCGCGGCGGCATGGAGCGGAGGCGATCGACTTCGGCGAAGAGAATCCTGTTGCCGTGCTGCATGAGTTGACGGTGGGCTCGGGGCCCGACCGCGTGATTGATGCCGTGGGTGTGGATGCGACGTGCGCAAAGCATTCGAGCTCGAAGATGAAGAAGCAGTTTGCGCAGGAGATGGACGACGTTGCTCCGGATGTGAGGAAGGCGGAGCGGAAGAACTGGTGGACGGGTGGCGCGCCGATGCAGGCGCTGGAGTGGGCCGTGGAGTCGGTGGCGAAGGCGGGCACGCTGTCGATCATCGGCGTGTATCCACCGACGCTGAAGTCGTTCCCGATCGGCATGGCGATGAACAAGAACATCACGCTTCGGATGGGCAACTGCAATCACCGGAAGTATCTGCCGCGGCTGGTGGAGCTGGTGCGCAGCGGCGTGATGCATCCGGAGGAGTTCTTTACGCAGCGGGTGCCAGTGGCTTCGGCGATTGATGCGTACAGGCACTTCGATCAGCATGAGCCGGGGTGGCTGAAGGTGAAGCTGGAGCCGGGTGCGGGATCGATGATGCGCGCGGCGTAATCAGCGGGGCCGTGTGCCGCTCATGACCGCGAAGCTGGAGTGCTTGTACCAGCAGTCGATGTTGGTGAAGCCGGCGTCGCGCAGCCAGGCGAGCTGCGCGGCGACGGGAGTGCGGCGGTCTTCCTGCTGGCGGAAGAGTGAGTCGGCGATCTGCTGCTCGGTGGCGCCGTTGGCCCGGACGTCGGCGAGCCAGCGCAGCTGATAGATCTCTTCGAGCTCGGGCGTGGGGCCGGCGATGTGGTCGGCGTTGATGAAGAGGCCGCCGGGTTGAAGCGCGGCGAAGATGTGCGCGAAGAGTGCGCGCTTGCGGTCGTCCTCGAGGTGATGGATGGAGAGCGAGGAGACGATCGCATCGGAGTTCGCGGGCAGCGGCTCGGTGGTGTAGTCGGCGAGGCTGTACGTGATTTGCGGATCGTCACCCAGACGGTTGCGTGCGAGCGCGAGCATGTTTTCGGAGAAGTCGATGAGCGTGAGATGGGCCTCGGGGAAGGCGGCGCGCAGCATGGCGGAGAAGAGACCGGAGCCGGCGCCGAGCTCGACGATGTGCATTGCGTCAGTGGGAACGAGCTCGAGCGCGGCGGCGTAGAAGGCTTCGTGGCCGGGGATGAGCTTCATGCGGTCACGGTCGTAGGTGGCTGCAGTGGCGTCGAAGACGGCGCGGCTGTTGTTCTCTCGCATGAGTTGAAGGATAAGCCAAGCTGATGCTATTCGGAGATTCGATAAGAACTTCGAATGAGCTTATTTTCGTTTCAGAGCCTCGAGTTCGTCGAGCGTGCGGGGCCAGTCGGAGCCGAGGAGACGTGAGAGCGAGCGGTCGGCGAGGACGCGGCCGCTGGTCTGGCACGCAGGGCAGTAGTTGGTTTCGTTGTCGGCGTAGCGGATGCGCTGGACGGGTGTGCCGCAACGCGGGCAGGGCAGATTGTAGCGGCCGTGCACGGCCATCTCGGGACGGAAGGCTGTAACCTTCTCGGGAAATTTCTTTTGCGCTTCGGCGTTGAAGCGAGCTATCCAACTCTCCAGAGTTGCGCGTGTGGCGGTGTAGAGGCGCTGCCATGCATCTGGCGTGAGCTTCTGGGTTTGCGCGAGTGGCGAGAGCTGCGCGGCCCAGAGGATCTCGTCGGAGTAAGCGTTGCCGATGCCGGACAGCACGCGGGGGTCGGTAAGGGCGCGCTTGAGCGTGTGGTTCTCGGCGGTCAGGGCGGCGCGGAAGGCTTCGAGCGAGAGTGAAAAGATGTCGAGGCCGCCGGGGTCGAGTGCGGCGAGAGCGGCTTCGCCCTGAACGAGATGGAGCGAGGCGCGGCGTTTGGCTCCGGCTTCGGTGAGGACGAGCGAGCCGGAGGGGAAATCGAACGAGGCGAGATTGTTGCGGCCGCCGAGTTTGGGTCGTGCTCCGGTGAGCTCGCGCCAGTGCAGACGGCCGGCGATCATCAGGTGCAGGACGAGGAAGAGGTTTTCTTCACTGCTGTTCGCCGGATCAAAAACGAAGACGATACGCTTACCCAGGCGGCGAAGACCGCGAACTGTTTTGCCTTCAACGGACTGAATGGGCGGAACAGCGGTGCGGAGCAGGAGCGGGCTGGCGATGCGAAGCTGCTCGAGCGGCTGGCCGATGACGCGCAGTGCGAGCGCGGTGAGATAGGCGGTGATGTCGGGCAGCTCGGGCACGGGAGAAGGATACGCGAGCTAACGTTTGCCGCTGCACCATCAGCGCGAGCGTCGCTAAAAACTGCTCGAAGAATCTGCGGCCGACGGTGGATTTTGAGTGGCTTAGAGGCGGGCGTTTCGACGGTGGATTTTGATGAAAATTCCCAATAAAAATGCGGGCAACGCAGGTATGCGAGGTGATGTCCTACTACCTGGCGGCGATGAGGCCGCCTGAAGCCGAAGAGGAGTAGAAACTATGGCGACAAACGATCGGAACATGGAGCAGCAGAAGAACAAAGGCAGCAACCAGGATCCGAACCGCAC
>Ga0070741_10003818_pt1 | contig 36298 bp, 29 predicted proteins | sample Coa_R1_4_FD_66440 | JGI IMG/M metagenome (GOLD analysis project Ga0070741, IMG submission 66440) | Surface soil microbial communities from Centralia Pennsylvania, which are recovering from an underground coalmine fire - Coalmine... | ecosystem: Environmental > Terrestrial > Soil > Unclassified ... | reverse complement strand
GGGGTGCAGGGGATGAAGGTTGGCGGCGAGCGCGAACTGATCATACCGCCCAATCTCGGTTATGGAGCAGCCGGAGCCGGCGGCGTGATTCCGCCGAACGCGACGCTGATTTTCGACGTCGAATTGCTCAGCGTCACGCCCTAGGACGGGCGGCGTGCGGTCATCGGACGGGCCGCAACTCAAATCGTCAGTTTGTAGAGCCGGGCGGCGTTGCGCCACAGGATCGCGTCGCGATCGGGCTGCGGAACCTCGGCGAAATTGTGATCGATCATGCGCGCGGTCTCGGGATAGGTCGAGCTCGCGCGTGGAAACTCCGACTGCCACAGGATGCGGTCAACGCCGATATACTTGCGGTTGCGCAATCCTACTTTTTCCTTCCACGTGGTCACGTAACATTGCCGACGGAAGATCGCTGACGGACGTTCGGCGAAGCCTTCGTTTTCGGCCAGACGCTGCCGTTCCCATTGATGGTCCAGCGCTTCGAGCCCGAACGGGACGTAATCGATCGCACTGCCGGCAAAGACCGGCTGCAATCGGGGAAAGCGATAGAGAATCCCCGACAGCACCATGCCGTTGATCAGTGCGGCGCTCCCCGCGGCCTGACGGACGTTATCGAAGGCGCGGGCGCCGGCCGTATCATACGCCGGGCTGATTTCGAACATCACGCTGGGCGCACTTCCGGCGTGAAAGCATACGGGAACGTCCAACTCCTGAAGGGTGACCCAGAGCGCGTCCCACTCGGATTTATACAAATGCGGTGAAGCCGGGTTCACCTGGGAGGGCTGCGCCGGCATGATGACGCCCTTATGGCCGCGGCTCACCGCGCGCCTGGCCTCGGCGGTCGCCGCTTCAACTGATCCGGTCGGCAGGATCGCCTGCGGCACGAAGCGGGGGCTGGTCGCCGTCCACACATCGATTATCCAGTCGTTGTAGACGCGCGCGCATTCAATCTGCAGCTCGAGGTCCTTGATGGCGCTTATCGCCTCACCACTGACCCCCGCGGCGGAGGGATACAGGACCGAACAGTCGATGCCGTCGGCGTCCATCGCAGCCAGCCGCGCCTTGGGCTCGTACGCACTGCCGGGCACCTGGCTCCAGGTCTGAGGTTCGGCGCCGCGATCGTCGGATAAAGCGCCGACAGGGGCCGGCGACGCCAAAGTACTGACCTGTCCATCGATGACCCATCGTTCGGTGCGGTCCGGTTGCACCGCCAGATGCGGCAAACGGTCGCCCCATTTCGCGCGCGACATGGAACGCGTCCACAGATCTGGAGGTTCGACTACGTGGTCGTCGACCGAGATCACGCCGAATCGCAAGGTCATGGCGTCACTCTTTCATGCCGGTGAGCCGGCAGCCGTCGCGGGTTTGCTCCTGATCGCCGCGGTTCGCCTAGAGCTTGTACACGCGGCGCGGATTTTCGACCAGAATCTTGTGCTGATCCGCCTCCGGCACGCCCTCGAAACTCCACTTCAGCCACTTGTCCGCGGCGGGCCAAATCGACGTCGGATGGGGGAAGTCGGTCTCCCACAGGATACGGTCGATACCGATAAAATCGCGCAGCTCGATCCCTGCCCGCTCGTACCAGAAATCGACGTAGCATTGCTGGCGGAACGCATCGCTGGGTTTGCGCTTGAGCCCGTTTTTGTAAAGCTGGTTGCGCTCCCACTCGTAGTCGCAGGCCTCGAGCACGTACGGCACCCATCCGATACCGCTCTCGGCGCCGACGAAGGTCAGTTTCGGAAAGCGCTCGAGCACCCCGCTCAACAACAGATTGGCAAAGATCTGCGAGGAGAGCGCAAACGAGTTCGCACTGCCCATCGCCAGGGTCTTCATATCGCTCGCGCCGGGCTCGGTACCCAGCGAGAGGCGTTTGGCCCCGGCCACGTTATGGAAATGCACCGGCATATCGAGATCCTGGGCGGTTGCCCACAGCGGATCCCAGTAGCGATCGGCAAACGCCGGCAGACGATATTGCTCGGTGGCGCCGATCATCAGGAAGCCGCGATGGCCGCGCTTCGCCGCATGTTGCAGCTCGGCAACCGCCGCCTCGACGGTGGCCAGCGGCAGTTCGGCCAGCGTGATGAAGCGATGCGGCGCAACGTCGTAGAATTCCTCGGCGAGATAATCGTTGTACGCTCGCACGCAATCCTTCTGCAGTTCGGGATCCATCTTCATCATGAAGGCCTCGCCCCCGACCCCGGCGGTGTTGGGGAAGAGCACCTGCGCCGAAACCCCGTCGCGGTCCATCGCGCGCATCCGCCCGTCCGCCGTATAGACCATCGAGGGCACGTCGCGCCAATGGGTCGGCAGGGTTTTGCGATCAGGAATGACGCCGTGACAGAGGCAGAGCCAGCCGAAGCCCATCACGCGGCCGTCGCACATCCATACTTCGCGACCGTCCTGCTCGACGATCTGCGGAATGCGGTCGCCCCATTTGGCCTTGGACATCCGACTGGTCCAGGTATCAGGTTTTTCCTGACAATGGCTGTCCACATCGATGCGCTTGTATTCGAAGCTCATGGCCGAGTCTCCTTGGAATGCTCCAATCCGGAGATTTCCAGTTTCAATTCTGATTCAGATTCTCACAGATAAGCGCGAATTGACAAACACCGAGGTCAGCTCAACTTGCTCGCAGCCCGCGGTTATTCGCGCCAGGCAAATTCGCGGGCTTGAGCATGCCATCCGCGAAGGCCGGCGCGCGATTCATCGAGCCTCCTACCTATGCGCGGCTCGTGACACGGCGGCTTGCAATCCGTTGAAATCGACTGGCGTGCATAGCTTTATTAGGCTCGGTAACGTTATGCCGTACTGGCTGCGAACTCGCCTATCCAAGTCAGCGGTTGGCACCACATAGAATTCCCATTGATCCACGTTTAAAGGGTCTATCGTGTTCTTGTCCTGATGCTTTAGCAGCGCGAAGACGTACACATCTGCCTGACGCCTTGCCTCTGATTCATGACTATTCGTTCCTGCGTCGAAGGCTCGAGTCTTAGGAGTTCTGAAGCTGATTGCTGAGAGCTTCGATTGAAACCAACTCTGAATATATGCCGCAGACTTAACCTCGACTTTCACGCCGTCCTTAGTCTGGAGATCGAACGGACTCCACTCGTCGCGAACGCCTACGGTCGAAAGTCCCAGTGCGCTCGCGACAATAAACTCCGCCAGCCGTCCACGTGTTACGTTGCTGACAAGGTCCGATGTGCTCCATCTCCAAAAATCTAGTAACGTTGGTCCTAACACATGTCCATTGGAGTGAAAGCATTCGGCTCCGGACTTCGGTTCCGTTAGAAGACGGATCAAATCGCCAGTTGGCCTGTTTTCCATAGCGGCAGATTGGCTCGCTCACTTCGCCAGTGCGGCCAGATCAATTATCCGCGCGGTTCTGCTCGCGGGCGTAAGCTCCAAAATGGCGACGGTGCCGAGCCGTGGATTCTGCCGCACCAGACTGGGACTTCCCGGATTGACGAAAAGCACCCCCTGATGAGTCTCGACCATCGCCTCATGCGTGTAGCCGAAGACCACGACGTCCACTGGCTTGCCGAAAATATCCGCGACGGCCGCGGGCAGCGATTCCTCGGCAGGGAACGACCTCCCGATCGCTCCCGGGATGACGTCGTCGCCGAGGCTCGTCAGGATTAGTTCGTGGCAGAGGCCGATCGTGTGGTTCTCCGCCTCGATCACCGCGGTGGTGTTCACCCGTGGCAGCGCCTCCCCCGTGCCGACCAGCCACGACGTGGTTGCCGTAACCGGGGCGATGCGCTCGAGCCATTCGATACAGGACGGGATGTCGACGTGGCCGGCATGGAGGATGAGATCGACGCCGGCGAAAGCCCGGATCACCTGGGCGGGCGGCTCCGGCCCCATCGACGGAATGTGGGTGTCTGAGATGAGACCGATCTTCATGCCGCAGTTAGGATTTCGGCGTTGAACCGCTCAACGCTGATCATCCAGCCAGGCCAGCCAGGCCAGCCAGGGCTCCGCCACCGCCTCGTAATCCCACCAGAAATGGAATCCGACCTGTTCGGCGAGCTGGCGATCGATGTCGCGGTCGCCGATATGAACGTAGCGCTCCGCCTGAAAACGGGCCTTTACGTCAGGGAGCATGTGCTTGGCCACCCAGAAATCCACCGGGATACCGTGACTGTCCCAGACCTGTTTTTGCCATGAAGGAAAGCGGTCGGAACAACTGCCAACGATGAAGCCCAACTCTTTGGCTCTGCGGACCATCTCTACCGTGACACCGCCGGGCGGATCGCCGAATTCCATGGTGCCGTCGATGTCAAAGCTGATCAGAAAAGCCAACTTCCGTCCTCCTCGCGTCAAGACCTGTCATGCCGCATTCGAACCGCGCCCTAAACCGGCGGCTTGGCGCTCCAGATCAGGGCGTCGCAGCTATCGGGCATCGGCGCACCCGAGACGCCGATCTCGGCCTTTTTCCGGATCTGCGACGGCGACCGTCCCTGTAACTGCAGGATACTGTCGCGGTGGTTCCACCAGCGGGTGCGTCCGTTACCATTATTGCCGCCGCTCGGCGACACCGGATTCGGCCCTTCGATACTGATATCCGTCTCGTAGAGATCGAGCGCGTAGCCCCGCTTCTCTCCGCGCGCCGCATAGCGCAGCCCTTCCAGATGGAATTGATGAAACAGGGTGAAGCCGTCGTACATGTTCTCGAAGTCGAGATCGTCGGGACCGACGCCGGCGCCTTCGTAAAGGATCCGGCCCATGCGGTCGGTGCTTCGCTCCCACTGCTCGAGGGTCGGCACGACACCCATCGATTCCGGCCGGGTCTGGCCATGGCTCAGGATATAAACCGGCTTCTGCTTGTGATCTCGGGCGCGCTCCGGCGTCGTGAAGACGACCGCCAGGGCAGCCATAATCGGCAGGTCGTTGTCGTAGATATTGGCCGGCTTGGCGATCCATCGCGCCGTCAGATAGTCCTCGACGGTGATCATCTCAGGCCGATGCTGGCTATAGTAGCCGTCGGGATTCATCAGGCCGTTGCGGCGTGAGGTCACGACAAAGTTAGCCATCTGATCATGGCTCTTGCCGTACTTGCGGCAGTACTCCTCGAAGACCATCGCAGTGGTGCCGCAAGCCGGCAGGCCCCAGATGCTGCTGTACTTGAAGCGGCCGGAAGCGGTGTTGAGCGCGCTCGCGCCGACGCCGACGTAGTAGCGGCCGGCCAGATTGTGCCATCCGCGCGCGACGAGACAGGTCTTGGTGAGACCGCGCGCCACCGCCTCCGCCGCCGCAACGAATGACACCGACATGCAGATGGGACCGTTCATCATGAACTTGACATTCTTGAGCTCCGGCATGTTCAACAGGAGCCAGTCGATGTCGCCTCGGGTGATGCCGGCCTGCGGGAAGGATGCCATCTTGAAGTGCTTCTCCCAACCCGGCGGCGGCGGGGTATTGGGATCTTTGGAAATTCCGGTCGTGGACTCAGGAGTCAGGACCAGTCCGTCGATCTCTTCGGGAGCAATTCCGGCATCGGCGATCGCCTTGCGGATCGCGAGGATCGTCAGGGCGCCCATGCTGGTCTCGGGCTTCTCGTCCCAGCGCCGCGCGGTAGGCGAAGTCCCGACTCCGGTGGCGACCACCTTGCCTCGCCCTTCCCACAGCCCCAGGCCCTCTTTATTGCGAAACCACTCGCGCGGAACTACCGGATGCGGCATGAGTATTCTCCCTGCGGTGCTTTGCCCTCGTACCTGATCCTGACAAGCCCTAGGCGATCACCCGCCATTCGGGCACCTTCTGACCCGTCGCGGGCGTCGTTTCAAAAATCACCTCGACCGCCGCCCCGACCGGCACTTGATCCACCGGCGTGCCTGGCAGATGGGACAACATGATGATTTCGGGCTCGTCGTCGAGGGCGATCGCGGCAACATTGAAAGGCTGTCCCGGAATCAGCGACGAGGTCGGGGTGTCGTACACCACGACGCGGCTGATAATGCGTCCACGCCCGCTGAGCGGCCGCCATTCGACCGCCGTATCTTTGCCGCATCGGATACACCTGGGACGCGGCGGAAACTGATATCTGCGGCAACTGGTACAATACTGGGCGACCAGTCGCTCGGCGTTGCACGCGTCGTAGAAGGGTTTGTCCAGCTCGTCGGGAATCGGTGACTGTTTGGGCATGGTCTCCCTGCTTTGGTCTCCAGAGTCAGGTAATTTCCGCCCACTTGCTGGTTGGTATGGCGGCGTGAAACCACGCAGTACCATCCTGCGATGTTTGCCGTCAACGGTCCTCTCCCTGCGCCGCCGAGGATCCGTGGCCGCCACTGGACGCCGAGCCGAGGCCGCCCGCCCAACTCGCCTCCTGACCGCAGATAGTGCCGCTCGCGACCGGCTGAGCGCGACGCGAGAATTCCTCGCACGCCGCGGCGTGCGAGGAATCCCGCGCGCAAAACTATCCCCCTTTGTCCTTTGCGCCCCGCGACGTCATTCCCGCGCGCCCCGCGGAAGCCCTGCCGCCGTTACTCACCGCGACGATCAGGGCGACTCCATTTCCTCAAGGCCGAGGTTACTCATGCGGAAGCCCAGGCCGAGCGCCCGGAGCCGCATGCCGACCGACTCGGCGCGGCTCTCATTGAGATGCTTCCGCTGCACCGTTCCCCGAATCAGCGGCGGACGGGTGGGAGCGCGTCGAACGGCGATTTCGACGCGATCGAGTATGGGAATTTCGTCGAACAGCCGCTTGAGCGCCGCGTCGGTATCGGTCAGACACTGTTTCGCAAACCGGCGTTCGATCGCGCTCGGCGGCAGATCGCGATCCCACGGATGAATCGCGCGCGCCAGCCATTCGATCTGCAGGACGGTTTTCGCCGACAGGATCTCGAGACCATCGGCGCGCGCTTCGCCGCGCTGATGGAGAGCGAGCGCACTTTCAACTTTTCGCCAGAACACGTGCGCACGATAAAAATTCGACACCTTGGCCATCAGACGTACCAGCCACATCGACACTCGTTTCGGTATCAGGATCATTTCGCAGCACACCTACGGGAAGGAACGCCCCGGCCACCCCAGCGGATGGCCGGATGCGGATCGCAACTAACTGGCTTCTTTCATTTTGATGCGTGGCAATCGGGTGCGCGTGCGGCGCCCGATTGGAACGTCGTCGATCGACTTCGGACAGCCGTCGTCGCCCGTCACCACGTATTCCGGATAGGCCGGGAAGCCGTGTTCATGGAGATCGAGGCCTTCGATCTCGCCTTCGGTAGGAATCCGCAGGCGGAAGCCGACGTGGATTGCGTACATCAGGGCCATCGAGACGATAAAGGTGGCGATGGTGATCGAGAAGCTGCCAATCATCTGCGCCTTGAGTACGCCGAATCCTCCGCCGTAGAAGAGGCCGGTCACCACGGTGCTGGTATCGGCGCCGGTCGCGGTCGGCGCGCCGTACTTGCCTGCGGCAAACAATCCGAGCGAAAGGGTCCCCCAGATGCCCGCGATCATGTGGACCGGCACGGCGCCGATCGGATCATCGATACGCAGGTACTCAAGCAGATCGATACCCCAGACCACCACGATCCCGGCGCCGATGCCGAGCAGGAAGGCGCCTTCGGGATCGACCCAGTAACACGGGCAGGTAATCGCCACGAGTCCCGCCAGGAAGCCGTTGACCGTGAGCGCCAGATCCCATTTGCGCAGCTTGATGTACGAATAAAAGAGGGCGGTCAGGCCGGCCGAACAGGCCGCCAGCGTGGTGTTGAAGGAAACGCGCCCGATACCCTGCGCGTCGAGTGCCGACAGCGTGCTTCCCGGATTGAAGCCGTACCAGCCGAACCAGAGAATCAAGCCGCCGGTGGCGCCGATAATGAGGTCGTGGGGTTTCATTGGCTCGCCGCCGTCGCGCTTGAAAACCCGTCCGAGCCGCGGACCCAGCACGATAGCGCCGGCGAGGGAAATCGTCCCGCCGATGGTATGCACCACGGTCGATCCGGCGAAATCGTGGAACGGGATCGGGTTCATGTTGGCCAGCCAGCCGTCCGGACCCCACGCCCAGTGACCGATGATGGGATAGATAAAGCCGGTGACGCCGACGCTGTAGAGCAGATCGCCGATAAAGTCGCAGCGTCCGATCATCGCGCCCGAAGTCACGGTCGAGCAGGTATCGGCAAAGGCGTACTGGAAAACCCAGTAAGCGAGCAGAGGCACACCCGTGGTGCCGTAGGTTGCGGGCAGCCCGTGCAGCATGAAGCCGGTGGTACCGATCCACGGCGTACCCGGACAGAACATGAAGGCGAAGCCCCAGAGCCAGAAGGTCACGCCGCAGATGCAGGTATCGGCAATCCCTTCAACCAGGATATTGACCGTTTCGCGCGAGCGGGCGAACCCCGACTCGAGCATCACGAAGCCGACCTGCATACAGAAGACGAGGTAGGCGGCCACCAGGGTCCAGACCGTATTAATTGCGTTGATATGCGGCGGCGGCAAAGGCGGCGTCGCATCCGCATAGGCGGCGTCCGGCAGATACCATTTCGACATCAGCAGGACGACGATCCCGAGACCGATGGTTTTGCCGAGAAGGAGCATCCCGGCCTTGCGCCGGACCTCCGGATCTCTCAGCCGTTCCATCAACCGCCGAGCCAGTTGGGTAGACCACAGGTTCATGCGCTGCTTCATCCTCCGTCGTGTGCGTTTCGCGCTCGACAATGCGAGCCATACCCACCGCTGCGGTTGGGTTTGCGACCGAGGCTCAGCAAATGACATGCCCGTGTATTGCATTTCTGCAATCCGAAGAAATTGCAGAAATGCAATACGGAAATCTAACGTGAAATGACGCGGAGCGCCGTCGGGCTGCCGGAGGACCTGTCCGGCGGTGTTCAAATCAGCGGCATCTGCCGCTCCGAAGGGCTTGCGCCCCGCGGCTTAGGGTAGGCGAGGCGACTGCGACGGGGTCGGCTCAGCCGATACCGTAACGCTTGCGTTTGCGCCAGAGCGTCGCCGGATTGATCCCGAGCTTTTCCGCCGCCTCTTCGAGCGAGGCCGTAGTGGCGATCACGTGCATGATATGGTCGCGTTCGAGCTCATTCATGGTCGTCGTCAGCATCGCCGTCCCGTCCGCCGCAGGGCCCCGCAGCACCACTTCGGGCAGATGCTCGAGGTCGAGCGTATCCTTGTCGGAGAGCAGTGCGGCGCGTTCGAGGACGCTGCGCAGCTCGCGCACATTGCCCGGCCATTGATAGCGGACGAGTCGGGCCGCGGCGGCCGGCGACAGTGACCGTCGTCGTCCGGCCATCAGGGCGGGACTCGACAGGATATGTTCGGCCAGGGGAAGGATATCTTCCGGACGGCTCCGCAGCGGGGGAATCCGCAGAATCGCCGCGCTCAAGTGATGATAGAGATCGGGATGGAACTGTTTTGCGGTCACGCGCTCTCTCAGCTCAACGGTCGAATCGAGGAGGAGCCGGATGTCAGCGGCGACCGTCGCGACGCCGCCCTGACGTTCGAAGGTGGAATGTTTAATCAGGCGCAACAGGCGGTTCTGCGGCATGGCACCGAGGCTCTCGACCTTTTCCAGAAGCAGCGAGCCGCCCTCGGCGGCGTCAACCAGCCCGGGCCGCTCACCGCCGTCACCGCTCGCCGCCGGCGATTCCGCGCCGAACAGTTCACGGTCGAGCAGTTCTTCGGGGAAACCTTCGCAATCGGCGACCACCAGGGGCTTGTCGCGCCGCCCGCTCCAGCGATGGATCTGACGCGCCAGAACCTTCTTGCCCACGCCCCGCTCACCCACGATCAAGATCGGTTCGGCGGTCACGGCCAACTGCCGGGCCATCCGCAGCAGGCGGTTCATCTCGTCGTCGCGCGACTCCAGCCACGGCTGAGTTTCGGTGCGATCCAACCACCGGCGATTCTGCGAGCGCAGCCGCCGTAGCTCCAAAGCGCGCTCCACCACTTGCGCGACATGTTCGAGCGAGAACGGCTTGGTCAGATAGTCATAGGCCCCGGCCTTGAGCGCAGCCACGGCGTTGGGCACGGTCGCATAGGCGGTCATCAGGATGACGATCGCGCCGGCGTCGCGGCGGCGAACCTCGCGCAGCAGTTCAAGACCGTTCATCTCGGCCATCCGGTAGTCGGTCAGGATCACGTCATAGCCGGGCTCGGCGGATTGCATCGCGAGCGCCTCGAGAGCGCTCGCGGCGGTGCTCACCTGATAGCCGCGCCGCTCGAAGTAGGTCGCCAGATGGCGGCGGATGTTTTTGCCGTCATCGACTATTAGAAGTCGCGCCATGCGTCCTGCCGCGGAAAGGGTAGCTCAACCGTAAAGCAGGTGCCTTCCCCGCTCCTGCTGTCCACTGAAATCCGGCCGCCATGCGCCTCGACGATATCGCGGGCGATCGCCAGGCCAAGGCCCGCCGAACCGGGCACGGCGCCGTCGACTTCCCACTGGGTAAATCGCTCGAACAGGTGATCGACGATCGACGGATCAATTCCGATACCGCTATCCCGCACTTCAAGTTCGACCGCGCCGGGGGTCGGGCGAGCGGAGATCGCGATCGTTCCGCCGGCCGGCGTATAACGCAAGGCGTTGGCGATAAGATTTGAGAAGACCCACGAGAGCTTCACCCGGTCGGCGCTGACCGGGGGTAACGACGCGGTGGTTATCGCGCGCAGCGTGACACCCTTCTGCTCGGCCTGCGGCGTGAAGGTTCTCATCACGGAGCGAATCAGAGCCTCCAGGTCGAGCGGCGCCGTATGGATGGCGATCGAACCGATCTCGCCGCGCGCGAGGGCAAGCAGGTCCTCGACCAGTTGGCGCATCAGGCCGATATCCTCATTGATGGTTGCGATCAGCTCCTGATCCTTGTCATCCAAGCGGGGGCGCGCCTCGTGAAGAAGCTCGGCCGCCGCGCCGAGCGAAGTCAGGGGGGTTTTTAGTTCATGCGAGAGCGTAGCGACCAGATTCGCGCGATCGCGCAGATAGGTAACGTCCTGCAGGACCAGGATCCTGCCCGACGACTGATCGCCTTCGGCGCGCAGGCGCAGCACCTTCAACGCATAGCGGCGGCGCTCGGCACCGCGGCGCCCCTCGACTTCGAGTCGGCCGGTCGCGGCGTTCTGGTTCGAGTCGTGCTCAAAGGCCGCCCGAATCCTGGTGTAGGCGGGACTCGCACTGCCGAGCGAAGCAAACGACCTGCCGATCACCGCCGCGCGATCGACCCCGAGAATCGTCGCGGCCACCTCGTTGAGATGGGCGATTCTGGCGTCATGGTCGATTAGCACGATACCGTCGTCGATATTTTCAACGATTGCTTCGGTCTTGTTCTTTTCCATGACCAGCCGATCGACGTTCAGGCGCTCGAATTGTTCGAGGCGATCGGCCATCTTGTTGAATTCCGTCGCCACCGCCTGCAGCTCGGCCAGCGGCTGATCGGCGAGCCGAGCGCGATTGCCGGGCAGATCGAAATTGCGCAGGCGATCGGAGAGCTCGGACAGCGGATGCGCGATGTTCCGCGCGAGCGTCAAGGAAAGCACGGTGCCCAGGACGAGCAGCAGAGTCAGTCCGATGGTAAACTCGGAGGCGACCTCGCTGCTCATTTTATTGGCCCGGCTATCCGCGCGGAACATCGCGGTTTCGTTGATTTCGCTGATTTTCGTCAACTGGTTGTCCAGGTTCCTGAAATCCTGCGGCGGGACCAACTGCCCATCCTGCAGGCGCGCCACCAACTCATGCCACTGCCTTTCGACTGTCGTCACGACCTCGGCCTCGCCGATCTCGGTTTCGTTATGCTTCTCGAGATCGAGCCAGTGAACAAACGACGCGCGACTTGCGGGCAAGACCGCGCTCAAGGTCCCGGCGCTCTGCGCAAGCTCGAGCTGATAGAGCGCCTGCTGCATGTGTGTCGCTGACTTGATGCTAGTGTAATTGCGGTAGAGCGTGTCGCGGATAGCTCGGCCGAGGCGATGGACCCGCGGCAGCGCCACGGTGCCGAAGACCAGCGCAATCCCCAGCATCGACAACGTGCCATTGCGGATACGCCGACGCAACGACGGCGGAGTCATAACAAGACCTGCCTCCCGGCGGCCTGAGGGCCGGATTGAATCATAGAGTCCGGCGGGCGCACGTCTCCAGTCGCGCCCAGTGCCCGCGACCATCCGCCGGGCAAGCGTTTACTGCAGGCGCGACAGAATCGGCACCTTCACGAAGTCCAACGCTATCAGGTAGAGCGCACTGGCGCTCAACACCAACGTCAGTCCATCAAGCGGCAGCGGCGCCATCCAGATACCGTGCGCCGCCATCGCGAACACCACCGCGACGTCGACAAGCGAACTGAGAATCATCCAGCCGCTCGGGGCGGAGCTCCAGAAGTGGCGGCGTTCGCGCACCAGATAGACCATCCCCTGGCCGCTGAACACGAGCGTGATGAACACCAAAGTTTGCAACTGCGGGAGCGACCATCGCATGAATTCGCGCCCGTAAAAAAACAGGCTGAATGAGAGGATCAGGATGAGTCCGCCGAGGCTCATTCCGGCAAGCATCAGGGGCCGGATGTGCCAGCGATCGGGTGCCGCCGAGGGCGTTACGTGATCGGTCGCAAGTGACATCGTGACGAAGTCGTTGGTGAACAGCAGCAGCACGATAAGCAACGGCGTAATGATAAACGCACGCGCAAGGATGACGCCGAGGCTCAGGAACAGTCCGATCTCAACGGTCTTGATCACCTTGTTGAGCGTATAGGTCAGCATGCGCTGATAGATGCGCCGGCTGGTCTCCACTGCCGCCAGTATCCCTGTGAGCCCGGCCTCGGTGAGCACCAGACTGGCCGAGGCTTTCGCGACATCCGTGGCCGTCGCCACGGCGATCCCGACTTCGGCCTGCTTGAGGGACGGCGCGTCGTTAACCCCATCCCCCGTCATTCCCACGACATGACCGGCGTGCTGGAGTGCGCGCACGAGCTCAAACTTGTCTTCCGGGAAGACTCCGGCAAAGATCGCGCAATCGAGCGTGTCCGTGAGATTCGCGCGCAGCTCACGCGACGAACACGCGCGGCCCGTGATTCCGACCTGAGCCGCTACAGCCCGCGCCGTCGCGAGTCCGTCGCCGGTCACCATCGCAACCCGCACCCCCAGTTGGTTGAGCCGTTTCACCACCGATCCGGAATCCGCGCGCGGCGGGTCCGCGAAAGCCAGGAGACCCATCAGACGCGAGGCCCCTTCGCCCCCGGCCACCGCCAACACGCGATAGCCGTCGCGCGCGAGGCGTTCGACGTCGTCGTCCGTCTCAGTTGCGCCGTCTGACCGCGCGCCAACCGCCGGCGGTGCGCCCTTGAGAGCCCGCACTTTCTTTCCGTCCACGACGACGGTTGCTTCGGCAAGCTTCGTCAGCGGATCGAATGGAATGAAACTGATTCGCTGAGCGGCGGCCGCCGATAGGCCCTCAGCGGCGGCCCGAGCCAACACGGCTAGATCGATCGGATCCTGGCTCGCTTCGTCGCTCGCGTACGCGGCAAACCGCAGCACCTCGCGCGCGCTGAATGGAGGGTACGGATGCACCACCGACAGCGACAACTGATTCTGCGTGATGGTTCCGGTCTTGTCGCTGCACAAGACGTCCATGGCGGCGGCTTCCTCGATCGCCGACAGGCGCGTCACCAGGACACCACTCTGCGCCAGCTCCAGTGCGCCGAGCGCGGTTGCCAGGGTAAAGGTGGCCGGCAACGCAACCGGCACCGATGCGACCAGCAGGATGAGCACGAAGGGCAGCGTCTCGGCCAACGGCAGAGCGGTTACCACCGCATAAGCGAAGACCGCGGCCGCGAGTATCGCATCCATGGCGACGAGATACTTAACGATTGAGAAGATGACGCTCTGCAGGTGGCTGACCGTTTCGGCGGAGCGGACCAGTTCGGCGGTTTTACCGAAATAGGTTCGCGCGCCCGTCGCGCTGACCTCGCCGCTGGCCTCGCCGCGCTTAACCAGGGAACCGGCGTATGCGGTCATCCCTGGCGCGACCTCGACCGGCAGCGACTCCCCGGTTAATGCCGACTGATCGAGCGCCAATTCGCCCTCCTGAATGACCGTGTCGGCCGGCACCAGATCACCCATCTGCAGGTGAATGAAATCACCTGGAACCAACTGCTCGGCGGCGATCCCTCGCCAGTCGCCGTCACGGCGAACTCGCGCGCGAACGCTCAGCCGCTTCTGCAGAAGCTCGAGCGCACCCCGCGCCCGAGCCTCCTGGAAGAAGCTCAGCGAGGCGTTAAAGATGAGCAGCACGCCAATGACGGCAGCCTCCAAAGCCTTGCCCAGCGTAAGCTCGAGCACGATCGTGGCCTCGAGCATCCAGGGGACGGGAGCCCAGAACTTGCCGACGAGATCGCGCAGTACATGCGGCTTTTTCGCGGCTACCGCATTAGGACCGAACTCGCTAAGACGCCGGCTGGCCTCGGCGCTCGAGAGTCCCGCCGGAGCCATCGCCGCGGCCGACGGTCCGGCGGGATTGGGCGTTGGCGGCTTCTCAGCTACCACGTGGTCCTTTTGCGCACCTCAGGAGCGATCATCGAATGGAAGGGGCATCATACCGCAGGGCTTATCGCGAGACGCGCTCTGCAGCGGTGGCTTCGCACCTGATCGGCCCGCGGTTGGCCGTGAGCAGTCAGAGCCGCTCGGGGCTCTAAGCGCGAAGGGCATCCAGGCGATCGGCGGCGTAAGCCGGCGCAAGTGGACGGAATCCCGGCACAATACGCATAAGTTCGGCGATAACCGTCTCCTCTGCGCCGCGGGCGGCGAGCGTTTCGAGCCTCACGAGGTCATCGTAGAGCCCGGCCGCGCGGTCCGGCGCAGCGCCGATTATCTTCATAATCTGCGGAATCGCCGAGGGCGCCGACCTTTCATTATCGTCGAACAACTGCTCGCTGAGCTTCTCTCCCGGGCGCAAGCCGGTGAATTCGATACGAATCTCTTCGCCCGGGATGAAGCCCGAGAGCCGGATAAGATGGCGCGCCATATCCACCACTTTAATCGGCCGCCCCATGTCGAGAGCGTAAAGCGCTCCGCTGGTCTCGAGGGTCGCCGCGTGCAGCACGAGGTTGACCGCCTCCGGTATGGTCATGAAGAAGCGCTCCATTTCGGGATGGGTCACCGTAACCGGGCCACCCGCGCGGATCTGCGCGAGAAACTTGGGAATGACGCTGCCATTGCTGCCGAGCACGTTGCCGAACCTGACCATGGCGAAGCAGGTGCCGCTCCCCCGGCTGAGATGCCTGACGATAAGCTCGCCGGCGCGCTTGGTCGCGCCCATCACGCTCGAAGGGTGGACCGCCTTGTCGGTCGAGATCAGGATGAAGCGTTCGGCGCCGTAGCGCGCGGCGTACTCGGCCACCGCCCGCGTGCCGCCGAGATTGTTTTTGACCGCTTCACACACGTTGAGCTCGACCAATGGCACGTGCTTGTGCGCCGCCGCGTGAAGGACAATCTCCGGGCGGTAGCGCTCGAAAACTTCGCGGAGACGCACCCGGTTGGTGGCGTCGCCCAGCAGCGGAACGAGCTCGCTTTGGCTGCCACGCGTGCGGAGCTCGTCGTCGATCGCATACAGGGCGTTCTCGTAACGCTCGAACATCAGCAGAAGACCGGCCTCGAGCGCACTGAGCTGTCGGCAGAGCTCCGAGCCAATCGACCCGCCGGCACCGGTCACGAGGACGCGGCGTCCCGCGATCAGGCGGCGCAGCGGGCGCGGGTCGAGCCCGGCCGGCCCGCGTTGCAGCAGGTCTTCCAGCGAGACATCGCGAATCTGGCTGACGGTGACGGCGCCGTTCAGCAGGTCGCGCAGGTTCGGCAGGGTTTTTATCGGCAGCTTGTACGGCTCGAGCGAGCGGACGATCTCGCGCAGGAGTCGCGGCTCGGCGCGAGCGATCGCCACCAGGATCTCGTCCGGGGAATGGCTCGAGATGATCTGCGGTAGTTCGCGGCGGGTCCCCAACACCGGCAGATTATGAATCGTGTGGCCGATCTTGCTGCGGTCGTCGTCGACAAAGCCGATCGGCTGAAGGCTGTAGAACGGGTTGTTGAGCATGTCGCGCACAATCATTTCTCCGGCGTCGCCCGCGCCGATCAGCAGAACCCGCCGTGCCGCTTCGAGGGCGCCAATATCGTGATAGAGACGACGACCCATCCGAACACCGCCAAGAAAGACAATGAGCAACAAAGCGTCGATTACGTATACGGAGCGCGGATAGCCGCGGACCCCGAGGACCCATTCAATCAGCACACTGGCGATGATGGTGCTGGCGAGGGTTGCACCGATAATGTTCTTGAGGTCGCGGATTCCGACGTAACGCCAGAGTCCCCGATAAAGCCGGAACGGAATGAAAACCCCTAACTGAGTCGCAGCGACCAGCGGCAACGTCCGCATGAAGATGCGAAAGTCGGCGGGATCGATCGCGCCGTTAAAGCGCAGAACAAAGGCGGAATAGTACGCGGCGACAACAATTGCCACATGTAAGGCTATCACCACCACCCGCCGGCACTTAACGAGTAATAATTCAGTCATGATCGTGTTAACAACCTGTCAAGCGTACGGACAAGAAGCATGACGTCAAGCCGCCACGATCGCTCGCGCACATATCGCCGCGCCAGCGCCAGTTTTTTCGGCAGAACAATTTCGCGATAGGCATCTTCCGGGTCGCTCGCCTGCGCGAGCACGGCCGCTTCGTCGATGAATCTGAGCGACGCAAGATCGGTCAGGCCCGGGCGAACCGCCAGAATTTGCTCATACTGACCGCGAAACGCCTCGACATACCGGGGCAGCTCCGGTCGGGGTCCGACCAAACTCATATCCCCTTTGAGCACATTAATCAGTTGCGGTACTTCATCGAGCTTGGTCCGCCGCAGAAAGCGGCCGACCCGAGTAATCCGCGGATCGTCGCCGACGGTGATGTCGCGGCCGAGCCGGGGCGCATCCTTGACCATTGTGCGGAACTTGTAGATGAAGAACGGCCGGAAGCCGCGGCCAATCCGCTCCTGTTTGAAGAACACCGGACCCGCGGAATCGATTTTGATGAGTAATGCGATAATGCCGAAAAACGGAAGGAACACGACGATGGCGGTTAGCGACAGCGCTATATCAAATGCTCGCTTTCCCACCGGTTGCCCCTCTAATCCGGCTGCTGACTACTACACTATTGTTGGTGAAGAATGATGCTTTTGAATGCTTCCGAGATAATGTGTGCAAAGCGGTGCAACTCTACCCAGCACTTGACATAGTAGAGTTGAATACGGCGCCAGCGCGCGCGCCAATGGTGGCGCAAGCGTGATACGGCGCAGGACGATCGCACACCCGGGAAAGAGCTCGCTGATTTCCCGCTTGCCGACTCCGCGCACATTCGGATTACGTGGATTGTTGAAGTAGTAGTCGTACCAGACGATAAGACCATCCGGACGCAGGACCCGCATCATTTCAGCGGCGATTTCCTGTTTGAGCCGTCGTTCAAGGATCGAAGTGAACACCGTAAGCTGGAAGACCAGATCGAAACTCGCCGACGGAAGGTCGAGCTGTCGTGCGCTGCCGCAAACCAATCGCAGATCGGCCGGCGAAAGCGCCTTCGCCTCGGCGATCCGTTCCGGCAGCAGATCAATCCCCACGACATTCGCGGGCCTCGCTCCCCAATCAAGGAGTCGCCTGAGCAGTTCGCCGCGACCACATCCGACGTCGAGAATCGTTTGCGAGCGCAGGTCGGCATGTCCGCGGCGATGCAACAACGCGAGTATCTCCGCATGCAATTGCTGTACTGCCAGAAGGTGCGCCGAGTTGAACGCCGAGTAACGGATGTCGTCCGCGGTTCGGCCGGCGTATACCGCCTTGATACGATCCTCCTCAGAGAGCAACGAGTCCATATGCTGCATCCGTTGGCGCGCCGGCGGCACGTTTCTGGTTGGCGGTACGGTTACTTTGACGGTGGGTTTCAAGATCGGTCATGCCCGAGCGAATTGCAAGGCGGCGTCGGCGATGATCGCGCATCGCTCCGCGATCGCCGACGTAATGCCGGTCGGGAAACGAGCAGGTTGAAGAAATTACCGACTCAGATCACCGGAATTGTCAGTTTGTCAACAGGCAGGGAGAGGCGGATGTTGGGACGGCGGAGAGGGCGGCGAGCGCTACCCGGCGGTCGACAGGTTGCTCACGTTGAGTGGAGAAAGGCAGCATGAGGGTCCTGCTGGTAGCCGATCGCAGTCCAGCGAATTTTGTTACCACTGATTATGAACTTCTGGCTTCGCACTATCAGGTCAACTGGATAAAGTTTCGATGGACGCCGGCCGTTGTGCGGCGAGTGATAAGTGAAGCTCGGCGAGCGGATCTGATCTTCGGCTGGTTCGCGAGCCATCATACCGTGCTGCCAACATTTCTGGGCAGGACGCTGCGCAAGAAGGTCGTGATCGCCGCCGCTGACTACGATCTGGCCAACGAACCATGGTTCAAATACGGCTCGATGCGCGGCGGGGTGCGCGCCGCGGTCAACAACTATATACTCTCACGCGCTGACCTGGTGCTGGTGCCCTCGGCGTTTTCGCAGGCGATGGCGCTGCGCAACACGGTGCTGAAGCGCATGCCCGATAAGTTGCGGATCCTGCCGCTGGGCTTCGCTGACTGGTGGAAGGCGCCGCGTCAGAAAGAGAGGAAGATCGTGACCGTGGGCGAGGTCAACCAGGAAAATTGGATTCGCAAGGGCCATCGCGAATTCGTCGAGGTGACGAAGCGCCTGGGCGGTGTTCCCGCCTACCTGGTGGGCCGCCCCGGCGAAGATGATTACCTCGAGGTCGTGCGCCGGATGGCTCCGCCTAACCTTGCCGTGACGGGCTATGTCGCCGCCGCCGAACTGCAAGATCTGCTGTCCCGCACCTGGTCGTATCTGCAGCTCTCCTTCATGGAGGGCTTCGGCGCGGCGGTCGCGGAAGCGATGCTCGCGCGATGCGTGCCGGTCGTCACCCATCAGGGCTCGTTGCCGGAGGTGGTCGGCGACACCGGCTACTATGCCGACTATGGCGATATCGAGAGCGCCTGCACCGCGACCAGAACCGCGCTCGACGATCGCGGCCTGGGCGATCGCGCGCGGGAACGGGTGCTGGACCTGTTTCCGTTGGAGCGACGGCGCCGCGAGCTGTTGCATGTCCTCGCGTCCCTGTAAGGCGCGTCTTCGCCGACTTGGATGTGCGGAATAGCGGGAATCGTCTCAACTGCACCCCGCGAAGACCTCGCGGTGCGCCTCGCTGCCATGATCGCCGCCCAACGCCATCGCGGACCCGATGGCGAAGGACAGTGGGTCGGGCGGGTCGGCAACTGCATGCTCGCCCTCGGCCATGTGCGGCTGGCGATTCTCGATCTGAGCGATGCGGGCAAGCAGCCGATGCTGCTCGCGGATGGCAATAGCCTCATCATTTTCAACGGCGAAATTTACAACTATCGCGAACTGCGCGGGGAACTCGAGGGTCACGGCGCCCGCTTTCGCACCCAAACCGACACCGAGGTCTTGCTCTGGGCCCTGCGCGTCTGGGGTGACGCGGCGCTCGCGAGACTCAACGGGATGTGGGCATTTGCCTGGCTCGACTTCAGTACCAGGCGTCTCGTGTTGTCGCGGGATCGATTCGGGATAAAGCCCCTCCACTACTTCCACGACGGACGAAGCGTGTGGTTTGCGTCCGAAGTCAAAGGCATCCTGGCGGGCGCCCGGCGACGCTTCGCCCTCAACCACGAAGCTGCGGGTTCCTTTGTGACGCAGAGTCTGCTCGATGTGCAGCCGCAGACCTTTTTCGAAGGAATCCGGACGCTTGCCCCCGGCCACAGTGCCAGTTTCGATCTGAACGAGCCCCCGGCCAGAGAACCGACCGTCACGGCGTATTGGCATGCGCCGCGCGCGGATAACTTCGCTGGAACCGAGCAGCAGCGGATCGGGGCGGTCCGCGAGACTTTCCTTGACGCGGTGCGGCTCCGGCTGCGCAGCGATGTGCCGGTTGGCGTGCTCCTGTCGGGCGGCGTCGATTCATCGGCGATCGCGGCGGCGATGCGTGAGTTGCTCGGGCCCCAGGGAAACCTGCGTCTGCTGGCGGCGACCAGCGATAACCTGAGATACGGCGAGCGTCCGTTCATGGAGATCATGGCGCGCCATCTGAGGAGTCCGATCAGCTTCGTGAAGCTCGACCGCAGTCCGCAGGAATGGTGGAACCTGCTGGGCGACGTCATCCATGCCAACGAGCAGCCGGTCGGCAACTTTTCGACCGCGGCGCATTTTCTCCTGATGCAGGAAGCGCGGCAGCTCGGGATCACCGTAATCCTGAGCGGCCAGGGCGCCGACGAGTTGCTCTGCGGTTACAGCAAGTTCCTCGGCTTCCGTGTACAGGAACTTTTGCGGCGGCGACGCCCGCTCAAAGCGGCGGGTCTGGTTGCCGGGTTCCTGCGCAACCGCACGGTGATTAATCAGTTCGACCTCCGCGAAGCGCAGCGCTACATGGGCGGCCTGCTCAGATTCCGCGCGATCGACGTTCGCGGCCCCCGTCTGCGGGACGGCGGATGGCTGGATATCGATCTTGGCGGGCGCACGCTGGTGGAACGCCAGCGCGAGGATCTGGAGCGCTTCTCGGTCCCTGCCCTGGTTCATTACGAAGATCGCTGCTCGATGGCCTGGGGACGCGAGATCCGGCTGCCGTTTTTGGATTATCGCCTGGTCAACCTGATCCTGCCGGCCGACCCGGACGTAAAACTCCGCGCCGGGTGGACTAAATGGGTATTCCGCAAGGCGATGGAGCCGTTTCTGCCGCCGGCCATCGCCTGGCGCAAGGACAAGCAGTATTTCTTGAATCCTCAGGGTGAGTGGCTCAGAAAGGAACTCGAGCCGACGGTTTCCCGGCTCCTGAAGAGCGAGATGCTGATTGTCGACGCGGGACTGATCAAGCGGGAGGCTCTGATTCGCCGCTACGACGCGTACTGCCGCCGTCGCGGGCGCGGCGCAGTATCCTTCAACGACGTTTTCAACCCGATAGCCCTGGAACTCTGGGCCAGGCGCTTCGAAGACAGTCTGGCTCTCGGCTGAACCGCGCTGACGACTCATGGACCCGGGCGTCATCGAGGAGATCGCGAAGGCCGACCCGCCATCCTCCCCTGACGTGCACAATCTGCCTTCGCTCTCGGTACTGATTCCGTGCCGCAACGAAGCGCAGTTCATCGGGGCCTGTCTCGACTCGGTAATAAGCAACGGCTATCCGCACGATCGCATGGAAATCCTGGTGGTGGACGGCATGAGCGAAGATGCTACGCGCGAGGTCGTGCGAACTTACGCCGATACGTATCCCTTTGTCCGCCTGCTCGAGAATCCGCGACGCATAACCCCGTGCGCGCTTAATATCGGTATCGCCGGGGCCCGCGGCGACGTGGTCATACGCTTGGATGCGCACGCGACCTACCAGCCGGGCTATATCGAACGCTGCGTCGATGCGCTGGATCGCTATGGGGCGGACGGCTCCGGGGGAATCTGGAACGTGGTGCCGCGCAACGATGGAATCGTGAGCCGCGCCGTCATCGCGGTGATGACCCACCGATTCGGCGGCGCGGCGCAGTATCGCCGCGCCGCCGGCGACGAGCCGCAACCGGTCGATCTGGTCCCCTTCTTTTGCTGCCGGCGCGCGACGTTGCTCCGGGCAGGAGAGTTCAACGAACAACTGGTCCGGCACCAGGATTTCGAGTACACCGTCAGGCTCAGACGGATGGGCGCGCGCTTCGTCCTTGTGCCGCGTGCAGTCTGCAACTACTACGCGCGCACTGACCTGCGATCGTTTTTCGTCCACAGCTTTCGCGACGGGATGTGGGTCATCCTGGCTGCGGCGCGGAGCAAGGTGCTCCCCTTCTCGCCTCGCCATCTGACGCCCTTGGTTTTTGTGGCTGCGCTCGTTGCCGGATCTATCGCGGCGCCGTTTTCGAGCCTTGCAGCGGATGCACTCGCCGCGGTCGCGATCGCCTACGTTGTCGCCACGGCGGGCGCGGCCGCTCAGATCGCTCTTCGGGAACGGACCGCTGGACTCTTTCTCGTCGCGCCGCCAGTCTTCGCGGGACGTCATCTCATGTTCGGCCTAGGTTCCCTGGTTGGTCTGATTCGCATCGCCGGCACACCTCAGCTATGGCGGCGCCTGCTCGGCAACCGACGACCATGCACGGCCAGCTAGGGATCCGGCGCTTAACGTTCATTAACTCAGGCCCGCGATCGTTCAGGCCCGCCATCAGGCAAACTGCGGAATTCAGTCCGTTGCCCGCTATTGCTTGCGACTATGAATCAACGGCGTCAGCGGTCTCGGCTAGCTCCGAGGTTTAGATCAGCGCCGATCCTGACCGCGCTTCTAATCGGCTTAAGCGCGGCTTTCGGCAGCGCGCGCACTGGAAGCACACCCGCCGGCCCTGACGATCCTGCCGCGGAGCGCAGCACGGCGTCCGACTCGTCGGCGACCGGGGCGCTTTACGTTGCGACCTCGGGCGACGACTCGAACCCGGGGACATCGGAAAAACCGTGGCGCACGATCGGCCATGCTGCGGCGATCGCCGGTCCGGGCGACATCGTGCATGTCAGCCCGGGAGTTTACCGCGAGAATGTATTGATCACCCGCAGCGGCACTGCCGAACAGCCGGTCAGGTTTGTTTCCGATCAGAAATGGGGCGCGCAGATTATTGGAGTAACCTATGATCCAACCGTCAGGATCAGCGCCGGCCACATAGTATTCGCAAACTTTGCAGTGAGTAATCCGGGTGGTCCTTCCGGCATCGAGGTGACCGGTGCGGGCGGTAGCGCGTCGTACGATCGCGTGATCGGCAACGAGGTCTACGACGTTGCCGGCCCATGCAAGCTCGGGAGGTGCGCCCCCGGGCACTATAGCGGCGGCGGCGGCATCATCCTGTCGAACACGACCGACAATCTCGATCACGACGACGACGCCATCGGCAACGTCATCCACGACATCGGCGATCCACGCAATCCCCAGAACGCCGACCTGGTGCACGGAATATACATCGAGCTTGGCGGCGACGTCGATTATCCGCGACAGGGTCGGTACTCAGCCCGCGTCGAGAACAATGTCATTTTTCGCGTCGAAGGCGACGGCATCACGTCCTGGCACTGTGCGACGCATGCGGTGATTGTTAACAACACCGTCGTCGATGCGGGAGTCCACGGCATCCTGTTGTCAGCGAGCGAAGAGTGCGGCGCCAACGCGGTTCATCGTTTGCCGAACCGCCAAAGCGTCGTAGCCAACAACATCGTCTATCACTGCGGATGGCATGCGCAATGCTCACTGTCCGCCGTGGCGCATCTCCGCTGCCTTCGACCCTCCTTCGGCGGCGGCTGCGGAATCGTGGTTTCGAACGCCGAGGACGCCACGGTGAGCCATAACCTGCTCGGCGATAACCTCTGCCGCAGCGACGCGGGCGCCGGGCTGGCGATTCTGACGACTGCAGACAGCCACAACACCGTGGCCGACAACCTTACCGATGCCGACCCGGGCTTCGTCAAATATAATCCGGACGGTTCGGGCGATTTCCATCTGCGGTCGGGCAGTCCGGCCGTCGCCGCGGGCGCCGCAAAGTACGGCGTGACGCGTGACATTGACGGGCGGACGCGACCGGAGCACCGAGCGCCGAGTATCGGCGCCTATGAATACCCGATCGCATCGCTACCGCGCGCCGCGTCGGCGCGATCGACCGCGTCAAAGCGCCGCGCCACGGTGCCGATCGCGGCCAGCGCGGCTAACGGGTGAGTACGAAGTAGGCGGCGGTCGTCGGAATCACCAGCATCATCGTCTCGATAATGACGGCGCCGAGCCCGCCGATGACGAAGACTTGGAAGAACAGCAGCATCGGGATGTACAGCAGCACTCCGGAGAGGTTCGGATTGAGCAGCAGGTACGCATAGACGAAACGGCAGAAGACGCCGCTCAGAATCATGCCAACGACGACTCCCGGCAGAAAGAAATTCCAATACAATTCGCCGGGCCACGTCAGCGTGGGGAACCAGAAGATTTGCGCGGTGGCCGTATGATCGAGAAACAGGTCGCCGGCGACCGCGGCGACGCCGGCCGGCTTGCCGGGCCAAAGAGCGCGCGGCACGACGCCCCAGAAGGCTTCGAGAAAGGTCTTGCCGTCTTGCGGCGTGACGCTTTTGCCGGTTCGCTCGAGGACTCGCTCCAGTTCCTCGTATGCCATGAAGCGCGAGACGAACTCGGTGATGAAGCTCTCGAAGTGGCTCACCGTCAGGGTTTTCGTGCCGGCCTGCTCGACCACGTCCACCGCCGAGAGGCCCGGCACATAGCCGAAGTCTCTGACCGCCGTTTCGACCATCAGCACCATCGTGAGCGCGATCACGCCTGCCGACGCGAGCAGGATCTTGACGAGCTTCGACAGTGATTGCGCCGGCCGCACGTAATAGGCGCACGCCAGCAGAGCGATCAGCGTTCGCAGCGGCATTCCACGCGCGCCGGACAGCCCGCCGATAATGAAGGTGATGGCGGCAATGCACGCGGCAGCGATCGTGTAGCGCCGGTCAATGGTGGAACGCGCCCATAGGAAGCAGACCATCGTCGCCAGCAACGGCAGCCGGAAGGAGAGCATCAGCAGGTAGTAAACTCCGGTCTCGTTCGCGCCAAGCTGCTGCTGCCCCATCAGGAAGTTGCTGAGTCCGCCCTTGGCCTCGAGCAGTCCCAGGTAGGCGAGGATACCGACCGCCATCGACGTGGCCACGACCAGGTTGACACGAGAGCTTTTCCAGTCGGAGCGGAGACGGCGGCAGCGCGCTGCCAGCGCCGGACCGAGCGGCAGGTAGTAGCCCAGGTAAAACAACAGCAACGAGAGATTCGCACAAGCGAGCGCCGTCGGCAGCATCGCCATGAACTCGGCGCGGTCGACGGTTTCGCGCTGACCGAGGACAACGTCGTTGATGATGCCGAGGCCGAAATCGAGGAAGAAGTAGGCGGCGAAGACATTGTGCGCGGCGAACAGGTCAAAGCGCCCCTTCAGGAGGTCGAGCGCCATGGGCACGAGGAGCAGGGTGAGCAGGAGGCCGTAAAGAATCACCCAGGGCCTGACCGTCACGCACGCCGCGACCGCACCGGCGGTCAGCAGCAGAGCGAAAGCGACCACTCCGGCGCCCGACGCATCGACCCGCAAGCGGTTGGCCAGGGTTACGCCAGCCATCCGCGCAGCCGTCCTTCGAAGACTTGCCAATGATACGCCGCCCGCGCGACCTCTCCGCCTGCGAGCGCCAGCGCGCCACCCGCCAGCGTGCGCATCGAACGATACGCGAGCCACCATAGCGGATACCTGTAGAGCCTGAGCACTCGCCCCTCCCCTAAAGCGTAGGCGTGCGCCTTGCGGATAACGTTTGGATCATACTCGACAATGATCTGCGGATGGTAAACTTCAATACGAGGGTCGTAGTGCATCTCGAAACCCGCAGCGATGGCGCGCAAGAAGTAATCTGCCGGCTCGCCCGAACCCCAGGGCGTTCCCGATCCGGGGCCGAGCGTTTCGTCGAACCGGCCGACTCGCTCCACTACAGGGCGCCTCAGAAAAACCGTGTAGCAATCCGCCATGCTCCAGATCTTGTACGTGCTGAGCCGCGCCGACTTATTGGGCCACCGAAACGGCACCGTTTCGTGCACCTCGCCGTCGATGCCACGGCCGCTGATCCCATCCCACTCTGGGCACTCGTCGAAAATGCGCCCCACCTGTGCCAGCAGGTCCGGACCGTACCAGCAGTCGTCGTCCGGGAAGGCCACCACGTCGCCGCTGATATGCCGGAGGCCGAGGTTGCGCGCGCGCGACACACCCCGCGGCGACGACCTGAGATGCGCCACCGGAAACCGTCCGCGATAAGAATTGAGCACTGCGACCAGTCGATCGTCCTGATTCTGGTCCACCACGATCAGCTCAAAGTCCCGATAGGTCTGTTCGGCCAAGGCCTTGAGAAAGCACGCCGGTTCGGCGATGCGATCGACGGTCGCTAAAACGAGCGAGAACTTCACGCCAAGGCCTCGACCAACCGCCGCTACGACAAGACCGGTGAATCCATCGGACTGAGGACGCGCCTCAGGAGCGCAGCCAATCGCTCAGGTCGCGGTGGGTCAGTTGGGACAGCTTATCCACGTCAGCTCGGAAATACTCAACCAATTCAGCATAAAAGTCCGGTCGCAACGGGTTTCGCGCCTCCTTTCGTTCGTTGAGGTTATCGAGCGCGTTGGCGATTCCGAGCCCGAAGGATTTCATGCCGAGCCTGATTTTGAGCCGGTCGATAGTCAGCAGACCGCGTTTCAGGAGCTCGGAGCGGCGCTGGCGGTTTTCCTCATAGATGGGAAAGTGCTGGCGCCCATCCGAAGGCACACCGAGGAAGCTCAATATCCTCTCATAGACCGCCTGCGTTTGCGTCCTGAACTCGCGCGAAAAAATCACGAGCACGCGTTCTTCAGGCACCTGCTGGTAGAGCCGCTCGAGTTGTTCGCCGAGCTTGCAGAAGTCGCCGTACTGAAGATGCTTCGGTTCAAAACAAGCCTTCGGCACTAACCGCCCGGCTCGCCTGGCGGACTGTAAACGCCAGGCCTCCTCGAAATCCGCCACATTCTCGAACCCGTCGAGAAAGAATCGTGCGTGAAGGGACCGCGCCATATCGATCTGCGGTCGCAAGAGCACGATGAACTTCGCTTCGGGGTTGAATTGGAGAATGTTGGCGATCGCCACGGCCGAGGGTAAATAGGTGGGCGACGCCTCGCCCACCGCCAGATGCTGCTCGCCCGCCCCGCTGAACGCCTTCAAATAGGCCGCGCGCGATAACCTGCCGCTCCGACTCGTCACGAAGTCGGTGGCAAAATGCCGCGGTTCGGGCGGGTTCTCACACATGAAGATCCGCGAATGGTCAGCCAGGTAGCGCCGGAGCGAGGTGGTGCCGCATCGCTGACCGCCGATAATGAAAAAATTTGGGGTTCTCATCAGTTCCGCATCGGCCTCAGCAGCGCGAAGATGATCGACGGACGAACTCCCAGCCGCCTGGTCACCAGCACATGCAGCCAGATGTTCCAGAGGGCCATCGAGAGTGCGCCGGCGATCGCCGCGCCGACGCATCCCATGAGGGGGACCAGGGTCAGGAGCAGGATTACATCGATAAGCACGGCGGCGATTAGCACGTTCAAATTGACCATCTCATGACCGGTCATCTGCAGCAGATAGCCCACCGAACCCGCCCCCGCGTTGATGAGTTGGCCGCCTGCCAACACCAGCAGAACCGGCTGTCCAGCCTCGAAAGCGGGACCGAACATGCTGAGCAGCGGACGGGCGGCAATACCGATGACCAGCGCAACCGCCAGCGACGGCCAGAAGATCAGATGGGAGAGTCTGTCGACCAGCCGCGCCAATTCGTCGCGCTGGTTGCGCCAATGGAAAGCGGAAAAGGCCGGGGCGGCCAGCGCGTTGACCGCGGCAATCACAAAGCTGATAAGCGCCGCGCTTCGCGCCGCAACATAATAGATGCCGACGTCGGACGGTCGCAGAAGCAGACCGATAATCACCGTCGGCGCCTGGTCCAGCACCGCGCCGAGAGTGGCGGCCGCGCCAAGCGGCCAGGCCACCTGCAACCAGAGTTTCGCGTCGAAGGCCGGTGCGACGCGATGGATTTGATGAGGCAACGCCCGCCGAAAGAGGTAGCCTGAGACCGTCAGCGTCGCGATGATGGCCGCAAACGTCGCCGCGAGAGCGGAGTAGATGCCGAGCCGACCGGTTTCGAGCACTATGAAGCACGCCACCAGCGCCAATACGCAGGGGCGGAGCAACTGATACGGCGCGTAGGCCAGAACCACGCGCCCCACCGCGCGCGAGCCTTCGGATAGCAGTGTCGTGAGCGTGATGAATGGGACCGCGCCGAGGGCAATCGCCAGACTTAACGCACGGACACGATCGCCCGCTGACCATAGAAGAACTCCGCCGCCGCCGACGATCGCTACCATCGTGCCACAGCCGAGCGCGGTCAAAACGCTGCAGCGCAGGATGCCGCCGAGCTCCGCCGGGTTCCCCTCCGCTTCGTATTGCGGGATAAACCGCAGGAGGGCCGCGGGAAAGCCGAGAGCGGCCGGCACCGCCAGCAACGACGCCCAGGACCATACATAGACGTAGGCCCCGTATGCGCTCACGCCCATCCAGCGCGCGAGCAGGAACTGTACGCCGTAGGCCGCCAGTGCGCCGCCGACGGTGATGCTGAAGGTGAGCGCTGCACCCCTGGCAATCGAGAAGACACTGGCAGGCTCCGGCCGCTCCATTGACGCGAGATCGGCAGGCGGCAGACTTGAAGACGAGGGCGGACTCATGCGACAAAACGGGCGGTGCCCTTAATCTCACCTGGTCGCGCAACCATCGGCCAGCCCCGCGCCGAGAACCCGCTTCAGATCCGTGCTGCCCTCGGGATAGTCCCGCGCGAAGCGCTTGGCCGCGATCAAACCGGCGAGCCTGTATCTGGCCCGGAGGGGGAAATGGCGCAGCGGATGGCGACCGGCTCCCTTGCGGAAAATATAGATCCAGTTGGGCAGCATGCCCTCGAAGGCTAATCCCTGCTGTTCGAACATCGCGATCGTGCGGCCGCCGTACTGCAGGTTCGCGGCCAGGTGGGTGGGCTTGCTGGGCTCAACCGCGGTAAAAGCCTCAGCTATGAGTGCGCAGCCACCCGGCTTCAAGTAGGTGGCGATATCCCGAACCATCGTTAAGGGTGCCGGCAGATGCTCCAGTACATGAAAGGAAAGCACGGCGTCGTAGACGCCGGATAACAGAGCGTGCGGATCGTTAACCAGCGCAATGCGTCGATCGCGAGCGGCATCATCGTGCAATCTGGCGGCAAAGGCTGACGAATGCCCGGGAAGCTCGAAGCTCGTCACTTCCGCGTCAGGCAGGTTGAGGGCAATCGAGAGCGAGTCGTAACCGATGCCGTCGCCGAGGCAGAGGATGCTTCCTCCGGCGGGATACCGGCGCTTGAGCAGGTCCGCAACCTCGGCGCGCCACGCGATACGCGAGGGTTTATGATGCCAGACCAGTAGCTCATAAACAAAAGCGTCACTGACTCGATAAAACTCCTCCATCCGCGCCGACCAGACCCACGGCGCTCCCACTTCGAGCCGAAGGAAATCGCTGACCACGTTGTAACCCTCGATCAGCATCTCGCCGGCCAGACGCTCACCCTCGGCGTTGGTGTGATAGCGCCGCAAGAGTGCAAGCATATGGTCATAGACGTTCACGGCGTGGCTACTTCCCTCACGATGGCTGCTCAGGTTGGCAGGTCACTGGCACGGTCGAGGCCAAGGCGCGGTCACGAGCGCTCCTCGTCAACGCGGCGGGCCTGGCCTAAACGCAGCGCGCGAGGCGGCCCGTCGGCTTCGCCCTCCATCGGGAGCTTTTTTTGGCTCGGGCCGACCGCGCGCTCCGGCGAGCTTCCGGTGTGCACAGAGGAATCGTGCACGAGGATGACGAAGGTGACGAGGAGCAATGCCAACCCCGCCGCCAGCGCGCAGTCCAGTTTCACCCGCGGGGTGTAGGGCCGGTCGGGGACCACCGGCGGATCGATCACCTTGAGAGCGAAATCGGCCGAGACCTGCGCGAGTTTCTTTTGCTGGATCTGACGCGCCAGCAGCTCGTAGAGCTGCGCCTGCAGCAGAGTATCGGAACTGCTGCGAGCCGCCTCGGTGAGCGAACTGATAGCCGCGTCGGAACGACGAACGTCGTCGCTCTGGAGCTTGCTGCGGAGGTTCTCGATGTAAAGCTGCAGGATCCGGCGAGCGCGCGCCGGATCGGGGTCAAGGAAATACAGGCTAAGATTGCCACTCAGCCGATCGTAATCGCAGTCGAAACGTTTCTGCATGATCTCGTACAATTGCCACTGCGTCGGCGGGGCGGAACCGAGGAAACGATCCAACACTGAGCCTCCCGGCGGGTCGACGGCCGCCGCCAGCCCGTTATCGTTCACCAGGGCGAGGGTAAACTGATAGCTGCGCAGGATCGCCAGGTACTCCTGCGCCCGTTGCGCCTCTTCCGTCAATCCGCCGAGCATCCCACTGAGCGCGCCAGCGGATCCCGTCAGCATCCCTTGCAACTGGCTGGCCGAGCTCTGTTCGGCAACCGGTCGCAACAAGGCGGTCGCCCGATAATAAGGCGTCATCATGAATTCGGTAATGACGAAGGTCACGAGCGCAGCCGTCAAAGCGCATCCCGCGAGCAGCCGCCATCCCGCCCGTAGGGCAAGCCAATAGTCGAAAAACTCCCGACTGTCGTCACGTGGCAGCTCCAATGGATTCACCAGGCGTCTCCGTTACCGGCCCGCGACGGATGGTTGCGCAGCCGTCCGGAGAGCATCGGGCAGGCGCGGCTTTGTACGGTCGGACCGGAGCATATCACTGCAAACCTCATTTCCAGATCCAACTTGGCCATCCGGGCGTAAGCGCACCGGAAAACATCAGCAGGAAACGCACGGAGTCCGCATGCGCCTGATAGTTGAGGCTCTGCGCATACTCAACCGCGGCGCGCGCACGCAGCGTCGCGAGGCTCTCACTCAATATGGGAAGCGGGCGTGGCAACTGTAGAAAGTCGAAGGCCACACCCTCGCTATGCTCACTGGCGAGCGGGTAGGGATAATAAGCGGCCGGAAACGCAAAGCCGGAGCTGCCGCTCGGTCCGTTGGAGCAGCAATAAGGCGCCTGTTGGGTGTAAAAGAAATCCGCGCTCAGCTTGTTGCGCAGAGCGATCCATCGACCAAGCTGCAGGTCAACCTGGGTCGCGTTGGGTCCGAGCGAAGTTCCCATGAGCTGGCCCTCGTAGGCCCAGTAAAGAGAATCGTCATGTTGCTCTTCGTTGACGTCGGTGTATTCGAACTCGAAGCGCAGATCCGTCAGCCCATCCTCAGTGAGACGCGGCACATAGATGCCGGCGAGGTAGGAGACTGAAAGGAACGGCAGGAAATGGCCGACCCCGGGAACTTCGTAGGCCAGATTGTCGTTGCCCATCGTCTCGAAGTAGAGCTGGCTATTGCGAAGACTCGGGAAGTAGAACCTGAAATATAGTCCGCCGCGCGAATGCGTGTTGCCGTTGTTGGGATTTCCGGTATCGAAGCCGGTGGCGCGTCCCAGAAAACCGCCGAAGCTGTAATTGTCATTATGGCGGCCGCCGAACATGATCATGTGATCAAACCCGAGTTCGAAGGTCGGCAACGGCTTGAAGACGAAGTTCTGGCCAAAAAGATAAGGGTTCGAGAAGTACCGGTAGCCGGAATCGTTCATTTCCCCGAAGACAAACTGCGTGCGGAACTGGCCGAGATAACGAAAGAACCACGGCAGCAGGAACGGATGAATGTTCTGCAGGCGCAGGGCCGGAAACGGCGACGCATTGTTGCTCTGCGAGAGGGAGTTGAAATAACCGACTCCCCACCACATCTGCTCGAGACCGAACGAGATTGCGAGGTTGCCGAGGCTCGCGACGGCGGCTGCCGCTATCGGCTGAAGCCGGCTGATTCCCGACGTGTCATGGGTCAGCGGACCCGCCAGAGCGCCGTCGGCATAGCCGGCGAGAAAGCCGCCCGCACCGGCCCATCCGTAGAGGCTCGCGACTTCATTGCTGCCCGACGCCGTGGGCAGGCCATCATTGTTCGGCAGCAGAGGTGTCGCCTCTTCGGCATTGATGCAGCATTGCTGTTGCGTACCGATCGGGCTGGTTTGCCAGCGCCGCGGGTTGCCGTCGGAATAGATGTACTGCAGTTGCATCCGCTCGAGCGGATGGGCCATGGTCGGCAGGTCATCCTCGGAATTGCTCTCGAGCCAGCCGACTTCCTCGTGGAGCTGCATCCGCAGGGTACGGATCAGACTCTTCGCCAGCGGCGCTGGCGCAGTTGAAGCCTCCAGTTGCTCTTCCGCTTCGAGCGTAAGCCGCGCGGCCTCAACCCGACTGATGGGTTTGATCTCGTCGAGGTAGGTATACAGGTAACCGAGCCCGTTGAGGGTCTCGAGTTCGGTGTAAATCGGATCGTCCAAAGGAATGTAAACGGCATAAGTCGACGCTCTGGACGGGATCGCGGCGACTGCCTCGAGCACAGCGACAAACACGGCAACCGCCCCCATCCACGCGCGTCGCAACGTCATCCCTGCCCTTCACAACCTCAGGGGGCGCCTGCACCATCCGCCGCCGCCCGAATCCGGGCAAGCCTCTGGAGTATTGTCGAGTCGTCGTCCTGCGAAGCCTGGCGCAGACGCGCCGGGCGCGGATGAAGGGGTTTCGTCGTCGTTGCTGGCGGCGGCACGGTGCCGGCCAAATACCACCATAACACCCGACGGATGTATTCCCGTGTCTCCTGATAGGGCGGCACGCCGCCGTAACGTGAAACCGCCCCCGGCCCCGCGTTGTAGGCCGCGAGAAGCTGCGGCAGCCTGGCTACCATCGGATCTTGGCGCATGTAACTCAAAACTCTGGCGGCTCCGACGATACTTTCCGCCGGATCGAAAGGGTCTGCGACGCCGAATTGTGCCGCCGTCGTCGGCATCAACTGCATCAGGCCCAGCGCACCGGCGGGCGAGACCGCGTCGGCGTTTCCTGACGACTCGACCTGAGCGATCGCCTGCAACAGTTCCGGATCGATCCCATACGCCCATCCCGCAAGCATAAATGCCGCCGCGGCGCGCTGCTCGGAACCTTCACCGGCCATCGCGGCCGGAGCCAGCACGCAAAGGAGCGCAACTATGGCGATGGTCGTTCGCGCCAACATCAGAGCGACGTCGCCAGGATACCCACCACCGCGAGCGCCGTCGCGCTGTTGGCGATGATCTGGGTTATATCGGTCGCATACTTGAGCCCGCTCACGTAGACCAGCTTGTCCGGAACATAGATGGTGTCGCCCGGCTCGAGACGAACGTCCATCAGACCGCCCGAAATGACCGGCAGCAGCGGGAAGAAGCGGTTCTCGCCGCTGTCGCGAATGCCCTGATCGGTAAGCACTTCGCCGTTGGCCTTGATCACCAGGATGTGATCCGCGTCGGCCCATTCCGAGGCGCCGCCGGCCCGCGCCAGATAGCTCCTGACCGTGAGTCCGGGTTCGTAAATGATCGCGCCCGGATTGTAGACCTGCCCGAGCACGGCCACGGCCGCCGGATGTTTCGGAACGATCAGGCGGTCACCGTCCTGCAGCACCAGATCGTCGTGAGACGCGGGGAGCTCATCAACCGAGACCAGATGTATGACAATCCGACCTACGGCCTGCTGAGCTTTGGTGTCCGCGAGCAGCCGTTGGACCATCTCGAGGCTTGACTTGTCCGTATCCGCCGCGCCTAGTTGCTGTGGCTTCAAGGCGAGCTGCGCCACCGCGTTCTCCAGGCGCTGGCGACTCTCGTCGAGCCGCTGCTGCTCCAGTTGCTTGACCGATTTGCGGATGAAGATTGCCGCCGGAAGGTAGGCGTCGGGGCGGAGTCCGCCGCAACGGATCAGAATTGAATCGAGTCGCTCGCCTTCGCTGATCACATACGGCCCCGGCCGCATCACTTCCCCTTCGACCCGCACCGTCCATGGCTTGTGCCAATTGGACGCTTCCTGCACGAAGAGCATGTCGCCGCGATGGAGTATCGGATCGCGCAGGAGATCGCCGCTCAGTACCTGCGTCAGATCGACATCGAGATTGATGTAGTGAGCGGTACCGTTCACGATGATTGTGCGCGCGATTTCGGCGTGCGGCAGGTAGGCATTATCCTTGAGACCGCCGGCTTCGTAGATAAGATCGCTGACCTTCATCCCCTGGGTCAGGCGAAACGAGCCGGGTTTGCGAACGGCACCGGCGACCGCCACTTTCGGCAGGTCGCCGACCTCGCGCTCATTGTAGATCGTGAGCGTGTCGCGCGGCTGGAGCATCAGGTTCGCGGTGGCCGAGTCCGGATCGGCCAGGGCTTCGCCCAGATTGACCGGAAGGAAGCGGACCTGCCGATCCGGTCCTTCAATCCGGCGCACCAGCGCATAGTCAAAAAAAGTATGATCGGCGACACCCTCGCCGAGCTGCAGCAGATCGGTGACGCGCATACCCGGGCGCCACTCATAGATCCCCGGGCGGTGCACGTTGCCCTTGAGCCGCAGCACGTTCTGTTGCTGGGGCAGCACGGTGAAGACCTTGATCAAGTCGCCGTCCCGCACGCTGAAGCGTGCGGCGCTTAAGCTTGCGAGATCAATGTCGAGGGCGATACGGCGCTCGTGATTCTCGATACGCTCGATCTGAATCCGCTGCGCGTAGCCAAACGGCCCGACGCCGCCCGCCATCGCCAGCACGCGCCCCAGGCTCTCGCCACCCCGCAGCTCGTAAATCGCCGAATCCTTGACGTTGCCGACCACGCCCACCACCGGACCGATGACCGGGACGAAGATTACATCGCCCTGCTCGAGCTGGAGGTCGGCGGAAGTGTCCCCGCGAAGGAGCATATCGTACAGATCGATGGTGCGGATCGTCCGGTTGTTACGCCGCAGTTCGATCCGTCGCAGACTGCCAATCTTGCTGATTCCGCCGGCGGCAACGAGCGCATTGGAGACGTGCGAGAGCGCGCTCACCGTATAGAGCCCGGGCTGCTTTACCTTGCCGATGACGAAGACCTGGATGGTCCGCAGCGTGCCCATGGTAACGTCCACCTGGACGCCGGTTATCTGCCCGGCCCGACTTTCGATCAGTTTCTTGGCCTGCTCGAAAGTGAGCCCGGCCACCTGAATCGGACCGGTCTCGGGCATCAGCACACTGCCGTCGCGCTCGACCGACAGATGCATCGTGCGATTCAGCCGCCCCCAAAAGAGCACGTTCAGCGCATCACCGGGGCCCAGGATGTAATCGGCGCCGACCGGCACATTGCCGACCGGAGCAAAGGTCGAGACTTGGGATGAAAACAGCGTGTAGCCGAACTGGCGCAGATGGTTCGGATCGGGCTTCATCAGCCGCTGGGCTGAACCGTCGCGAAATGACGCCTCAATCGGCGAGAGGCCCTTGGGCAGGGGTTTTGGTGGGCGTCGAATCTGCTGTGCGGTTTGCTGACCCGGCCGCGCAGCCTCCTCGGGGGCACCGCTCTTTGTACAGTTTTTCAACTGACTGATCTGGTCCGGTGAGAGCCCCAGCGATGCTCCGACCGATTCGAGATCCGCCGGGCTCACGTGCTTCGCCGCAATCCCGGCACAAAGCTGCTGCATCTGCTGAGGCGTCGGCCCGCCCTGCGCCATCATGTCCTTGATTTGACCGATCTGCGTCGGGTCGAGATTACCGACCGGGGTGTTCTGACCGGCCGTAAGAGCGGCGCCTGAATCCCCCGACGTTAAACCTGACGAGTCGGCAGCGCCGCCATCTCCCGCCATGGTCCCGCCGTCGTCGGCCGCGTGCGCCGCCGGCACGATCATCCAGACTATCGCCAGCAAGGCCACGACCAGGAATTTTTGCAGCCTCACCGCGCCGATTCTCCTCGCCGATTTCGCCCACATGACTACACCCTGGAGGCTGCCTATATCCGACCGCTCATGATACCTGGCGCGCGGAAGCGGAGGAAAAAGGCGCCGCGCGATCCATCTCTTTCACACGTCCGACGAAGCGCCGTGCTCTCACGGACCCGTCACCGTTTGACAGAAAGATAGCAGTGGAGCGATGGCTCTACAGAATCGGCGAGCCGACTCAGTCGTCGCAACCCGATACAGATCGGAGTCCGTACCGTGCCTGCGAGGCCGCTCAGACGGTCCCGCGCCCAACCCTCCGCGTCGGTCCTGATGTGCGTCGGATGCCATCTTTTGTCGCCAGTCACCCCGTCGGCCCTGAGCTGTTGATGTGGCCTCCGCATTCCCCCATTCCCCGCGCGCCTGATGGCGTTAGTGCATGGCCAGAGTCCACTAACACCTTTCCAGCTACGTCATCAAGATCAGGAAATGGCCTCGGTGAGACGCGTCGGAAAGAATGCGGCAGCTAAGCATTACATTGCGAAATGATGCATAAGAGCAAGACTTGATCGTCATGGATGCAAACCAAAAGTTACGCCTCGCCCACTCGCGTTCGTATGACGTCTGCTAACTTCTCGTCGCTATCCTCGGACGGCGTCCGGACCGCGTAGCTGGTCGAGCGGAAGCTTCAGAGGGCCAAATACAACGCGGCTTTTTGCATGCCGGGGGCGGGACTCGAACCCGCACAGGATTCACCTCGGCCGGGACCGATTATCGCGCAGGTCGCCGAGAACGTCTTCGACAGCGCAACCGGAAAGTACCTGCTGATCCCGCAGGGGAGCCGGCTGATCGGCGCCTACCGCAACGCGTCCGCATACGGCC
>Ga0070741_10003817_pt1 | contig 36301 bp, 33 predicted proteins | sample Coa_R1_4_FD_66440 | JGI IMG/M metagenome (GOLD analysis project Ga0070741, IMG submission 66440) | Surface soil microbial communities from Centralia Pennsylvania, which are recovering from an underground coalmine fire - Coalmine... | ecosystem: Environmental > Terrestrial > Soil > Unclassified ... | reverse complement strand
GTAGAGGTGCTGCATGGCTGTCGTCAGCTCGTGCCGTGAGGTGTTGGGTTAAGTCCCGCAACGAGCGCAACCCCTACTCTTAGTTGCCACCCGCAAGGGGGAACTCTAAGAGGACTGCTCCGGATAACGGAGAGGAAGGTGGGGATGACGTCAAGTCAGCACGGCCTTTATGTCCAGGGCTACACACGTGTTACAATGCATGGTACAAACCGTCGCGAACCCGCGAGGGGGAGCTAATCGGAAAAAACCATGCTCAGTTCGGATTGCAGTCTGCAACTCGACTGCATGAAGCCGGAATCGCTAGTAATGGCGTATCAGAACGACGCCGTGAATACGTTCCCGGGCCTTGTACACACCGCCCGTCACATCACGAAAGTGGGTTGTACTAGAAGTCGCCATGCTAACCGCAAGGAGGCAAGCGCCCAAGGTATGACTCATGATTGGGGTGAAGTCGTAACAAGGTAGCCGTAGGAGAACCTGCGGCTGGATCACCTCCTTTCTAAAGAATCCAGGCTGGCTGGTCCTGCCTCGCCCGCCGCGGCTGAAAATGCTTCGGTCGGCAAAATAGACAGGATTGGAGCAGCCCACGAATCTTCTGGCCTGAGTTACACAGGTTAACGGCGGCTGGGTCGGACTCGGCGAAAACGCTCGCGTTTCTCGCCTACCGAACCGGTGCTCAAGAAGATTCACCCTCGATCCTTTAACAAGATCGAGGCTTTCTTCGGCGAACTCACACGCCGGAGAGCCAAGTGCCGCACCGCCCTTCGGGGCGGCCGGTTCACTCACCTTCGGGTTCTGGCAGGTCTCATTCAGTGTCAATCGGCCGGTCGCGAATCGGCTTTTAACTTGGGCCAGCCATGGGGCTGGCCTTTTTTATTGCTGCTCGATTTTCTTTTATCGGGGTTTTCGTTGCGGCGAGGTTATCGTCCGGCTCTCTTTCGGGTCTGACTCATTCCTTGTCTTTGACTTCGGCGCCGAGGCGGCCGCGCGCGAGTTGCACGCGGATGCGGTCGCCGAGCGCGACTTGATCGGCGGCTTGCACGACATTTCCTGCGGCGTCGTAACAGATCGCATAGCCTCGCTCCAGCAAGCGCAAAGGGCTGCGCTCTTCCAGTTGCACGATTAATTTTTCCAATGATTGACGCCTGGCGGTAAACGTACGCCCGATTCGAAGCTCGAGTTCGGCGGTGCGCTGATCGAGGCGCACGGCCGCGGCCCGGACCCGCGCGCGAAAGTCTACTGCGGAGATACGCGACAGGGCAGATTGCAGGCGTTGCTGCAGCGCTTCGACACGGCGGCGAAGCGCGTCGGCGAGTTGCGAGGCGAGTTCGTCGGTATGCTGGCGCCGGCGACGCATCCCGTCTTCGAGGTGGCGCGCCGCTCGGTGCAAATCGAATTCGCGAAGCTTGTGGCTCGATTGGAGCAAGCGATAACGCAAGAGTTGCGCGACTTTGTCACGCAGGTCGCATAGATGGCTGTCGAATTCCTGGCGCGTGCGAACCACCATCTCGGCCGCAGCAGATGGCGTCGAGGCGCGAATATCGGCGGCGAAGTCGGCGATGGTGAAATCAGTTTCGTGGCCGACTCCGGAAATGATGGGGATGGAGCAGGCGACGATCGCCCGCGCGACGGTCTCTTCGTTAAAGGCCCACAAATCTTCGGGCGAGCCACCCCCACGGGCGAGTATCAGCACGTCAGCGATCTGTTTGCGGTCGAAATACCGGATGGCCTGCACGATTTCGCCGGCTGCGCCCTCGCCCTGCACGCGAACCGGATAGAGGACGATGTGCAGATTGGGAAAACGCCGCTCGAGAATGTGCACGATATCGCGCACGGCGGCGCCGCTCGGAGACGTGATCAGCCCCACGCACTGCGGCAGTACGGGAAGCGGTTTCTTGCGTTCAGGATCGAACAGGCCCTCGGCATCGAGGCGCTTCTTCAACTGCTCGAAGGCGAGTTGCAACGCGCCCAGCCCGACGGGCTCGACGTGTTCAACATAAAATTGGTATTCGCCGCGCGCTTCATAGACGCTGATCGAGCCGCGCACGGTGACGTGCAGGCCATCTTCGGGCCGGAATTTCAGGCGCGCGAGCTGCGTGCGAAAACAGACACAGCGGATCTGCGCGTGATTGTCCTTTAGCGTGAAGTAAAGATGGCCCGATTGCGCCGCGTGGGCGTTGGAGACTTCGCCTTCGACAAAGACGTCGGTGAATTCGCCCGCGAGAAGGTCGCGGATGCGTCCGGTGAGATCGCTGACGGACCAGATGGTGCGGCGCGGCATGAGCGGAAGCTGAAAGGGCTTGGTCATGGTCTGCTAGCGGCGAAAAGCGGAAATAACCCACATGATTAGGGTGAGCACGGCGCTCAGCAGGATACAGGTGACGATAGGGAAATAAAACGAGCCGCGCCTGCCTTCAATAGAGATGTCGCCCGGCAGCCGCCCCAGGCGGAAGGGCAAGCGCCCGCCGATCAGAAACAATCCTCCGACCGCAGCGAGAATAATACCGACGAGGATGAGCCATTTTCCGAGCTCACGCGCAGCATCCATCAGGCTTATTTTACTCCACGCGTGAACATGCGACGATGAGCCGCCGCGAGTACCAGGGTGCATTTTCCCGCCGAACGTGAATGGGTTTTCGTCAGCAGGACAGGAACAGTAGCCTCGGTTATGACCGAAGATGTGCGCTACAGCAGTTCGTGGCCGGCGAAAAAGTACGAGATTTCGAACGCGGCGGTTTCGGCAGCATCGGAGCCGTGCGTGCAATTATTCTGGATGGACGTGCCGAGGTCGCGGCGAATCGAGCCCGGCACAGCTTTGGCCGGATCGGTGGCGCCCATGGTGTCGCGCCAGCGGGAGATGGCGCCCGGAGCTTCGAGAACCATGACGACAATCTTGCCGGAGCTCATGAACGACGTGAGTTCGCCGAAAAAACCCTTGCCGCGGTGGACGGCGTAAAAGCCCTCGGCCTGCAGTGGCGTCAGACGCAAAGACTTGATGGCCACGATGGAAAAGCCGGCACGGTGAATGCGCGAAAGAATGTCGCCGGCGAGGCCGCGACCCACTGCGTCAGGCTTGATGATGGCGAGCGTGCGTTCGAGTTTTGCGTCGGGCAAAGGATTCTCCTAGATTTCAATTTGAGGCGAAGTCCACGCTGGCTAGTGCTTCTTCGGCCAGGAACTACCAAGACCCGCTCAGACGCCAGCGGGCGCGGTTTGAAACGATTCCCACCCTTAAGAACGAAGGGTGGACCCAAAACCAACTGCAGATCCCTCGGCCGCGCCCGAATCTTCGATGCCACTAACCAGGGTGATGCGCGGCCTCGTGATGACAACAGTGCCTTTTCTTTTGCACGCGGCGGCAAGGCAACGCAACAGTCGTTCCCACCCTTAAAACCAAGCGTAGGACACCCACGAATTCAAGATGCCGCGCTGAAGCGCGGCGCTACGAAACAATCGCCTCGCAGTTAGCGGGCGACGGATTTGCCGATCGCGGCGGCGAGCGTCTGGCCGATGTCCGCCGGGCTCTGTACAGTGCGGATTCCCGCGGCGGCCATGACTTCGTATTTTTCCTTTGCCGTGCCCGTGCCGCCGCTGATGATGGCGCCCGCATGACCCATGCGGCGTCCGGGAGGGGCCGTCTGGCCGGCCACGAACCCGACCACGGGTTTGCGCACGTGCGCGCGAATGTATTCCGCGGCCTGCTGCTCGGCGTTGCCTCCGATTTCGCCGATCATGATGATGGCGTGGGTATCGGGATCATCGTTGAAAAGCTTGATCGAATCGAGAAACGACGTGCCGATGATCGGGTCGCCGCCGATGCCGATGCATGTCGATTGGCCGATGCCCAGATGCGTGAGCTGGCCGACGGCTTCGTAGGTCAAAGTGCCGCTGCGGCTGACGACGCCGACGTGGCCCTGGCGGTGAATCTGGCCGGGCATGATGCCGATCTTGCATTTGCCCGGCGAGATGATGCCCGGGCAATTGGGACCGATCAGGCGCGTCTGGCTGCCGCGCAGCGCGGCGGCGACGCGGACCATGTCCAACGTGGGAACGCCTTCGGTGATGCAGACGACGAGCGGCAGCCCGGCGTCGATAGATTCGAGAATGGCATCGGCGGCAAACGGCGGCGGAACGAAAATCGCCGAGGCATTGGCGCTCGTTTGGCGGGCGGCTTCCGAGACGGTATTGAATACGGGCACTTCGTTGTGCAGCGTGCCGCCTTTGCCGGGTGTGACTCCAGCGACAACGTTTGTGCCGTAGGCGATCATCTGCGAGGCATGGAAGCTGCCCTCGCGGCCGGTGAGTCCCTGAACGATAACACGGGTCTGTTCATTTACCAGGACGCTCACCGCGCACCTCCCGCGAGGCGCACGGCTTTTTCCGCGCCATCTTTCATGTTTTCCCCGATGGTGAAGTTGAGTTTCGAATCGCGCAGAATTTGGCGGCCCTGCTCGACATTGGTGCCTTCCATGCGCACGATGACGGGCAGCTTGAGTTGCAGTTCGCGAGCGGCGGCGACAACGCCGGTTGCGAGCACGTCGCACCGCAAAATGCCGCCAAAAATATTAATGAAGACGCTGCGAACGGATTTGTCGCTGGTAAGAATCTTGAAGGCGTTTTTCACCTGTTCGGCGGAGGCGCCGCCGCCGACGTCGAGGAAGTTCGCCGGCGAGCCGCCGGCGAGCTTGATGATGTCCATGGTGGCCATGGCCAGGCCGGCGCCGTTGACCATGCAGCCGACGTTGCCATCGAGCTTGATGTAATTGAGCTTGTAATTCGACGCTTCGACTTCGAGCGGGTCCTCCTCGTCGAGATCGCGCAGTTCCAGCAAATCCTTATGGCGATAGAGGGCGTTGTCGTCGAAATTCATCTTGGCATCGAGCGCGATGAGGCGGCCGTCGCCGGTCACGACGAGCGGATTGATTTCCGCGAGCGAAGCATCGGTTTCGATGAAGGCGCGGTAGAGCGATTGAAGAAAAGGCACGGCGTGTTGGGCCTGTTCGGCCGTGAGTCCGAGGCCAAAGGCGAGTTTGCGCGCGACGTAAGGCTGGAGCCCTACCGCCGGATGGATCCTTTCGCGCAGGATGGCGGCGGGATTTTCCCTGGCGACCTCTTCGATTTCCATGCCACCGGCGGCACTGGCCATGATTACGGGCGCCTCGACCGCGCGATCGACCAGGACGCTGAGGTAAAGTTCGCGTTTGATATCGAGCCCTTCTTCGATCAGCAAGCGGCGGACGATACGTCCGCCGGGGCCGGTCTGGGGCGTAACCAGATTCATACCGAGAATTTTCGACGCAAGCTGCGCGGCTTCCTCGGCAGAACGCGCCAGCTTTACCCCGCCGCCTTTGCCGCGCCCACCGGCATGGATTTGCGCTTTTACCACGACAACTGGGGTGCCGAGTTTCTGCGCCACTTTGCGCGCGTCTTCAGCGCTCGTAACCATCTCGCCGCGCGGGGTGGGCACGCCGAAGCGGCGAAAAATCTCCTTAGCCTGATATTCGTGGATTTTCATGTATCGTCCGTTTGGGTCTTGATTTACCTGTTGCAGATCGGCTGCGGTTGGCTCGCCGGAAGCGACTCGCGCGGCTCGATGCTAAAATTTGTGCTCGTCCAAAGTCGGCCAGTTTACTCTGAACGCGGCGGGACGAGCAAGGGCGCAGGCGGGCTGTGAGACGGAGGCAGCCGCTTTGATGGAAGGAAAACGGATCCCTCAGGCAACCTCGGCCCTCGTGATGACAGCAGTTTTGAAGTTTGAGAGATCAAACTGAAATGATCGCGGAGTGGTTACAGAAAGTTGAGGGTGGAGGCGATCTCAGCGCCCAAGAGGCGGAGGAGATCATGGGCGAACTGCTCGAGGGGCGACTCGAGCAGGCGCAGATCGTCGCGCTGCTGACTTCGCTGCGCAGTAAAGGCGAAGCGGTCGAGGAGCTTGTCGGATTCGCGCGCGCCATGCGGCGCCGCGTGAACCACGGCGGCGCGCAAGCGCAGCTCGCGCCGCTGGTCGATACCTGCGGCACGGGCGGCGATGGCGGGAGTACGTTCAATGTTTCCACGGCGGCGGCGGTAGTCGTTGCGGGCGCGGGCGTGCGCGTGGCCAAACACGGCAACCGTTCGTTCAGTTCGCGTTGCGGATCGGCGGATGTGCTGGAGGCGCTCGGCGTCAAAATCGATATTCCGCAGGAGCGAGCGCTGGCGGCAATCGAAAAAGTCGGAATCGGATTCTTATTTGCCCCGAACATGCACACGGCCATGAAACATGCGGCGGCTGCCCGCCGGGAGGCGGGCGGTCGCACGATTTTCAATCTGCTGGGGCCGCTGACGAACCCAGCAGGTGCGACAGCGCAAGTGATCGGGGTTCCTGCGCCGGCGTTAGTGGATAAGTTGGGCCATGCTCTGGCGGAGCTTGGCACCGAGCACGCATTTGTCGTCCATGGCGTAGACGGGATAGATGAAGTTTCGCTGAGCGATGAAACCGAGGTCGCGGAAGTGCGGCCCCATTCAGTGAAATGCTATCGCGTGAAACCGGAGGATTTTGGAGTGCAGCGGGCAAGACGCGAGAATTTGGCGGGCGGCGATGCCGCTGAGAATGCCGTGATTATTCGCGGTATTCTGGAAGGTGAGGCCGGGCCGCGGCGCGATTTTGTATGCATCAATGCGGCGGCGGCGCTGGTAGCGGCGGGGCGAGCGGCGGACTTCAGGGAAGGCACGAGGCTGGCGCAGCAGGCCATCGACTCCGGGTCGGCCAGAGCGAAACTCGCGGCGTTGATCGAGTTTACGCGCGGGTGAGCACTTCTCGTAGGGCTTTCATACAGATTCTTCGCTTCATGGCCGCGCGGTCCAATGAACAAAGACCGAGCAAGGCGCGGCGATTTGTAGTTGGTGCTAGGTTGGTCGAGCATGGCTTGCTCAGAGTGCGAGGAAGTTGCGCAGCATTTGCATGCCAACTTCGGTAAGCACGGATTCGGGATGGAACTGCACGCCTTCGACAGGCAGTTTGCGATGGCGCAGGCCCATGATCAGGCCATCGGTTTCGGCTGAGATTTCGAGCTCGCGCGGCAGGCCTTTTTTCTGCACGATCAGCGAGTGATAGCGAGTGGCGACGAAGTCCTGCGGGAGTTTGCGGAAGATGGTTTTGTTGTCGTGGTGAATGCGGCTGGTCTTGCCGTGCATCAGTTCAGGGGCGCGCACTACTTTGCCGCCGAATGCGTAACCGATGGCCTGATGACCGAGGCACACGCCGAGAAGGGGAATCTTGCCGGTGAATTCGCGGATAACGTTGATGCAAATGCCGGCATTTTGCGGTTCGCCGGGACCGGGGGAGATCACGATGCGGTCAGGCTTTTTGGAACGTATTTGATCGATGGTGATCTGGTCGTTGCGGCGGACTTCGAGTTTTTCACCAAGCTGGCCGAGAAACTGGGCCAGGTTGTAGGTGAAAGAGTCGTAGTTATCGATGAGCAGAATCATGTTAAAACGGGTCGACGAAGTCACGGATCGCTTTCACCAAGGCCCGGCGATGCCGTCATGTGTTGCCAGATGCCAGCCTAACACTCGGGATGAGAGCGTAAGGAAATAGCTTACGGTATCCAGGGTAAAAGGCAAAAGCAGGTGCCGCCGGCGCCCAGGCCTTCAGGTGACCGAACCCCGTCGTTCAGGCCTGCGACTCGCTTGCACGGCAAAGCCCGTTTCTTGAGGCGCGTGCGCGAGAGCCGGCGCGCATGTGCGCCTCCGTGCGGTCACTGATTGACGACGGCTACGCCCTGGATTTCGATCATCATCCCGGGCTGCGCAAAATTCGAAACCGTAATGAGCGTGCTTGCGGGGAATTTGCCGGCCGGAAAGAATTCCCGCCGCAAATTTACCAGCCGGTCGCCATTGCGCGGGTCGTTGATGAAGACGGTCATGGAGACGAGATTTTGCAGGCTCGCGCCTTCTCGTTTCAGGGTACGGTCGATGAGTTGGAGGGCAGTCCGCGCTTGGCCGTCGAAATCGCCTGCGAAGGATTTGCCGTTAGCATCTTGCAACCCGGTTTGACCGGCGAGCCAGATGATTCGGCCGCCCGTGGTCGTGACCGCGGGAGAATAGGCGCGAGATTTTTGATACGCATCGCCTTCGAGATATTGAACCGACGCGGAGGGCCGTTGAGGAGCTGAGCGGAGCTCAGTTCCCCGCAACAGCAGCAAACCAGTGCCCGCAATAGCCGCCAATCCGATGAGCAAACGGTTCATGTTATCCTCCCTTGTTTCGATGAGCGCATTTGGCACTTCCAGGGAGGTTTGAGCATACCGCAATTCATGGTCGAAGCGGTCACGGCAGATGCGGCCATGAGTACGTGCGGTTCTCGGATATAAAAGAGGGACCATGGCTTACGTCGTTGCTCCAGAAGCTATTCCTGCTCTGGCTGTAGTGGGGACTGCGGATCTTTTTCCGGTGAACCGAATTTTTTGCGTGGGGCGGAATTATGCCGATCACGCACGCGAAATGGGGCACGATCCCGACCGCGAGCCGCCGTTCTTTTTTCTGAAGCCGGGGCAGGCTTTGTTGCCGCAGGGGCGCGATTTCCCGTATCCGTCGGCATCACAAAACGTGCATTACGAATTCGAACTGGTGGCCGCGATCGGCAAAGGCGGCGCGGATATCTCAGTCAACGATGCGTTGAACCATATTTACGGCTACGCGGTCGGTCTCGACATGACCAGGCGTGATCTGCAGTTGCAGGCGCAGAAGATGGCGCGGCCGTGGGATGCGGGCAAGGGTTTTGATCTGTCAGCTCCATGCTCGCCGGTGGCGCCCTCCAGCAGAATCGGTCATCCACACAAAGGAGCGCTTTGGCTGGAGTTGAATGGCAAGCGCGTGCAAAGCTCCGATCTCTCAGCGTTGATCTGGAAGGTTCCGGAGATTATCGCGCAGCTCTCGACGCTTTTTCGGTTGACCCCCGGAGACCTGGTGTTTACGGGCACGCCCGCAGGCGTGGGGCCGGTCAAGCGAGGAGACGTGTTGCACGGTGCAATCGAAGGGGTGGGCGAGCTCACCGTCCGCGTGGTGTGAGCGGAGGGCGTTTCGGGTTGACAGCAGATTGAGTCAAAACAGACAATGCACACAGTTTTGGCTCGAATGAGCATCAGCCGGAGCGCGTAAGCCGCGGAGGGAAAGGTATGTTGCCGCATGAACGTCTAGCCTATTCACCCATTACGGCTCGGCCGCGGCTGGCATTGCCCGGCGGTGCGCGGCTGGCAGTCTGGGTCATTGTCAACGTAGAGGAATGGAATCCCCAGGAGACCCTGCCGCGTACGGTCCTTTCTCCGCCGGCGGGGGGCTCGCCCATTCCAGATATCCCGAACTGGGCCTGGCATGAGTACGGCAATCGCGTGGGTTTCTGGCGGTTTGTGGAAGTGCTGGATTCTTTCGAAATCCCGGCTGTGCTCGCGATCAACGGTTCGGCCATTAAAAGCTATGAGCCCATTGCGCGCGCCGCGCTGGAGCGAAACTGGGAATTCATCGGGCACGGCTACGGCCAGAAGAATATGCAGAAAGTGCCGGATGAGCGGGCAGACATTGCGAAAACCACCGCAACCATTCGCGACTTCACCGGACGCAGGCCGCGGGGCTGGCTGGGCCCGGGGCTTACGGAGACCTGGGACACGCCGGACATCCTCGCCGAAGAAGGGTACGACTACGTCTGCGATTGGGTGCTTGACGATCAACCCGTACTGCTGAAAACACGCACGGGCACGCTGGTCAATCTGCCGTATACGCAGGAATGTAATGACGTGGCGATGATGCTGATCCAGCACCATCCGGCGGGAGAATACCGGCAGAGGGCCATCGATCAATTCGATCAGCTCTATGCTGATGCTGCGGAATCGGCGCGGGTCATGGCCCTTGTAGTTCATCCATACATCATGGGCGCGCCGCACCGCTTGCGCTATCTGCGCGAAGCGCTCGAGCACATCAAATCGCGCTCAAGCGTTGTGTTTTGGACCGGAGAGCAGATTCTCGACTGGTATATGGGCGCCATCAAACAAACGCAGCAGCGGACGGCGGAAAGCGGTCGATGAACTGACCTGCGCCGGCGGTCGATGAACTGACCTGCGCCGAATGAAGCGCGATGCGGGTTTTCGCGAAACCCGACGCGGTTCGACAGCGGCTGTGTCATTTGCCACGCGGAATGTATCTCCACAACAACATAATCGAAAAAATGAAATCACGCCCTCAGCGGCGATGTGCAATGCGGACAGCTGCGCTGCTGATTGTGTTCGCTGGACTGCTGGCAGGATCGGCCAGAGCGCAGACGCCCCCCGTTGTGACAGTCAACGTTTTTCCGGGCGGCTTCAATTGGCCGAGCTTTGTCGGCCAGGAAAAAGGCTTTTTCGAGAAGAACGGTATCCGGGTGGTCCTACAAGCCACGCCAAATTCGGTCGCGCAGATGACTGGATTGGCCGAGGGCCGCTTCGACATGGCTATAACGGCGGTCGATAATATCGTGGCTTATGCGGAGGGCCAGGGCCAGGCTCCTATCGGTGTGCAGCCGGAGTTTTTCGCGTTTATGGGCAGCGACAGCGGCTTTTTGAGCCTGGTGGCCGCCCCGGGGATCAAAAATTTTGGCGACTTGAAAGGGAAAACTCTGTCAGTCGATGCTCGGTCGACCGGATATGCGTTCGTCCTGTTCGAAATGCTCGCGCGAAATGGGCTTACGCCAAAAGATTACCGGGTCGAAGAAGCCGGCGGGATGGTGCAGAGATGGAATGCTCTGAGGGCAGGGAAGCATGCGGCCACGCTTCTATCCGCGCCGTTCAATATCCTTGCCGAGCAGGAGAAGTTTAATGAAATCGCCCGCGTCACAGACGTGATCGGTCCGTATCAGGGGAATGTGGGGGCGACACGGCGGGCGTGGGCGCAGCAGAATAAGCGGAAAGTGATCGGCTTCATTCGCGGCTATGCGGAAGCTATCAACTGGCTGTATGAGCCATCCAATCGCGATGAGGCCATCCGCATTCTATTGAAGAATTTGCCCGACATGTCTCCCGAACTCGCGGCCAAAACGTACGGCCGCTTGTTAGATCCCAAGGATGGATTTTTGCGAGATGCGCGGATAGAAATGCAAGGATTCCGGACGGTGTTAGCGTTGCGGAGCCGCTATGCGCAACCCGCCAAGAAACTCGGCGATCCGATGAAGTATTACGATCCGGCATACTACGATGCGGCAATGGGCCCTCGCGCCGCGAGCCATTAGAGGCTCACAATCCGGCAACGCGCCTCGGTTCCGAGCAAAACCGATGCAGAAAATCCCCAGACGGACTATATTCTTCCCCAATATTCCGACCCAAAACGAGGGCGAGTATGAAACGAGAACGAAGAGAGAAAAACCCGAATCTCTCACGGCGGGAGTTCGTCAAAACGGCAGCGGCGGGTCTTGGAGCGGCAACTCTGGGGGGAGTAGCGTCAACCGAAGCGGAAGCGGAAGGGCGAGGGCTTAAGTGGGATAGAGAGGCCGATGTCGTGGTAGTAGGCGCCGGCGCCGCCGGGCTGCCGGCCGCGATTGAAGCCGCCGAGGGCGGCGCTTCGGTAATTTTGATCGACGCCAATTTTGACATCGGCGGGCATGCAATGGTGAGCGGGGGCAATGTGGCGCTCGGAGGCGGCACAACCCGGCAGCGGAAGTATGGAATTGAAGATTCGGCGGACCTATTGTTTGCGGATCTGACGGATTGGTCTGTAGTCGAGCCAAATGGCTTTCCTGACTACCGATACAACGATAAGGAAATCATTCGCGCGTTTGCCGACCAGAGCGCGCCGACTTTTGAGTGGCTGGTTGCCCACGGGGTCATTTTTGTGGAGAAGGCTCCCGATAACCTTGGAGCCGGCGCAACGGGAAACTCGGCGCCGCGAGAAAATCACTGTGCGCCCATGCAATGGGTGCGCATGCAAACGGGGAAGCAGGTAGATGCCAGCCAGGCCATGACGATGTCCTCCGGCGTTGGACTCGTGCGGCCACTTGAAGTTGCGGCACGGAAGGCCAAGGTCGAAATTCTCTTGAAGCACAAAATGTCGAGCCTTGTCCGGCAGGAGCCTACATCCGGGAGGGTTCTTGGGCTGAAGGCCACAAACGAAGGGAAGAGTGTGAACATCCGCGCGCGGAAAGCAGTGGTGCTCGCTACCGGCGGCTCCAGCAACAACGTGAACTTTCGAAGGATGTTCGATGTCCGTCTGACCGAAGAATACAACGGCGTGGCCGGCGAGCCGTATTCATTTCAGGACGGCAGCGGAGAATTGGCGGGACTCGCAATCGGGGCTTCGCTTTGGGGGGCGTACAACCAGGTCGGAGAGTATGGAGACCGTTTGACCAAGGCCGGCCGCATTGGCACTCGGTATGGTTACCGGAATTTGCAATGGGAGCCGGGGAGTCCGTTATTCCATCTGGTGCGGGCGGTCGGGCTGAACGTACGCGACTACCAGAACGTAATTCTCGTCAACCAGGCGGGCATGCGCTTTTATGACGAGACGGCAGGCCAGTACACGGCCAATAATTATCACGCGGTCGCCTCGTACAAACCGGGCAGCTATCTTAATGCCAAGAATATCAACTACAATCCCGCAAATTTTCTGGACGCGGCTCTTGCAGGAACCGGAGAAGCCGTCAATGGAGGCGGCCCGATATGGGCTATCTTCGATGCCGACGCAGTGATGCGTGAAAAGTGGACCGTTGCGCCTCCTTATGTCGATCCAGATGGCTATTTTTACTCCGCAGACACGCTACACGCATTAGCCGCTGCCATTGATAACAAATACCAGCGTAAGCCCATCTCTGGCGCCGTACTCGAAAGTACGGTCGCCCGCTACAATTCGTTTGTCGAATCCGGTAAGGATGAGGATTTCGGCAAGCCCGCGCCCAAATATAAAATTCAGACGCCGCCTTTCTACGCAGCGTGGGCCATGCCGGTGATTCATGACACACGAGCGGGGCTGCGCATAAACGCGAAATGTCAGGTGGTCGATTTTTCCGGGACGGTAATTGCCGGGCTGTATTGCGCGGGCGAGAGCGCCGGCGGATTCGGATTGCACGGGCTGGCGCGCTGCCTGGTGCAGGGCCGCATCGCTGGAATGAATGCAGCGGCAGAAGCGGTTACGCGCACATAGCTGTGTTTTCCGGAGCTTCAGCGCACGACATCACCGCGAATCAACAGGCGAGTTGCAATTCAGCGCCTTATTTCTTCGAGTAGCTCGCCGAGATATTTTTGCCAGACCGCGGCCTGAAAAAACGTGTAGTGGCCGCGCGTTTCCTTCGTGATCGGCAGCAGAACGAAATGGCCGTTCTTCACTTTGGGCATTTCGTGTTCCGCGACGCCCATCTCACCGGGGTTCCAAAAATCATCCATAGTGTTAACCAGCATAACGTGAGCGCGGATCTTGCCGACATCCGCTTCGGGGTCGTAGTTGCGCGAGGCGTCATACTGATAGACAAAATCGTTGGCGTCGGTTGTCTTCATGTTTTCGGCTATGTATTGATCCACGAACTTGTCTGCCGCGGCCGCTGTAGGATATTCCGACTGCCACAAGGTGGGTGCGCTGGCGACGACCAGCAGGTGACCGAGAGCGGCGCGTAACCCGTAAGGCTGCTGCGTGTAGTTTCCGTCCTGGTATCCGGGATCGAGCCGCACATCATCGATCATCAGCTTGCGGACCATGCGATTGCGGCCGGCGATCTGTGTAGGTAAGCAGGAGAGCAGCATCAGGCCATCGATTTCGTCGGGATTCGATTCGGCCCACATGAAGCCCTGCATACAGCCCATCGAGGTGCCAACGAGCACGTGCAGACGGTCCACATGTAAGCCATCGCGCAGCATGAGGCGAAGCGCGCGAATCATATCGGCATAGTCATAACGCGGAAACTTCGCGCGCAACCCGTCGCTAGGTTTAGTCGATTTACCCAGACCGGCGCCCAATTGATCTGGCAGGATAAGGTAGTATTTCGACGCGTCGAGCAATTGCCCAGGGCCAAAGAGCACCCCGGCAAAGGACGGCACAAGAAAGACGCCGCCTTTGCGGTTTGTTCCGTGAAGGATGAGGACAGCGTTACTAACGTGCCCGCTGGCATCGCGCTGCGGAGTCCCGATCGTTGTGTAATGAATGCGGATTTCGGGAAGCGATGCGCCATCGCTGAATTTGAAATCATGCGCGATGAAATCGGCTTCTTGCGGCGGAATGGCAGTTAACCGCGGGGTCTGTTGCGACCGTGCGGCGAACGCTCCTGCGGAGACCATCAGGGCGACAGCGGCGATCGACCTCCAGGGTCGGAACATGGCGTGATTCTCCTTGCGCAAGTGCGTCTTCCGATTTATACCCCAGGTGCTCAGTAAATGCAGCCAATGGAGCCGGTACGAGGAAAGGGTTGCAATCCATGAAGGTGGAATCCGACAGCGCCGCGCAAGAGCGACTGGGCAGACTGGAATCGCTGGGCATCGGCTTGGCCGATTGGTCGCAACGGTGGTTTCCGGATGCGTTCGTATTCGCGCTGCTGGCGCTGGTCATCATCTTTGGCGCCGGTCTGCTGGCGGGATCGACGGTGCGCGACCTGGTCGACTATTTCGGGCAGGGATTCTGGAGCCTGATCCCCTTCACGATGCAGATGGCGATGATCATCATCGGCGGCTATGTTGTAGCAGTTTCGCCACCGGTCTTTCGGATTATCCAGCGACTTTCGCGAATTCCGCAAACACCGCGCGGCTCGGTGGCTTTCGTTGCGCTTTTCTCGATGCTCACATCGCTAATTAGCTGGGGTTTGGGTCTGATTTTTGCGGCGCTGCTGGCGCGAGAGGTGGTCAAGAACGTGCGCGGCGTTGACTATCGCGCGATCGGCGCCGCCTCTTACCTGGGGCAGGGAACGGTTTGGGCATTGGGGTTTTCCTCTTCGGCGGCGCTACTGATGGCGACACCGGGCTCTATCCCCGCAAGCCTGCTCAAGATCAGCGGCGTTATCCCGCTGAAACAGACGCTTTATTTGCCGCAGAGCATACTGACCGCGCTCATCGTGATGTGTTCCGCGTTGGTGGTGGCATACCTTTCGGCGCCAGTTCATTCGAAAAAGACGAGTGAATGGTTCGGAGTCGCTGCCGTGGAGGACATAACTCCAGAAAAAAGGGGACCCGCAACAGAGGGGGAGTGGCTCGAGTATTTTCCACTGCTCTCGATTGCTATTGCGGTGATTGGATTCGCCTATATCGCGCGAGTCTTTGCCGCCAAAGGCCCGCTCGCGGCGCTTGACCTGAACAGCTACAACTTTATGTTTTTGATGGCGGGATTGCTGCTGCATTGGCGACCGCGTTCGTTCACACGTGCAGTGAATAACGCCGTCCCGGCCACTTCCGGCGTTCTCATCCAATTCCCCTTTTATGGTGGGATTTTTGGGATTGTCACCCTGTCTCCGATCGCGCGAGACATGGCACATTTTTTCGTGCGCATTTCCTCGCATGGCACGTTTCCACTGTTGGTCTCGATCTATTCGGCCGTACTGGGGATGTTTGTCCCTTCGGGCGGAAGCAAATGGGTAATCGAGGCGCCTTACGTTTTGCAGGCGGCGAGCGATTTGCATGTGCATCTCGGGTGGGTTGTGCAGATTTATAACGCATCGGAGGCGCTGCCGAACCTGATCAATCCCTTTTGGATGCTGCCGATTCTGGGAATTCTGAAGGTGCGCGCCCGAGACCTGGTGGGTTTCACCGCACTGCAGTTCATGCTGAATTCAGTGCTGGTGCTTTTTCTGGTGTGGTTTTTTGCTCGCACGCTGGCATACATTCCGCCGAGCGTTCCGTGACCAAGAAATACCTGGATGCGCGATCAGTCGTGCGTTCTGGCGGAGAGTTTTTCTGATTTTGTTGCGAAGCGCTTTTCGATCTGCTGAATCTCGCCGAGGCCGATCATCTCATTGAACTGCTGGAAAGGGGCGCGGTCAGGAAATACACGATGCGGTGTTCCTTCGCGCTTAATTTCGTCCAGCACTTCCCGAACAGCCTTCGTGGCGGCCAGCAAAGTGCTGATTGGGAAGATGACAACGCGATACCCGAGTTCCTTCAGTCGCTCGAGGCGCACGGGTGGAGTTTTGCCGCCCTCGGCCCAATTGAATAGCAGCGGAGTATCCGGAAATGCGCGCGCGATCTGCGCGATTTCGTCTTCGGTTTGGGGAGCTTCGATAAAGAGCGCGTCGGCACCGGCATCGCGGTAGGCGCGGGCGCGGCATAAGGCCGCGTCGAGACCCTCAACAGCACGCGAGTCTGTACGCGCGATGATGAGAAAATCGTCCGAGGCGCGCGCTTCGACTGCGGCGCGAATTTTTTCGGCCATTTCCGCCGCCGGGATCACTTGCTTGCTTTCCATGTGCCCGCATTTCTTGGGCGTGACTTGATCTTCGATGTGGATGGCCGAGACACCGGCCATTTCGTATTCCTGCACGGTGCGAATGACGTTGAGCGCGTTGCCATAGCCCGTGTCGCCATCCGCGATGACCGGCACGTCAACGGCCTGGGCGATTCGGCGCGCGTTGTCGACCATCTGCGACATAGTGAGCAGCCCGACGTCAGGCCGCCCAAGCAACGAAGCCGAGGTGCCGAAGCCGGTCATATAGACGGCGCGGAAACCGGCCTCTTCGATTAGCCGCGCCGTCAGCGCATCGTACGCGCCGGGCGCCAATACAGGCTCGCGGCGGCGGATCATTTCGGCAAGCCGGCCCTTTTTCTGCCGCTTACCTCGCAGAAAATCGCTCATTGCGAATCCGGGCTGAAATAGGCTCAGTGCGGGAAAGGAGCCAGTGGTGGTGTCGCTCCCGCCGGCAAGGGGGAGCGGGCAACGTTCATGATCATCGCCAGCGTTGTGTAATAGCCGGTCAGGGCAGTCATGTCAATTACGCCCTGCTCGCCGAATTTGCCGACGGCGCGTGCGTAAGTAGGATCACTCACGCTGTGATTTTGGGAAAGTTCCGTGAAGAAATCGTAGGCGATCTCCTCATCCGGCGTCATTGTTTCGGGACGGCGCCCCTGGGTAATTGCGTCGATCGTTTCCTGCTTTATTCCGGCTTTCGCTCCGTTCACGCGGTGCACGTTGTATTCGTACTGCTGCGTCCATTGCCTGGCAGTCAGCAGAATCACGAATTCCGTAAGCTTCGGTCCAATGCTGTTGTGGAAGCGAAGATACTCTCCTGTCTTTTGCAGGCGGTCCATGAGCTCCGGGCTGCGGAGGAGCGGGACAAATGGCCCTTCGGCCCCGCCTGCCCCGCGCGGTCCTGAGGTTACATCGTTGTAAGCCTGTTTTTGCGCTTCCGTCATTTTATCCTTGGGAATCGGTGGCATGCGGTCTTGGGCCGCAGCCGCACCTACCACGAGCAAAAGAAGACACGTATCCAGAGCAAATGTCGCAAGCTTCACGGGCAGTCCTCCTCGATCAATTCGAATTGAATGCGCCGCGCCCTTACTTGACGGGAGGCGCAAGCTCAGCGTAAAGCTGGGTTACGAACCGCTGCGTGGTTTCCTTTGAATTTGGAACTTTCGCGTCGTAATCAGCTGTCGGGTGCGCGGCCAGGATTTCGTCCTGAGTCTTGCCCTCGGAGATCAGCTGCGACACTTTATCGCGAATGGCCAAAACCATGTCCCGATGGGCGATGACATCGGCCCGGTGCACGACGGTGCCATGTCCCGGAACAATCTTCGTGTTCGGTCCGGCCATTCCAATCAGCCTGCCGAGCCCGTCGAGCAGGCCATTCAGGCTGCCGCCGTTGGCGCGATCGATATTGGGATACTGTACGGAACGATAGAAATCGCCGGTCATGATGACGTCTGCTTTAGGAAAGTAGACGAGCGTATCGCCATCGGTATGCGCGCGCGGAATTGGGATCAGCCGTATATCTTCACTATTCATGTGAAAGGTCATCTGGCCTTCGTAGGTGATCATAGGAAGGGCGACTGCTGGGGCGGGCGTACCGGGCGCACCGTTGGCGCCGGGAGCCGGATGCGCGAGGCGTTCGCGCAATTCGTTTCTAGAAATCAGAACCGCACCCATTTTCGCGAAGTTTGCATTGCCGCCGGTGTGGTCGGGATGGACATGCGTGTTGACGATGAAACGGATAGGTTCATTCGAAACTTGTTTGATCGCGGCCGCGATCTTCTCGCTCAGAGGCGCAAATTGCGTATCGACCATGAAAATGCCGTCGGGGCCGGTCAAGATGCCGATGGTGCCGCCCTGTCCTTCGAGCGTATAGAAGTTGTCGGCTAATTTCGTGGTTTTAATTTCGACTTTGCTGAAATCAGGTTGACCCTGGCTTCGCGAATACGTAGCCAGCGCCAAAACGGCAACAACAACCAGCGTGCCGCGCCGGAGGAAACTCGGGATCGTCTTCATTGTCGTCGCTCCTAGAACGAAATCGTTGGCTGCTAATGAGCAGTTCAGTTCCCGGGAGTATATACCCTCCGGGGCAAATTCCATCACGGGCTTGCCAATGCACAGGAGTTCACGGATTGTCCATGAGGCCCAGCCGAGCGGATGCGACGAAAAAGCCAACAGTTCATTATGAACCACTACTGGCCTTCACGAGTATTGATGGCTATTTGCCTGCTTCCCTAGACTGAACTAAGTACCGCACCGGCACACGTCAACTCAGGGGAGCGACAGATGAGACGCAAGCGGCTGGGCGAAGTGCTCCACGAGCGCGGCAAGATATCCGCCCAGGACCTCGAAAAGGCTCTCGAGGAACAGCAGCAGAAGCTGAGCCATTTAGGCGAACTGCTGCTCGAGCGCGGCGTGGTGGACAAAACGGATCTTGTTGCCGCTTTGGAAGAAGTATCCCTTATCCCCTATGTTGATGTGGCCGCAACTCCGGTGGATTTAAGCACTTTGCAGTTGGTCCCCAAAGAAGTTGCCGATCGTCTCTGCGCTCTGCCGATTCGCCGCGATCTTTCCCGGTTGGTTGTGGTCATGTCCGATCCACGCAATGGCACCGCGTTGAAGGAACTTAGACAAATCACGGGGATGACTATCTCACCGCGCCTGGGCTTCCACGCTGAATTGCGCCAAGCCATTACCTATAACTATTCGCAACTCGCGGCGGAGGCGGCGAGCGATGCTGCCGCCGTGGTTTCGGGAGACTACACCGATGAGATGGAGTTCGTCTCCACGAGCACCCGGCAGGCGAATCGCGATGCCATCGCCGCGGCACAGGCTGAACTTCGCGCCCAGAAAACGCCGGCTGTGCGACTTGTGTCGGAGATCATCCGCATGGCCATGGAGAAACGCGCCAGTGACATTCACATCGACCCGCGCCTGAAAGACACGGCTGTGCGCCTTCGCGTCGATGGAGTGCTGCGCGACTTTCAACATGTACCGCGTTCGATACAGCATTCGCTGATTTCTAGAATAAAAATCCTGTCGGACATGGATATTGCCGAGCATCGCCATCCCCAGGACGGCCGCTTCATGATCTCAACCAGGAACCGGTCACTCGACCTGCGCGTCTCAACCTTGCCTACGCAGTATGGGGAGAAGGTGGTCATCCGGCTTCTGGAGCCAACCGCGCCGCTGCTCAATTTCACTGAGCTTGGGTTTACGCCGGCAATCGGCGAAGCTTTGGAAAAACTATTGGCGCTTCCGCAGGGGCTGGTACTGGTAACGGGACCGACCGGTTCGGGAAAATCCACGACGCTGTATTCGGCACTGAACGTTTTGCGCAAACCGTCGGTCAACATCGTGACGGTGGAAGATCCAGTGGAATATGCGCTGCCGGGAATCAATCAGGTGCACGTCAACACGCGAGCCGGACTCACATTTGCCAGCGCTTTGAGGTCCATGCTGAGGCAGGACCCGAATGTAATCATGGTCGGCGAGATTCGCGATCAGGAGACCGCGGAAATCGCTCTCAAAGCAGCGCAGACAGGCCAACTGGTGCTCTCGACCTTGCATACGAACGACAGCGCTTCGGCGATTGTTCGCTTGCTGGATCTTCGAGTACCCCCATTTCTCATTGCGTCTTCCGTGGTGGGTGTGCTGGCTCAACGTTTAGTCCGCAAGCTTTGCTCCTGTCATTCCGTTGAGCCCATGACGCCTGAACTTTCCGCGCGCCTCGCTGAAGCGGGACTTGCGATCGTGAGGGGCGATATCCGCGTGCCGGGAGGATGCGGTCTATGTGACCGGACCGGGTACAAAGGCCGCGTCGCAGTCGCCGAGTTGCTGACCATCAACGAAGCCATGCGCAACATGATCCGTTCCGGCGAAAGCATCGACGCTATCCGGGAGCACGCGCGTTTGCGGGGAATGCGGCTGATGTATGAAGACGGCATCGCCAAGGTACAAGCGGGACTCACCACTTACGATGAAATTCTACGCATCGTGCCCTTTGAAGCCGTAGCCCGTTGCGCATGCGCGGCCTGCGGACAGCATCTTCACGCGGAATTTCAATTTTGTCCGTTTTGCGGGGAGCGCCGGGCTAACTCACAGCCGGAGAGTCCCAACCTCGAGAAAGAAGGAGCCCTGTTGTGAGTCCGCGAAAACCTCAGGAGGAAGCCATTCGTCAGCGGCGTTCGCCGCGGTATGCACAGTTCAGCGACTTGTCATTGACTTACGAGGGCCGCACCGAGGAAATCTCTTCCCGGCCGCCGGATATCAGCCCGCATGGGATGTTCATCAACACCGCAAAGCGGTTTCCTGAAGGCGCGATTATGAAACTGCGTTTTCGGCTGAGCCGGTCAGGTGTGGAAATACACGCACGAGCCGAAGTGCGTTACTGCCTGCCTGGGGTGGGCATCGGAGTCGAATTCATCGGGCTCGAGCCCGAATACGTGCACGCCATCGAGGAAGAGATCGCAGGAACTCCGGTAATTGGTTAGGTGAGGCCATCTAAACAACTTTGGTTGACGTCCCAATGTGGTGGGCACCGCGCCTGCCTAGATATCCAGCATTCGACCGAAGGGCCGCTTCTGCCGGACGGCGGAGCCGACGGGCTGTTCTACCTCCGCCGGCTCTCTTTTAGTCTGATCGACTTCGTCCGGATCGATCTTTCCTTCATCGATCTTGACCTCATTCAGTTTGGGCTGCCCGGCTTGGGCCGCATCCATCGTGGCCCGATCGCTATGAGCCTGTTCGGGCTTCGGTTGCTCGGCTTTGAGCTGTTCGGTTTTTGGTTGGCGCTTAGGAGTTCCCGTCGTGTTTTCGGGCTGCAGCCCACGAACGGAAGTGGGAGCGATCGGAAAATCCATCCGAAAAACGGTACCGGTTCCAGGAATCGCCTCCACGAACATCTGCCCACCGTGATCGCTGACCACAGTTTGTATGGTGGCCAGGCCTAAGCCGGCGCCCTCGCGCTTCGGTGTGTAGTGCATCGCCGGGAGCGGTTCCTCCGCTTGTAGCGTGGAGGCGGTGTCCGAAATTTCCACGCGGACGTGGCCGTTTTGTCGCGCGGCGCGAATGGTAAGCGTGCCCCCCATGGGCATGGCGTTGAGGGAATTCGCTATCACGTTTTCGAATCCTTTGTACAGAAGTTCCGGATCCCCCCAAGCTTTGGGCGCGTTTTCATCGAGGACAAGTTCGGGCTTGACGGGCGGTCGCCCGCGCGCATGAAAGGCGGATTCAAATGAATTCACGGTAGCCCGCAGTACGTCATTGACGTTCACCGCCTGCATGCGCGGCTGACGTAATTTGGCAAAGTCACTGAATCGGGCAATGATTTCCTTCAGATTCTCCATTTCGCCGTCGGCCATGCGCATCGTTTCGGCAAAGATCTGATCGAAGCGCTCCGGCGTCTTTTGGCGAGCTCGCGCCAGATTTTCGAGTGTGAGCTGCAGTGAGAAAAGCGGCACTTTCAACTCGAGAGCAAAATTTCGGGCCAGTTCGCGCCATGCGCCGACGCGTTCGGCTTGCAATTGCTTGTCGCGTTTTGCGCTCAGCTGGACGCTCATGTCATTGAAGGCGCGCGCGGCACGGGCCACTTCACTGCGGCCGCGCACTTCGACTTTGGCCTTCCAATCGCCCGCCGCGAGCTCACGTGCCGCCTTCTCGAGGCGGGCGAGCGGACGGCTCACCTGCGCCGAGACGGAGAAGGAAAAGATCAAGGCGAGCAAAAGGGCCGCCGCACCGACGGAAATCGTGGAATTACGAATGTACACCGCTGTTTTCGAGACCGCATCGGACGCGCTGCCCACCAATACCGCAGCGAGCAGCTCGTTGTTCCGTCCCGTCAACGGCAGAGCCGTGAATTTCTGCCCAGCGACGAGGCCCTTGATTCCCGGAGTTTGGAATTCCGCGGTTCGCGGCTGAGCTTGCAGAGAGCCAATCAGGCCCGCGAATCTCTCGGGCGCTTCGGCACGCCCAAGCGAGCCCTGCAGCGCTTCCGGCACAAATGCCGTTTCCAGGTTGCGGTAAAAGAGGACCTGCATCTCTGCCGGGATCACCAGCGCCTGCAGAAAATCGGCATCCATCTTCCTGCCGCCGATCAGATATAGCTTTTTCTGGCCAACATTAACCGTGCGCACGCACAGCAATCCCAAATCAACTTGATCCGGCAGCTCAACTCTCGAGAGGAATGCGGCCTGCTGGTTCCAATCGATGGGCTGGGTTACCCAGTCGTTTTTAAATCCAATGCGGCCGGGCCACTGCGCCGAAGAGATCAGCGTGCCATCATCGGCGGCAATTTCGAAGAAATCCAGCTGCCGTGACGTTGCGATTCCCTGTGCATCGTGCGCATAGAGCGAGGGATCGGCTTGAGGACGGCTGAGATCGATGGCCATGCGCAGCGTGCTTTCGGCTTCGGCGATGTCTTGCACGGCGTAGACCACTTCATCGCCTTTGTGCGCGAATTCGCGGTGGAATTGGTTCGCCAGCGTCTCCGATTGCGCTCTTTGCTGCTGCTCGAACTGCTGAAGGACGAAGCGGCTGACCCCCCAACCGAGAATGCCGGTGGAAGCAGCAATCGTAGTGACTGAGAAGAGCGCAAGTTTCGTGCGAAGCTTCATCGTTTGATCTCGTTCGTAATAGCGGCGGTCAACGCTCCCAAGCCGCATATCAGCCGCCACGGCTAGGGCTCAGTCGCGGTTTCTCCTGCCGCCGAAATCATAAAAGAGCCAACCGGGGTGGGAGCGGAAAAGTTCGAGGCGTGTGACCGAAAGTGATCGGGGGGCGCTTTCCGGCTGATGGGGGCCGATTCGGTTATACTGCGATGAGACAGGCGATGAGGCGAAGCGGGATCAAAATCGGGCGAGTCTTCGGTATTCCGATTTACGTTCACCTGAGCTGGCTTCTGATTTTCATCCTAATCACCTATTCGCTCGTTGATGAGTTTGGCGTTCGCTATCCGCAATGGACGACGCAGCAGCTTTGGGGGCTGGGCGTCATTACCAGCCTGCTTTTCTTCGGTTCCGTGCTGTTTCACGAGCTTTCACACAGCGCGGTAGCGCGTCATTACCGCATTCCGGTTGCTTCGATTACGCTTTTCTTCTTCGGCGGAATTGCCAGTATTAGTCGAGATCCGGACAGCGCGGGCCAGGAGTTCCTGATCGCCGCGGCCGGGCCGGCATCGAGCTACGTGCTGACAGGAGGTTTTGCACTGCTGGCCTGGGTGACGCCGGATGGAAGCATGCCCAATGCGCTCGCCACCTGGCTATGGGAGACAAACGCGCTTTTGGCGACCTTCAATCTGCTTCCAGGATTTCCGCTCGATGGCGGCCGCATCTTCCGATCGATCATCTGGGGCATCACCAAAAACTACACGCGGTCAACGCGGATCGCCGCCCGCATCGGCCAGGCGATTGCTTACGGGATGATGGGTTTCGGAGTGTGGCTGGCGTTCTGGGAGCGCTCCAGTATAAATGGACTCTGGTTCATTTTTCTTGGCTGGTTCCTGCTGACGGCGGCGCGGCAAAGCTACGTTCAGGTGGAAGCGCAAGGCGCGCTCCAGGGGTTGCGCGCCGCTGATGTGATGACGTCTGAGATGCCTACAGTAGGGCGCGATCTCTCGCTCGAAGAGTACGCGAGCGAAGCTGCCCGAACGGGCCAGCGCGCACATCTGGTGGTTTCCGATGGCAGGCTGATAGGGCTGATGCGAATTGAGGCGTTGCAGGCGGTGCCCCGGGAGGAGTGGCCGTACACTTCCGTACAAGCCGTCCTGATAGCGCGCGATAAGCTTCCTTGGACCGCCCCGGAAGAGCCCGTCCTCAGCGTCCTCGAACGGATGCGTCTGGCCAACGTGGATCAGCTTGCGGTTGTTACGGGAGACAATGTCGTAGGGCTGGTGACCCGCGATTCCATCATTCGAGTTTTGCAGGCCCGCTCGGAATTGGGTCACGCCGCAGGCAGCTAGGCTGTGTCAGCCGCCGCGGGTGTGCATCTCGAGATGGGGATTGCGGCGCAATTCCTCGAGCGCGACGAACGCCTCACGATGATTTCGAGAGGCACGCTCCTCAGCTCCGCGATCTTCGCGTCCGCGCCAGGCTTCAGCAATTATGTCCGCGATCTCCTCGTCTGCGGCAACGTTTGACGCACTCGAGTCGTATCTTAGGAGCTTTCGCAAATCTGTGCCGTTCGTCGCGTATAAGCAGCGATACCACATGCCATCGGCGGTGATTCGGCTGCGGTCACAAGTTCGGCAAAAAGGAGCCGTCGTAGAGGCGATGATGCCGAAGACGGTGCCGTCCGGCAGCACAAAACGCGAAGCGGGAGCTGAACTGGCTTCGGTGACCGGTGTGATCTTACCGTAGCGCTGCTCGAGCCGCTGCAGCATTTCGTCGCGCGAGACCACCTTGGGCATGCTCCATTTGGTGGCGCCGAGCACGTCCATATACTCGATAAATCGAACCTCAACGTCGTTGCTGCGGCCGAATTCGATCAGATCGGCGAGCTCGTCGTCGTTCTCTCCGCGCATGATCACGGCATCGAGCTTTGTGCCGGTAAATCCGGCCCGGCGTGCGGCTTCGAAGGCCACAAGCACACGATGATGCTCGTTCCGGCGCGTCATCTGACGGAAGCGCTCGCGCTGCAAGGTATCGAGGCTGATGGTCACGCGGCCCAGTCCGGCACGCTTCAGCGCCTCGGACTGGTCAGCGAAAAGCAAGCCGTTGGTGGTGAGCGCGAGGTCTTTGATACGCGGATTTCCCGTGAGCATGGCAATCAGACGATCGAGATTGTGGCGCAGCAGCGGCTCGCCGCCGGTCAGGCGCAGGCGGGTGACACCCAATTCGGTAAAAATAGCGACAAGGCGGACCAATTCCTCGAAGCTCAGTAACTCCTGCCGCGGTAGCCAGACATACTCTTCCTCCGGCATGCAGTAGAGGCATCGCAGATTGCAGCGATCGGTCACCGAGAGGCGCAGGCTTTCCAGCGGGCGGCCGAGCCGGTCGCGCAACGGAAGTTGCATTTTAGCGGGCATAGAGAGGCTCTATGAATGTTAGAAGGCTGCAGGGAGCACGTCAATCACTGCGCCCTGCGGATCAGCCCTCTTCCTGATATTGGGCCTTCAGCCGTGTTACCACCGCGGGATCGGCCAAAGTGGTGGTGTCGCCGAGAAGGCGGCCTTCGGCAATATCGCGCAACAGGCGGCGCATGATCTTGGCGCTGCGGGTTTTCGGAAGCTCCGAGACAAAAAAGATGTCATCGGGGCGCGCGATAGCACCAATTTTGCCGACGACATGCTGTTTGAGCTCGTTTTTCAGCGCATCGCTTGGGGCGATGCCTTCCTTCAACGTCACGAAGGCGGAGATCCCCTGGCCTTTCACTTCGTGGGTACGGCCGATCACCGCTGCTTCGGCGACGGAGGAGTGATCGACGAGCGCGCTTTCTACTTCGTACGTGGAGATGCGATGGCCGGCGACGTTCATGACGTCATCCACGCGGCCCAGCAGCCAAAAATACCCATCCTCATCCACCTTGCAGCCGTCGCCTGTGAAGTAGACGCCCGGATAGCGCGACCAGTATTGCTGCACATAACGATCGGGATCGCCGTAGATAGTGCGCATCATTGCCGGCCAGGGCCGCTTGATGATCAGATAACCGCCGGCGCCGGGACCGACAGGTTCGCCCTTGGCGTCAACGACTTCGGCAACGATGCCGGGAAGAGGCCGCGTCGCCGAACCGGGTTTTGTCGCCGTGAGGCCCGGCAGCGGTGAAATCATGATCATGCCTGTTTCGGTTTGCCACCAAGTGTCGATGATCGGGCAGCGCCTGCGGCCGATGTAGTCGTGGTACCAGATCCAGGCTTCCGGATTGATCGGTTCGCCCACCGTCCCAATGAGCCTAAGGCTCGCCAGCGAATGCTTCGCCGGTAATTCCGTTCCCCAGCGCATGAACGTGCGGATCGCCGTCGGCGCAGTGTAGAAAATGTTTACGCCGTATTTGTCGATGATGGACCAAAACCGGTCGCGATCCGGGTAGTCGGGCGTGCCCTCATACATGAGAGAAGTCGCGCCATTGGCGAGCGGTCCATAAACGATATAAGAATGCCCCGTGACCCAGCCGATATCGGCGGTGCACCAATAGACATCTTCTTCTTTGAGATCGAAGACATACCGATGGGTAGCCGAGACCCCGACAAGATATCCGCCGGAGGTGTGCACGATACCTTTGGGCTTTCCCGTGGTGCCGCTGGTATACAGGACGAAAAGCATGTCTTCGGCGTCCATCGGTTGCGCCGCGCATTCATCTGACGCGGCATTCGTTACGTCATGCCACCACACATCGCGGCCCGGTTGCATGGCGGCTTTGCAAGCGTCGCCGATGCGGCGAACGACAACGACATTTTGAATGGTGGGCGTTTCGCGCAGCGCTTCGTCCACGCTGGCTTTCAGCGGGACGATACTGCCGCGGCGCCAGGCGCCGTCGCAGGTGACCACGATTTTGGCCTTGGCGTCATTGATTCGCTCGCGCAGCGCCTCGGCTGAGAAGCCGCCGAAGACAATACTGTGGGGCGCGCCGATTTTGGCGCAGGCCAGCATGGCAATCGCCAACTCCGGGACCATGCCCATGTAAATCGCCACTCGGTCGCCTTTGCTGACGCCGAGAGAGCGCAGCGCATTGGCGCAACGATTCACTTCGCGTTGCAGCATGCCATAGGTGAGCACGCGCGAATCGCCGGGCTCACCTTCCCAGATGATGGCCGCTTTATTCCGGCGCGCGGAATGCGCGTGGCGGTCGACGCAGTTGTAGGTGACGTTGAGTTTTCCGCCCACAAACCATTTGGCCCAGGGGGAATTCCATTCGAGCACATTCTGCCACGGTGTGAACCAGTCGAGCTTTTCGGCCTCGCTCGCCCAAAATGTTTCGGGATTGTGAAGCGCGCGATCGTAGATGGCCGGATCGTTGGCATTGGCCCGCTTGCGGAAATCTTCCGGCGGCGGGAAGGTTCGCCGTTCGTCAAGCAAAGCGGCCAGGCTTTTCTCAGAAGTTGCGGACACGAGAGGCCCTCCTCTGGATACAGAACAGCGGAGACTCAGGCTAGGGATTTACGATACGGTCGTAGCCATTGTCAATGACGCGATGCGCTAACTCCCTAAGTGCCGGCGAACGAACGTCGGTAGCGGCAATCAGAATCTGCTTACGTCGTTTCCGCCTTTAGGAAAAAGTTCGGCGCCGTCGAGACGCAGGACCTTTTCGAGATGCAGAATATTGGCTCCGTCTTTGGCTTGGTTTCCGATCAGCGTGAGCTCGTCGCCAGGCTTGAGCGTTTTTCCATTCCATCCGGCGGCTCTGGCCACGATGTTTGGACTATTGAGCTCGCCGCGCCAGGTCTCGACGGAATGATCGTCTCGTTTTACTTGGATCAAAATTTCAACATGCGGGTTTCTAAAGTTGTACTCGGTGACGGTCCCTTTTACCGTCACGAGTTTGGACATGTCATAGGCGACGTTACCGTGGTGCGCAAACGCACGCGCCGAAACCGTCACCACGCAAATGGCCAGCGATAAACAGGCGATTGCCGCTTTCATCCCACCCTCACGGATGCGTCATGTCGGCCGGCCGAACGAGTTGGTCGAATTCTTCGCCGCTCAGGTAACCCAGCTTCAGGGAAGCGTCGCGAAGGCTGATCCCCTGAACGTGCGCTTCGTGCGCGACCTTGGCGGCCTTGTCGTAGCCGATTTTCGGGCTGATGGCCGTAACCAGCATCAGCGAATTGTGAACGTATTCGTCGATTTTGGCGCGATTCAGGGTGATTCCCCGGACCATGTAATCGACGAAGCCGCGGCAAGCGTCGGTCAGCAGCGTGACCGAGTGCAGAAAATTGTAAATCAGGACCGGCTTGAAGACGTTCAGCTCGAAATTTCCCTGGGAGCCTGCAAAGGCAATCGCGGCATTATTCCCGTGGACTTGCACCGCGACCATGGTCATCGCTTCGCATTGCGTGGGATTCACTTTGCCCGGCATGATGGAAGAGCCCGGCTCGTTTTCGGGAATATGGATTTCCGCCAACCCGCAGCGAGGGCCCGAGGCGAGCCAGCGAATATCATTTGAAATTTTCATCAGCGAAGCGCTGAGCGTGGTAATCGCGCCATGCGCATAAACCAGCTCGTCATGCGCCGAGAGGGCCGCGAACTTATTCGGATGCGAGCGAAACGGAAGATGCGTGAGACCGGCAATCTTTTTTGCGGCGCGCTCGGCGAATTCGGGATGCGCATTCAGCCCCGTGCCGACGGCCGTGCCGCCGATGGCCAAATCGTAAACGCCGTCGAGCGACTGTTCGAGGCGTGCGACATCGCGTTCAATTAAGCTGGCCCAGCCGCCGATCTCCTGGCCGACGGTCAGCGGCGTGGCATCCATCAGGTGGGTACGGCCAATCTTCACTACGTCGGCAAACTCTTTGGCTTTTGCTTCGAGCGCCTGCTGAACGCGTTTGACCGAAGGAATAAGCGCATTGTGCATGCGTTCGGCGGCGGCGATATGCATGGCCGCCGGAAAAGTGTCGTTCGAAGATTGCGACATATTGACGTGATCGTTGGGATGAATGGGATTTTTCGATCCCATGACTCCGCCAGCCAACTCGATGGCGCGATTGGCGATCACTTCATTGGCGTTCATGTTGGTTTGCGTGCCGCTGCCGGTCTGCCAGATGCGCAGGGGAAATTCGGCATCAAGCGACCCGGAGATCACCTCATCGCACGCTTGAATGATTAGACGCGCTTTGTCGGGCGGCAATTTGCCGAGTTCCTGATTCACCATCGCGCAGGCTTTTTTCAAGATGCCGAAGGCGCGGATGAGTTCGGGCGGCATGGTGTCGCGCCCGATATTAAAATGCACCAGTGAACGGGCTGTTTGCGCGCCCCAGTAGACATTCGCTGGAACCTCGATCGGTCCCATGCTGTCGCTTTCCATACGTATCGCCTTTTTCGTAACCATCTCACTCATGATTTGCGAGTCCCTTTCTATGAATCGGCCCATTCAATTGAAGTTGCGGCGCCATGATTTACCCAGCGAAGCATTGATATGCGCAATTTGACCCAAATTGCATATAACCATACCTGGCAGCTGGCAATCAAATGACCACCTTCGCGTTAGCCGCCGTAAAATACCCCCCAAGATGAGAGAGGAAAGCATGGCGCTTAGAAAGAGGCTGTTGGGAAGCAGCGGAATCGAAATTACCACCGTCGGCCTGGGCACCTGGGCCATCGGGGGAGGGGGCTGGCTTTTCGGCTGGGGGCAACAGGACGACGAGCAGTCTATCGCAGCGATCCGGCGTGCCGTCGAACTGGGCATCAATTGGGTCGATACTGCCGCCATTTACGGTCTCGGCCATTCAGAAGAAGTCGTGGGCCGCGCCTTGAAGGGAATTCCCGCTGCGCAACGGCCTCTGGTTTTCACCAAGTGCGGGCTCACCCCAGACCGGAACAAGCCATTCGAAGCTCCGGTCCGCGACTTGCGCCCCGAAACGATTCGGCGTGAATGCGAAGCTTCATTGCGGCGGCTCGGCATCGAGCGAATCGATCTGTATCAATTTCACTGGCCCGACGAGAGCGGAACGCCGGTGGAAGATTCCTGGGGCGAAATGAAGCGACTGATCGAAGAGGGCAAGGTGCGCGCCGCCGGCGTCTCGAATTTCAATGTGCCCCTGCTCGAGCGCTGCGTACGGGTGAGTCACGTCGACTCTCTGCAGCCGCCCTTTTCCGCGATCCGTCGCGGCTCCGCCGAAGAGTTGATCCCCTGGTGCGCGGCGCATGGCACAGGCGTGATCGTGTATAGCCCAATGCAGGCCGGTTTGCTGACTGATCGTTTCACGGCGGAACGCGTTTCCAAATTCGCGCAAGACGATTGGCGGCGAAATTCACCTGAATTTCGTGAACCTAACCTCGGCCGCAATCTTCGCTTGCGCGATGCCTTGCGGCCAATCGCGAACCGCTATGGCACAACCGTTGCCACAATCGCTGTTGCTTGGGCTGCGAGCTGGCCCGGCGTGACGGGTGCGATTGTGGGCGCCCGATCCGCCGGGCAAGTGGAGGGCTGGGTTCGCGCCGGCGAGATCGAATTGAGCCGCGAAGACATAGACCAGATCGCACGCGCCATCGAAGCGACCCATGCCGGCATCGGCCCGTCGCGTCCGCGCTCGCTGAAAGCCACCGCGGATTAGCGCAAAACCAAACGAGCGGGCAAACTGCCTGCCCGCTCGTCACGCTTGTAGTGAAAAACTGGTGGAATTATCCGCCGCAGCTTTATGACGCCTTCGGGTACCAATCCAGCAGCCGCACGTCAATTCCGCTGCCCTCGAGCTTTTGCTTGAACGCGTTCAGGTCACTCGGGGGATTGCCTCGGTAGTGATAGGGAATGACCACCTTGGGATGGAACGCCTTCACGGCGTCGGCCGCTTCATCGGTCGTCATGGTGTAGGGCAGGTTCATGCAAACGAAGGCGACATCAATGTTCTTGAGCGCCTTCATTTCGGGAATCGCCTCGGTGTCGCCGGAAATGTAGTACCGCTTGCCTTGATACGTGAGGACGTATCCGTTGCCGCGTCCCTTGTCGTGGAAATACTTGCCGGCTTCGGGACCGCGGGTCATGTTGTACATGGGGATGGCTTCGATGGTCCACTTTTCCCACTTTTTGGTTTCGCCGTTGGAGATCACTTTGGCTTCGGTAACAAACTTCTGCACTGCTGATGGCGCCCAGATCTCCGTGCCGGGCTTGCTGATGGCCTTGATTGAGGTTTGGTCCTGATCAACGTGATCGCCATGAATGTCGGTGATCAGAATCAGATCGGCCTTGGGCAGGCCGGTAAAGCTGGCCGGCTTCGCCGGATCGACATAGATGTTTTTGCCGCCTGCCTGAATCAGCAGAGTGGCGTGATAGATCGGGGTAATTTTAACGGGACCAAAATCTTGAACGGGGCGCGTCTGCGCATGCACGCCGACAGCCAGGGTCATCAACGCGCCGCCCAGGAAAGCATTAGAAAACAGCCGTTTCATCGTGATTCGCTCCTCATTCTGAGTCGCTGCGGGAATGAGCAACAGGGGCCGGGATGCAGCTTCATCAGCAGTGCCGCGCTCAATTCCGCGTATTTTTACGCTGACGATGCTAACACGCTGCCAGTTCGGCCCGCAACGCGGCCATCGGCGCGCGCCGGCAAAAGAGTGCGGCATTTAGAGTTGCCGCACTCCAGCGCAGGCCGGCCCCGTCAGTTGGTTGGCGCAAAGACGAGAGCCTGACGTTTGCCCGCAAAGCGGATTTCAAGCAGCGTGTGCGAGCCGTCGGGATTATTCGTGTAGACAAACGCATCCCCCGGCGATTTCACGCCTCGATCTAGCCACTTGCCCATGGCGGTTACGGTGACGCGGCCCGCTCTAATGAAGGTTACAGTCGCTTCCGGGCTGTGCGATATCCAGCTGATCTCGTAAAAGCCAGCCGTAAGTTTTTGGCCATTCAGTGTTACGTCAGTGCGAAGTGGGAGTGTTTTTTCGTTGGCTGCGTGAACCGCCGGGCCGATCGCGAGAACAAATAACGTCAGCAAAGCGATAGTTCTGATCCTCATGGCTCCTCCTTGCAGGCTCGATGCGAGCCATCCTGGGTTCACACGCGCCGATGAACAAGACGCATATTGGCAGGAGGCCAAAATGGTTTGCGATCCAAAATGGAGGACCTCCAAATTGGCTGCGCGCAAACCGCGCGCTGGAGATCGAGACTAAGGAGGATTTGTGTGTGCTGCTATCTGCTTATTGCGTCCCAACTAGCGAGGTATACCGCGTGCAACGGCGGGCGTCGGCGATTCGCCTGTTCATGCAGCAGGGGCCGAATGTCGCGGCTCGGCGACATCCGCGTCCCATCAGCTGTGGGGCTCGAGTCCGGCGTCCTTGAGAATCGCCTGTGAGTCCGGCGCGGCCAAAAATTGCAGAAGAGCTTTCGCCCCGGCAGGATCGCTGGCGTGCGTGGAGATGAAGCCCACCATGGGAGTGGGCGTGCAGATTTTCCGCGGCAAAACACCGACAATGTCAAACTTGTCCTTGTTCAGAATCTCGTCGCTGAGCAAAAGCAAACCGAGATCAATGTCGCCTTTTTCGAGATGTTCATATGTCGTGGTGGCGCCTTCGCTGGCGGTTTTCGCGACACCCGCGCCACCCGGGCCGAGCATCACCCTGCTCTTGGTGGCGACCTGGTCGGCAATGCCGAGTTTGTTCAGTGCCTCCCACGGTCCTTGTCCCGAGACCGTGAAATCGGGATCCTCGTATCCGATCCATTTCGCCGCAAGCAACGCTTTCTTAACGGCCCCCGGCGTGGAGATGTCTGGCCTCGGTCTCCCTTTGGGTACGGCAACTCCGATCAGGAAATTTGCGATGGGCGTAGCGCTGCTCGGGACGATAGTGCCGGATGCAATTGCACCCGGAAACGGAGCGATGATCAGGGAAACATCGAGTGGCTGGCCTTTGGCGACCGTGGTCCGCGTAGCGGTACCGCTCACATAGGTCACCTTCACTTTGTAGCTGGTTTTGGACTGGAAATTCGCCACGATCATGTCGAGCGGTCGTTGAATCAGCCTGGGCGCCAGCAGTGTGATCTCGGTCTGGGCATGCGCCGCCGTAACACCGGCGAAGAGCAGCGCGGCGGTAAATGTAGCCGAAAGCAGCATCGTAATGGGTTTCATAGCTTGCTCCTGCCAGGCGTTGCGGCTGTCTGATAAACCACGTTGCGGATGCTTATACACCACCTGCCGGAAATCCCGCCGCAAGTATTTTCGATCTCCTTCATCGATCGGCCGCCTTGACACTCGCCGGAGCCTGGCTTATAGGCTCATCAGCACATGGGCATTTCAAAGACAAAAACGTTGAAGGACATGACATGAACTCGAAACTGACGGCACTGAATGCAGTCTGCTTCTGCGCTTGTTTAGTATGCGCGACCGCGGTATCGAGCGGCCTGGAAGCCCAGACCAGACCCGCCGAGACCCCGGCGACCTCGACGGTGGCGAAATACATCCCGGGCGTGATTAAAGGCGGAACGAAAATCGAAGTCGTAATCGCCACGGTTCCCGGGCACGGGGCTCCCGGCGCTACGGGCCAAGGCACAGAAGGGCCCATTTCCTTATCCGATGGCACGTTGGCTTTTTGTGAAACTAATTTAGGTCGTGTTGCAAAGGTCGATCAGAATGGCCACGAGTCGGTGTTAATAGATGAATCTCAAGCACACGCGCCGAATGGGCTTTCCTGGGATTCGAAGGGGCGGCTCATTGGAGCTACGACTGCTGCCGGGCATACGGGAGTGGCAGCAATCTATCCCAATGGCAGCGAGGCGGTGCTCGCCGATAAGTTCGAGAACAAAGCTTTTGTCCGCCCGAACGACCTCATCGTCGCCAAGAATGGCGGAATCTATTTCACGGATCCAGCGAATCTGCCGAATCCAGCCTTGCCGCCGGCCGTCTATTACATTCCTGCGGAAGGAGGCAAGGTCATCAAGGTCGCAGATGGGATCGAGTTTCCTAATGGCGTCTCGCTCAGCCTCGACGAGAAAATCCTCTATGTGAACAATACTCAGGGCGAATACATACTGGCTTTCGACGTCAACAAAGATGGAACCCTGCGGAATCGCCGCAACTTTGCGAAATACGAGGACCTAACGACCACCGGCGGCAAGGTGAACGGTGGGGGCGACGGCTTTACCGTGGACGCAAAAGGCCGGATTTACGCTGCAGCCGGCGGTTCCGTGCAAGTCTTCAGCCCACAGGGGAAGTTGCTAGGCAAAATCCCCTTTTCCCGCAGGCCGCAGAATCTGACCTTTGCCGGCCCGGACATGAAAACACTATACGTCGTGGGCGGCGGTTCGGTATTCAAGGTGAGGACGGAGGCGCAGGGAATCAGGCGCCGCGGCGGGAAATAGTGCCAAGACGCACGTCTCCGCGTCATCCGGCGCGATGGAAGTGGTCCGTAGTCGTGCGGGGCAGCGTTTTCATCGTCTTCAATTTCTTGATGTAGTCGGGAGATGTCGTTTCCGCGCCGCCGAGCGTCGCCTCAGGCGGGATTCCGTATTCCTTGGCAAAGTTATAAAGGAGGTCGTTTTGCCCGGGCAGAAAATTGGGCACGCTGCCGGCAGGCACGATTGAACCTTCGGGAACGATTTCACAGGGGAAGGGCGGAATCACCTGATCAGGCGCATAGACCCAGCTGTACTCTCGGATGTACGGTTCGGTGAGATACGCGGGGTCGTTAATGATGAAAGTGATGTTCAGATAGTTTCCGTAGCGATGAATCCGCGTGGTGACAGTGGACTTAGAACTTCGCGGCACGCCGGTGCGAGTCAAATACGCTTCCTTCAGATGATCGGTAAAGTAAACCAGCGTGTTGCCTTCCCAATGGCCGGTCGAAAAACCCGACCACCAGTGAGGTGCATTGGGCGACGGATGCGGACGTCCATCGGTATAGATCACCTGCTCAGGCTGCTGCCAGGCCACGTGCAGACGGTAGCCGACCTGCTGGCCCGTGTCAGGGTCCAGCTCCGGGGTAATCCGCAGTTGCGAAACGGAAACGCGTAATCCGGCGTCGATCGGATGTGGTCTGCATTCGTTTTCCGGCAGATCGATCTGATCGGGATGCCAACTCTCGGCGCGTAACCGCCCCGCTTGATTTAAAGGAATTCCCGTGTAGTCGCCGATATCCACGCCGTCGTTGTAAACGCGGGGCGACCACTCGCCCAATATGTCAGACTGCGCTTGCGCAGGCCGGGTCGGGAGCAGAACCAACAGCGGAAGAATCCACAGGAGTTTGATTCCCCAGTCAGAGATTGAGAGTTTCATCGGCTCGACCTCCCCGTGATCAGATCAGCGTGGCTCGTCGGCATGACACGGCGTGGGATCCCATCCCGAATTGTCCGTCTGCTTCTTGAAATGGGCATGCATAAAATGAGGCTCGATCAGGTACTGCGGATCCGTGACTACCGAAGTGACAGTCAGCCACGTTGCATGGCTGTAAGGGTCTGTGAAGGTGTCGAAGTCTTCCTCCAACTGAGCATTCGCGCTGAAAGGGATGCCGTTCTTTTGCAAATATCCCGGCTTCAGATGTGTCGTAACCACCTTGAGATAGTCCGCCTGCCTCATCTGCCGGCCCGGTACGAGCCTTCCATCCGCATCCTGTACGGGTCCGCCCTGGCCGTCGCGCGTATCAACGTTCTCGGCGCCTTGCCATGAAGCTACAGAAAACCCTTGCCACGTAGGTGTCTCGCTCGCCGGTGCGGAAGAGCCGAAGTGAAAGAGCCGCGTCTGAGTTCCGGAATCGGTATCGACACGCAATGTGTTGTCGTCCTGCCAGTAAATGTGCAGCCGCCCGGGAACCTGCATGATTGCAGGCGCAGCGTAAGACTTACACGCGTTGCCGCTCGCCTGATCCTTGGCGGGGTCCCAAAGAGCCGCGACTTTGCGGCCCTCAGGGTTTAGCGGGACGTACTGATAGTCATCTTTGTCCGGCACCATCATGCGATAGCGCCACAATTCCGTCACGACCGACACCCAGTATCCGGTAAAATCCTTCGGCGCCGCAGCCTTGCCGCTCTTAGGGGGCTGGACTTCGGCCCGCGCCTGGGGTGCATTGCCGGCTCCTGCTCCGCCGATGAGAGGGACAGCAGTTGCTCCGTCCGTCCCGGCTTGAGCTGCAAGCATCAGAGAAAATGTGGCAATCACCGCACACACGCAGGCTGCTCGCGCCAGGAACGTGCCCGGTTTCATCTTTCCTTCCTTATCCGCAAGGTCCTTTACCGAATCGTTCCTTCCCACTTGAATCCATCGGAAGGGCGCTCCACCTTCTGCATCTGCATCCTGTGATTTTCTGCCGCAGCGCGACCCGGGTGCCCGGTGACGATGATGTGATCGCCCGGCCGCAGCGTG
>Ga0070741_10003816_pt1 | contig 36308 bp, 19 predicted proteins | sample Coa_R1_4_FD_66440 | JGI IMG/M metagenome (GOLD analysis project Ga0070741, IMG submission 66440) | Surface soil microbial communities from Centralia Pennsylvania, which are recovering from an underground coalmine fire - Coalmine... | ecosystem: Environmental > Terrestrial > Soil > Unclassified ... | reverse complement strand
CGCGATGATCCGGCCGGCCGCGGCCCTCGAGCCGGTGGCCTGAGGCGGGGCGGGCCCGGGACGGGAGAGGCCTGAGATGGGCGCAGCAGTCCGCTATCAGCCGGCCGAGGAGCTTGAGGCGCGGCTCGGGGATCCGTGGGACCCGGACACCGAGTTCTCCTACGCCCGGTGCGCACAGCTCGACGAGCGCGAGGAGTTCCCGGCCGCGATCTGCGCGCAGCTCGACGCCTGGGGCGTGCCCGGTTACTACGTGCCGGTGCAGCACGGCGGCCGGCTCGACGACTACGAGCAGCTGGTGCAGCTCATGCGGGTCGTGGCGCGCCGCGACCTGACCGTCGCGATCGGGCACGGCAAGACCTACCTCGGCGGCGTGTGCATGTGGGTGGCCGGCGCGAAGCGGCAGGCTGACACGCTCGGTGCGCAGATCCGCGCCGGCGTGCCGGTCTCGCTCGGGCTCACCGAGCAGGCGCACGGCAGCGACCTGATCGGCGGCGAGGTGGCCGCGGTCCCGGACGGCCGCGGCGGGCTGCTGGTCAGCGGCGAGAAGTGGCTGATCAACAACGCGACCAGGGGCGGGATGCTCGCGGTCCTGGTACGCACCGATCCGGCCGGCGGACCGCGCGGATTCAGCATGCTGCTGGTCGACAAGCGCAAGCTGGCCCAGGGCACGTACCAGTACGTCGACAAGATCCACACACTCGGCATCCGCGGGGCCGACATCAGCGGCATCCGCTTCGACGCGGCGCTGGTTCCGGAGTCGGAGATCATCGGGGTCAAGGGCGGCGGGATCGAGACGATCCTCAAGGCCCTGCAACTGACCCGGACGATGTGCACGGCCCTGTCCCTCGGCGCCGCCGACCACGCGCTGCGGCTGGTGCTGGACTTCAACCGGGAGCGCAGGCTCTACGGCAGGACCCTGATCGAGCTGCCGAAGACCCGCTCGGTGCTGGCCACCGCGGCCGCGGACGTGCTGATCAGCGAGGCGCTGTCCATCGTCGCCGCGCGCGCGGTACACGTGCTGACCGAGGAGATGAGCGTGGTCTCGGCGGTGGCGAAGTACCTGGTGCCGACGAGCACTGAGATGGTCATCGCCGATCTGACCCGGCAGCTCGGCGCGCGCGCGTACCTCAAGGAGGTCTACGCGCACGGGATGTTCCAGAAGGTCGACCGCGACCACCGCATCGTGGGCCTGTTCGACGGCAACACGCTGGTGAATCTGAACTCGATCGTCAACCAGTTCCGCACGCTGGTGCGGACGTATCGGCGCGGCGCCGGCGACACCGCCGGGGCGGTCGCGGCCTTCGACCTGAGCGCGCCGCTGCCGCCGGTCGACCCGGCGCGGCTGTCCCTGATCGCGCGCGCCGGCAGCGGGGTGCTGGCCACGCTGCCGGACTCGGTCGCGGCCCTGCGCGACGCGGCCGACCAGGATCCCGCGCTCAAGGGCGCGGTGGCGTCGGCCGAACGGCTGGCCGAGGCGGTCGACCGGGTGCACGACGAGATGGAATCGCACCAGAACGCACTGGCCGACGTGTCACCGCAGGCCTTTGAGACCGCGCGCCGCTACACGCTGTGCTTCGCGGCCGCCGCCTGCCTCGGCCTGTGGGCGCACAACCACAACGCGCTACCCACCGAAAAAGAACAGGGTCCTGAAGGAGCGCAGCGTCCTGAAGGAGCGCAGGGTTCTGACGCAGCGGGCTTAGGCCGGGTGTGGCGGGACGGGGTCTGGCTGCGCGCGGCGCTCGACCGGCTGCTGGTGCGGCTGGGCGAGCCGGGCGGCGTTGATTCACGCGGCGCCGCGTCATCGGGCGGCGACGGCGCGGCCTACGAGCAGTTGCTGTCCGACCTGTGCGCGGCCCGCGACGAGGGCGAGCTGTTCTCGCTGCTGCCGCTGCGGCTGGCGGGACGGCGAGAGGAACCGCAGAACACCGCCGAGGGGATGCCATGCTGAGTGAAGCGACCGCTGCGGACCGCCCGGGGACGGCCCTGCTCGATCAGGAAGCAGACGCGAGCGCCCGGGCGGCGGAGATCGAATTCGGGTTCGGCGATCCGTACGACCCGGACAACCCGGTGGGCAACGCCCGGCTGCTGGAAGCCGACGAGGCCGCCGAGATCAGCGCCGCCGGCGAGCGGGTGCTGGACGAGCTGAAGCTCAACGCGGACTTCGTGCCGCGCGAGTTCGGCGGCCGGCTCGACCGGCTTGACACGCTGGTGCGGGTGATGCGCCAGGTCTTCCGGCGCGATGTCACGCTCGGGCTCGGGTACGGCGCGACCTCGTTCATGGCCGCGGTCAACGTGTGGACCGCGGGCAGCGAGCAGCAGAAGCGCGAACTCGCCGAGCTGCTGCTGGCCGGCGGCAAGGCCTCGGTGGCGTATCACGAGCTGGCGCACGGCAACGACTTCGTGCGCAACGAGTTCGAGGCCAAGCCGGCGGACGGCGGCGGCTTCCTGCTCGACGGCGGGAAGCAGGTCATCAACAACGCGGACCGGGCCGAGGCGCTGGCGCTGTTCAGCCGGACCTCCGCGGCTCCGGGCAGCCGCAGCCACTCGGTGCTGCTGCTGCGCCGCGACCAGCTCGACCCGCAGCGTTTCAAGACCCTGCCGCGCTACACGGCGGTCGGGGTGCGCGGCTGCCACCTCTCAGGGCTCGAATTCGACGACTGCCCGGTGCCCGGCTCGGCGTTGGTGGGCGAGTTGGGCCAGGGCGTCGAGCTGGCGTTGCGCTCGTTCCAGATCACCCGCAGCGCGGTGCCCGGGATGGCGATCGGCACCGGCGACGCCAGCCTGCGCACGGCGGTGCGGTTCGCGGTGGGCCGCCAGCTGTACCGCCGCTCGGTGATGGAGATACCGCACGCGAAGGCGACCCTGTCCGCGGCTTTCCTGGACCTGCTGATCTGCGACTCGATGTCGCTGGCCGGAACCCGCGCGGTGCATCTGCTGCCGGAGGAGACCAGCGTCTACGCCTCGGCGGTCAAGTACCTGGTGCCGAAGATCCTCAGTGAGGCGATGTACGAGCTCTCCATCGTGCTCGGCGCAAGGTTCTACGTGCGCGACGGCGAGTTCGGCATCTTCCAGAAGCACGTGCGGGACCTGCCGGTGCTCAGCCTCGGGCACGCGGGCTCCGCGGCTTGCCAGGCCACGATCATTCCGCAGCTTTCCCGGCTGGCCAAGCGTGCCTGGTTCGCCGGCGAGCCGGCCCCGGCCGAGCTGTTCCAGCCGCGCGCGGCCCTCGGTCCGGTACCGTTCGACCGGCTGACCCTGGCCAGCGGCCGGGACGGCCTGAGCGCGTCGCTGATCGCCGCGGTGGACGAACTGCCCTCCGGCTCGCCGGTGGAGCGGGCGCTGCACGGCTTCGCGCTGCGGATGATGGACGAGCTGCGGCAGATGCAGGAGGAGGCGCTGGACCTCTCCCCGCAGGACCGCACCGCGCTGGCCAGCCCGGCCAGCTTCGCCCTGGCGGACCGTTACACGGTGCTGCTGGCCGCGGCCTCGGTGCTCGGGGTGTGGCGGGAGGCGCGCGGCGGCGCGGACGAGTTCCTCGCCGACCCGTCCTGGGCGGCCACGGCGCTCTACCGGCTGGCCCGCCGGCTCGGCCAGAAGCTGCCCGACCTGCCGGACAGCTGCGCCGAGCGGGTGCACGAGGAAGTGCTGCGCCGCTTCCGCGAGCACCGCAGCTACGACCTCTACGACAGCCCGCTTTGCGCGTGACAGACCGCTTACTCAGAAGATCCAGTCCAGTCCGACCGATCCGCCGAAGCAGAACCGCGAGGAGCCCGCAATGTCCATCGAGACGCACGACCTTTCATCCGCAAGCGCCGGGCACACCGTCGAGAGTCTGACCACCTGGCTGGTCGACCGGGTGGCGATCTATCTGCAGCGCGACCCTGCGGAGATCGACCCGAGCGAGCCGCTGGCCGAGTACGGCATGGACTCGGTCGCGGCGCTGAGCCTGTGCGGCGACGTGGAGGAGGACTTCGACCTGGTGCTCGAGCCGACGGTGGCGTGGGACTACCCGACCGCCGCCGCGCTGGCCGAGCACCTGGCCGGGGAGCTGAAGGCCGCCGGGAAGTCGTGATGCGCCCCATCGCTATCGTCGGTATGGACTGCCGGTTCCCCGGCGCCGCCGACCTGGCCGGGTACTGGGATCTGCTCACCCGGTCCGGGGACGGCGTCGGCGAGGTGCCGCAGCAGCGGTGGGACGCGCGCGCGTTCTACTCGGCCGAGGGCGCGCAGGGGCACGCGAACACGACGCAGGGCGGCTTCATCGCGGACGTGGACGCCTTCGACAACGAGTTCTTCACCATCTCGCCGCGCGAGGCCGCGGTGCTGGACCCGCAGCAGCGGCTGCTGCTGCAGACCGCGTGGCGGGCGATCGAGGACGCCGGGATCGCGCCGCAGCGGCTGGCCGGCACCAACGCAGGGGTCTTCATCGGCATCATGGGCAACGAGTGGGCGCAGCTGTCGGTGACCGACTACGCGAACCTCACCGCCCAGGCGATCTCCGGCAACGGCTACTGCATGACCGCGAACCGGATCTCCTACCACCTGGATCTCAAGGGGCAGAGTCTCGCGGTCGACACGGCGTGCTCCTCGTCGCTGGTCGCGGTGCACTTGGCCGCCAACGCGCTGCTCGCCGGTGAGTGCGACTATGCGCTGGCCGGTGGTGTGAACGTCGCCGTGACGCCGAGCCTGAGCATCTTCTACACGCAGGCCGGGCTGTCCGCGCCGGACGGACGGTGCAAGCCGTTCAGCGCAGACGCGAACGGAATCGGGCGTGGCGAGGGCGTCGGCGTCGTGGTGCTGCGTCGCCTTGAGGACGCGATCGCCGACGGCCAGCGGGTGTACGCGGTGATCCGCGGCAGCGCGGTCAACCAGGACGGGCGCAGCAACGGGATCACCGCGCCGAACCGCTGGTCGCAGCGGGAGGTCATCGCGGCGGCGTATCGGCGCGCCGAGGTCGAGCCCGAAGACGTGGCCTTCCTGGAAGCGCACGGCACGGGCACGCAGCTTGGCGACCGGATCGAGACCAACGCGCTCGGCGACCTGCACGCGGGCCGGGCCAAGCCGCTGGTGTTCGGTTCGGTGAAGGGCAACCTCGGGCACACCGAGGGCGCGGCGGGTATCGCGGGTCTGATCAAGGTCGCGCTCTCGCTGCACCACCGGATGGTTCCGGCGAGCCGGTTCGCGGCGAAGGAGAACCCCGCGTTGCAGCTCGCGGACCGCGGGCTCAAGCTGCTCAAGGCGCCGCTGCGGCTGTCGGCGAAGGAGCCGGCGATCGCGGGGCTGAGCAGCTTCGGGCTCGGCGGCACGAACGCGCACGCGGTGCTGGAGTCGGCGCCTGTGATCGCGCGCACGCCCCTCGCCCGGACGTCGACGGGCGCGAATGCTGGTTCTGACACGGCCTCCGGCATCGGCGCGGGAGTGTTCACGCTGACTGCCTCCTCGCCGGAGGGGCTGCGCCGCAACCTGCTCGTGCAGGCGGAGGCGGTGGCCCGGCAACGCGGCCGCGCCGCGGCGCTGTGCTGGGCCAGCAACGAGGTCAAGACCGGGCAGCGGTACCGGTACGCCGTGGCCGCCGACGATACCCGTGACCTGGCCGAGGCGTTGCGCGCGGCGGCCGAGGATCCGGCCGTGGTCGGCGCCGACGTGCTACGCCCGAAGAGCCGGCCGAAGCTGGCTTTCCTCTTCACCGGGCAGGGTTCGCAGTTCCCGAAGATGACCATGCGGCTCGCGGCGCAGGCGCCGCTGTATCGCGGCTTCCTGCACGAGGCTGACGAAGCGTTGCGGCCGCACGCGGGCGAGTCAGTGCTCGACCTCATCGCCTCCGGCGACGAGCGGATTCACCACACCGGTTTCGCCCAGCCCGCGTTGTTCGCGGTCGGATACGCCCTGGCTCGCACCCTCAGTGAGCTGGGCATCGAGCCCGCGTACCTGCTCGGGCACAGTGTCGGCGAGTATGTGGCCGCGACGCTGGCCGAGGTCTTCCCGCTGGAGGCCGCCGCGCAGCTGATCGCGACGCGTGGTGCGCTGATGCAGGAACTGCCGGCCGGCGGCGGAATGCTGTCGGTGCAGGCTGATCCGGCGGATGTAGAGGAGCTGATCGCCGACGAGCCGCTGGTCGGCATCGGGGCGGTCAACGGCCCGCGATCCACGGTGCTTTCCGGCGATCTGACCGCGCTCGGCCGGGTCGCGGCGGCGCTGAAGGAACGCAGGGTTCGCAGTCAGCCGCTGACGGTGTCGCACGCCTTCCATTCGCCGCTGATGGAGCCGATGCTCGAACGCTTCGCGGCAGTGGCCGAGCAGGTCGGCGGCGGCGTGCCGCGGCTGCCGATCCACTCGACCGTCTATGGCAGAGCGCTGAGCAAGAACGAGGCGATGGACGCGGAGTACTGGACGCGGCACGTGAGCGCGCCGGTGCTGTTCGCCGACGCCGCCGAGCGGCTGCTTGAGGTGAACCCGGCCGCGCTGATCGAGGTGGGTCCGAAGCCGATCCTCAGCTCCCTGATCCGCAGGATCGGCGCGCAGCCCGGACGACGCGCGCTGCACCCGGCGCCGAGGGAGGAGTCGGGCGCGCGCGATCTGGCCGGGGCCGTCGCGGAGCTCTTCCGCGTCGGCGTCGACCCGGAGTGGTCAGCGCTCTACGACGAGTCCGACCGGCGTCGCTTTGCGCCGCTCGCGCCGTACAGCTTCTCGGCGGCGCACCGGTACTGGAGCCACAAGCCGGTCACCGTGCTGCAGCCGGACGCCGACGACCAACTCGGCTGGGACGCCGCGCCCTGGACCTCGCAGCAGTTGGACGGCGCCACTCCCGCCAAGTCCCAGCCCGCTGATGCGCCGGCCGGCGCCGCGGCCGCCGGCGGCGACCCGGTGTGGGAGGCGGTCGTCTCGGTCATCTCGCAGGTCGGCGACTACCTGCCGAGCCAGATCTCGCCGCGTTCGCGGCTGTACGAGGACCTCGGCTTCGACTCGGTGATGGCGATGGAGCTGCGGGACCGGCTCGAGTCGCGCCTGTCCGGGCTCGGCTCGCTCTCCACCCAGGAGCTGCTGGCGGTCATGGCGACTGCCGGCGAGCTGGCCGAGTACCTGCGGTCCCGGTACGAGAGCACGACTTCCGAGAGCACGATCCCCCAAAGCGCGATTTCCAACGGCACTGCCAGTTCCGATGAAGTGGAGGCGGCACGATGACGAGCACTGATACGCCTGAGGCGTACCTCGCGGGCATCGGCACGTTCCTGCCCGGCGACCCGGTCGACAACGCGACGCTGTCCAAGGTGCTCGGGGTGAACCAGGACTGGGTCGAGGCCTTCATCGGCACCAAGACCCGGCACTTCGCCAAGGACCTGAGCACCGGCGAGGTGCAGTGGTCGCTGGCAGACCTGTGCGCCCGCGCGGCCGACCTGGCCGTCGAGGACAGCGGGATCGACCCGGCCGAGATCGAGTTCATCGTCATGGGCACGGCGACGCCGGACACGCTGATGCCGGCGACGGTCAACCACGTGGCGGACCAGCTCGGGCTGAACCAGCTGCCGACCTACCAGCTGCAGTCCGGCTGCGCGGGCGCGGTGCAGGCCTTGGATCTGGCGCACAGCTTCGTGACCAGCGGCCGGTACCGCACCGGGCTGGTCCTGGGCGGCGACGTGTGCAGCAAGCACCTCGATGTGCACATGGACTTCTCCGCGGTCCCACCGAGCGAGCTGGTCAACTTCGTGCTCTTCGGCGACGGGGCCGGCGCCGCCGTGCTGAGCGCGGAGCCCGGTGCGCGCCGGATCGCGGTGCGCCGGGTGCTCAACCGGCTGACCGGCCTCGGCCGCGCGCCCGGGCAGGTGATCGAGTGGTTCGGGATCGCCGACCGGGACAGCGACAAGCAGGCCGCCAAGGAGGACTACAAGGCCATCGAGGAATCGGTTCCGGTGATGGCCGTGGAGATCCTCTGGGAGCTGCTCGGCGAGCTCGACTGGTCCGCCGAGGATCTCGATTTCCTGTTGCCCCCGCAGCTTTCCGGCCGGATGACCAAGCGGATCTTCGAGCAGCTGGGTGTGCCCGGCGCGCAGGAGGTCTCCTGCGTCGCCGAGACCGGCAACAACGGCAACGCGCTGCCGTTCGTCCAGCTGGAACGGCTGGCCGGGCGGATCGCGCCGGGGCAGCGCGCCCTGGGCGTCGCCGTCGAGTCCAGCAAGTGGATCAAGGGCGGGTTCGCGCTGGAAATGGTCTGACGCCGCGCGGCGCCGCACGCCGCCTTGGCCAGAAGCCTCCGCAGCCCGAGGCCACCGCGCACCGTCCTACCACCCCACCGCCCCTGTCCACTTCATCATCAATACAGGTACATACTCAAGATCGGAATCGCCGTGACCGCACAGCCGACCCGCGCCGAGCCCCGCCGTCAGGCGGCGGCGCCGTGACCGCGCCCGCAGGCTTCGGCGAGCTGATCCGGATCTCCGGTCCGGACGGCGCGTGGGGCCGGGTGCGCGCCGACCTGGGCGCGCACGGGGTGGTGCTGCTCTACGCGGTGCTGGCGGACTGGCGGCCGGACCGGGCGGGCGGGCCGCGGCTGCGCGCGCTGCTGGGCCGGGACTGGGCGCGGTACCTGGAGCTGACCCATCCGGAGGTACGGGTGCGGTTCGCCGCCTCGCGGGTGCTGCTGAAGTTCGCCGCCGCGGCGGTGCTCGAGGTCCCGGCTCATCTCATCGAGCTGACTTACGGCCCGACCGGGCGACCCTACCTGCGCGGGTACGACGCCGTGGACATCAGCCTGAGCCACACCGACGACCTGCTGCTGGTCGGCATGACCACGCGCGGCGTCATCGGTGTGGACGCGGAGCGCGCGGACCGGCGGCTGTACGGTCCCGGGCTCGGCAAGCACCTGTGCACTCCGCACGAGCTCGAACTACTTGAGCAGTTCCCTGAGTCGGAGCGCAACGACGCGCTGGTGCGCCTCTGGACGCTGAAGGAGGCGTACAGCAAGGCGATCGGCCAGGGCATGCAGTTCCGGTTCACCGACTTCGGCTTCGGGCCTGGCGCCCCGGCCACGGTCAACATGCCGGACGGCCAGCCCGGCACCGGTTCGGAGTGGATGTTCCGCACCTACGGCGTCGACGACGACTACGTGGTCAGCGTCGCGGTCGGCGACCGGGGCTTCGGCGAGACCGAGGACACCGCCGCGGTCACCATGCTCGAATCAAGCTTCGTAGACGCACTGACCGAGGTGCTCGGCGAGGACGAGTTCGAAACAGAGGGCGAAGACGCCTTCGGCTCCTGGTAGCGCCGCTCGTTCCGGTCCAAACCCGGCCTTTAGCCGCGCCGGGCAGCCTGAACGTGAGCCATAGCGGCCGCGCGGCACCGCCGACCTTCCGCGACCGTGCCGACCTCCCTGGAAGGGGTTCGCAATGCCCGACGAACTGTCCGTGCAAGTGTGCGTGGTGGGCGGCGGCCCCGCCGGCCTGACGCTGGGCCTCGAGTTAGCCCGGCTCGGGGTCCGGGTCGCCGTGGTGGAGCAGAGCGGGCACTTCAACCGCTCGTTCCGGGGCGAGTCCGTCTCGCCGGACTCGGTCTGGCTGCTCGACCGGCTCGGCATGCTCGGGCGGCTGCGCGGCACCTACCACGAGATGCGGCGCATGGAGATCACCGACGGCGGCCGGGTCGTGATGAACGCTGACTTCGACGACTTCCCGTATCCGTACCCTTACCCGGTCGAGCTGCCGCAGCCGGCGCTGCTCACCGCGCTCGCGGAGGAGGCGGCGCAGCACAGCTGCTTCACCCTGCTCAAGCGCGCCACCGCCGTGGAGTTGCTGCGCGACGCCTCAGGCATCGCGGGGGTGCGCGTCGCCGGTCCGGAGGGCCAGATCGACGTGCGGGCGGCGCTGACCGTGGCCGCGGACGGCCGGTTCAGCAAGGTGCGCGAGATGTCGGGGTTGCAGTACACGAAGATCCCGCTCGACCGCGACGTGGTGTGGCTCAAGCTGCCCTTCCCCGCCGAGTGGGACGACGTGACATACCGCGTCCGGATCAACGGCGGCAACCACGGCCTGTTCATCCCCACCTACCCCGACGACGTGCGGGTCGGCTTCAACATCGCCAAGGGTGGCCTCAAGGCCCTGCGGGCCGAGGGCATCGGCGCGCTGCACCGGCGGCTCGACGACCTGGCCCCGGAGCTGTCCGCGGCCGTGCGGTCGGAGATCCGCAGCTGGTCGGACACCTCGATGCTGGACATCTTCACCACCGTGGTCCCGCAGTGGTCGATGCCCGGCCTGCTGCTGATCGGCGACGCGGCGCACACCCTCTCCCCGATCCTCGGCCAGGGCGTCAACCACGCGATCATCGACGCGGTCACGCTGGCCCCGATGGTCGCGCCGGTACTCGACTACCCGCGCACCGACAAGGCCGAGCTGGCCGCGGTGCTGCAACGCTTCCAGCAGCAGCGCGAGCCCTCGATCGCCCGCTCGCGCGGGCTGCAACTGCGCCAGGAGCGGATGTTCGCGCTCTCCAAGCCGCTCGCGGTGGCCGGGCGGCGCAGCCTGTACTGGCTGGTGGACCGCTCCCCCGCGCTCAAGCAGCGGGTGCTGGCCGGAGCGTACTTCCAGCTTCAGGAGCGCGGCGCCGCACGCATCGCCGCCGCCGGTACGGCCGCGGCGGCCCCCGCGGAAGTGGGCGCACCGTGAGCACTCGAACTCGCTCGAACGACCTGGACGAACTGAAGGAGTTCGCCCGCCTGCACGCCAAGGGCCAGGGCATGAAGGCGCGGCGGCTGGAGCGGATCCTGGCCCGCATCCGCACCGACGAGCCGGGCGCGACGGACTCGTGGGCACGGGTCTGGTCCGCCGAAGCGCAGGCCATGGCGGCGCGCGGCAAACCGGTGCAGGCCTGTCAGTTCTACACGTTGGCCCGCTTCCCGCATCACGGCGACGCGGACCGGATCGCGGCGCAACGCGGCGTCGTCGAATCCTTCGACGCCTGGCGCGGCGCGCGCGGCCGGGGCATCGAAAAGCTCGAATTCCAGACCCCGGACGGCACCTTCTGCGCGTGGGCAGCCGGCTTGGACGCGCCGAACCCACTGCCGCTGCTGGTGGTCATGGGCGGCATCGTCAGCGTCAAGGAGCAGTGGGCGCAACTGCTGCCGCGGTTCGCGAAGCTGGGCTTCGCGACGGTCGTGGCGGAGATGCCGGGCGTCGGGGAGAACACGCTGCCATACGGCCCGGATTCGTGGCGGCTGCTCGGCCTCCTGCTCGACCAGCTCAAGGGGCGCGCGCAGGAGCACAACGTCTCGCTGCTGGCCCTCAGCTTCAGCGGGCACATGGCGCTGCGCGCGGCCGCGCACGACGAGCGGATCGGCAGAATCCTGACGGTCGGCGCGCCGATCACCCACTTCTTCGCCAGCGAGAACTGGTGGTCCCGCGTCCCGCACATCACCAAGGACACCCTCGTCGCGCTCACCGGCCAGCCGAGCGAGGCCGCGCTGGTTGAGGCGTTCCGGCACGGCTGGGCGCTGACGCCCGAGGAACTGGGCGCGGTACGCGTGCCGGTCCGGTACGTCGTCAGCGCGCGCGACGAGATCATCCCCGGCGGCGAGCGGGCTTTCCTCGCCGAGCACCTGGCCGACGTCGGCTTCCTCGAGTTCGACGACGTACACGGCTCTCCCGCGCATCTGGGCGAGCTGCGGCTGTGGCTGCTGCTGCAGCTGTTGCGGACCAACGGGATCGAGGACAAACGCACCAAGGTGCTCTCGACGATCCTCGGCCTGCGCGCCGCCAAATCCCGCCGCAAGGCGGCGCCCGCACGACCGGGCCCGACCCCTTCCCTCCCCCTCCAGGAATCGCGATGAGCCTGCTGTCCACTGCCCTGTCCATCCCGCTGATCCTCGAGTTCACGGTCGCTCCGATCAACCTGATCACCGGCCGCAACGCGCACATCTTCACCGAGTTCACCGGGATCACCAGCCGCCCGGCGATGCTGACCGTCGCCGCGCTCAACGCCGCGGGCGCTGGCCTGCTGACGCTCGGCCTGGTCAACCGGCAGGCCGCCGTGCTCGGCGCGCTGGTCATCGGCGGCGTGAGCGCCTGGTACCTGATCATGATGATGCGCCACGGGCACACCGGCATCGGCATTCCGGCGTTCCTGCTGACCGGCGCTCTCGCGCTCGGCATCCTGCTTGAGCGCACCCGCGGCCGCCGCCTGATCTGATTCGCGGTCGGGTGATTCGCGGTCAGTCTGATTCGCGACCGCTCTGTTTCGCGGCTGCTCTGATTCACCGGGTTCTGACACCCGGACGGCAACCCGGCCGCCGCCCGACGGACTTCCTCCGGACTTGCGCCACGTCGCGCCGATTCCCCTCGCGGAATCGGCGCGATTTCGCTGCGACCGCTTCTCGCGCTGCACTAGCGTGGCCGCCGTTCGCCTCTCCGTGATCGATCGATCGCCGAGAGTTGACAAGGCGGAGTCGTGCGGCACTGCCGGCGGCGAGGAGACGGGCGCGAAACGATGCGGCTGAGGTGGTCACGCATGACTGTGCGGCGCAGTGGAAGTGAAGACGGCTCGGGGCGGCAGCGCGCCTCCGGGAGCGGCCGGCACGCCACGCGCGAGCGCGGTCGGGCCGCCGAACCGGCATCCGAGCGACCCGCGGACCCCGCCTCCGCCTCCCCACCGAGAGAGCAGAGGATTGCGATGAACGTGGACGCGGCCTTGAAAGAGGCGATGTCGATCGATGGCGCGATTGGCGCCGCCCTTGTCGACTACACCAGCGGCATGGCGCTGGGCACACTCGGCACGAGCAAGGAACTCGACCTGACGGTGGCCGCGGCCGGCAACACCGAGGTGGTGCGCGCCAAGGCGCGCACGATGGAGATGCTCAAGATGAACGACTCCATCGAGGACATATTGATCACGCTCGGCAAGCAGTACCACCTGATCAGGCCGCTCACCGGCCGCAACGGCAGCGGGCTGTTCATGTACCTCGCGCTGGACAAGTCGCGCTCGAACCTCGCGATGTCCCGGCACCAGCTTCGCTCGATCGCGGACGACCTCGACGTCTAGTCCGGCGACCACGCCGATACTCGATCACTGCTTAGGCTCGGATTTAGCAGGTCGGCGCATCATATAAGTGCGCTGAAAGGCGGCGCGAGCGGCGAACCGCCCGGGACTGGTGTCCCTCCCCTCCAACCCGCGTGCCGGGCGGTTCGTTCGCGATCCAGCGCTGTCGGACTTGCTGCATCACCGACGAGGAGTGAGCGCGATGGAAGCCACCGACACGGAAACCGTCCCCGACATCCCGAACGCGTTCCTGCGCGGCATCCCGATCAGCCTGCTGATCGACGGGGCCCGCGAGCGGCGGGTGGACGAGATCGACGAGAACCTCAAGCTGTTCATGGGCAACCGGCACGAGCACTTCCGCCCGCTGGCCGAGACCGTCACGATCGGCGGCCGCGAGCTGCGCGTGTTCGAGTGGACTCACTCGACCTTCGTGGCCGAGTGAGTCCACCGGCCGGACGCGGGCCCGGCGAGTCGGGCCTGTCGCGGCGGCTCCCGCGGGTCCTGCGGGTCCTGCAGCTCCTGCGGGTCCTGCAGCTCCTGCGGGTCTTGCAGTTCCTACAGCTCCTGCGACGGCTACTGCGGCAGCTCCTCCGGGAGCCCGAACGCGGCGAACAGGTCCGGGCCGAAGGTGGTCGCCTCCGCGATCAGCCCGCCGCGGGTGCGCAGCACGTCGAGCTTGAACGCCCGGAACCGCGAGTCCCCGAAGCGGCGCAGATAGCTGGCCGCGGCCGGCTGGCGGTTCGCGGCGGTCGGCAGCAGCCGCCAGTCGCCCTCGCGCTGGTCGCCGAAGGCCCGTTCGAGCAGCGTGCCCATCGCCTCGATCCCGTCGAACAGGTACGGGTACGGCGGCATGGTGATGCGGATGTCCTGCGCGGAGATGGCGACCGCGGCCACCGCGTCCCCGCGTTCGTGCGCGTCGATGAACTGCTCGAGCAGCTGCTTGTCCTGGGTGCTGAGGGCCGGGGCCGACCACTCGCCGCGGCTTGTCGCGAGGTTCTGCTGCATGGTGGCGCGCGCTCGCTGCAGCGCGCTGTTGGCCGCCGCGACGCTCGTGCCCAGCAGGCCCGCGGTCTGGTCCGCGGGCCAGCCGAGCACGTCCCGCACGATGAACGCCGCGCGCTGCTGGGGCGGCAGCAGCTGCATCGCGGCGAGGAAGGCCAGCTCGATGGTCTCCCGGTCGACGGCGACCGCGTCAGGCTGCTGATCGCTCGGCGCGACCTCGTCCAGCAGCCGGTCGGGGTACGGCTGGAGCCACGGCACCTCGGCGAAGGACTGCAGCTTCGCCAGCCGGCGCGCATTGCGGCGCAGCTGGTCGAGGCAGACGTTGGTGGCGATCCGGTACAGCCAGGCCCGGAACAGCATGCTGCCGTCAAAGCCGTCCAGTGCCCGCCAGGCGTTCAGCAGCGTCTCCTGCACGGCGTCCTCGGCCTCGTCGAAGGAGGCGAGCATCCGGTAGCAGTGCACGTGAAGTTCGCGCCGGTACCGCCGGGTGAGCCGCGCGAATGCCGCCTCGTCGCCGCCGACCGCCGCGGCGATGTCCGCCGCGACGTCGGCCGTCTGCTCCGTCCCTGCCTGGGTAGCCACGTTTCCCGCTCCGGTCAGTTCTCGTACGGGTCCTTCTTGCGCTCCTGCACCAGCCACTGGTTGCCGTCCGGGTCGCTGAACGAGGCGAAGGAGTTGTAGTCGCCGCGCTGCGGGTCCGGACCGGAGAGCTGGCGGCCGTCCTCGAAGTGGAAGACCTCGCTCACGTCCACGCCGTTCCCGGCCAGTTCGGCCCGGGCGGCGTCGATGTCCGTGACGACCAGGTGCAGCCCCTTGATGGGGCTCGCGCCCTCCTTGTTGCGCATGAGCGCGATCGAGCAGCGCGAGCCGTTCGGGGTCAGCTGCACGACCCGGAAGTCCTCGTTGGGCTGGTAGTCGACCTCCAGCTTGAATCCGAGCTGCTCGGCGTAGAACCGCTTGGCCCGGTCCACGTCCGCGACGGGCAGCGCGATCAGTTCCAGCTTCCATTCCATGGCGCTCTCCTCAACCAGTTCGGTCGGCCTGGTCACCGACGCTACTCACGGATGAAACGACGCGGCCGAGGAAAACTCATCGGTGCCCCGATGAACTGGTAATCGCGCTGGTCAGACGGCTACGGCTGGCCTAGCCCGTTCAGGTGTCGCAGCCGCGCTCCGGCGTCGCTGAGCAGGTTCGTGTTGTCGGCGAACTGGTCGACCGCGCCGATCGGGGGCAGCGCGGCCACTTGCGGATCGCGGATCGTCTCTTGCAGTGCGGTCGCGAAGCGGTAGCCGCCGATGATGCGGTACGGGCGATCGTGGAAGTGCCGCACCGTCGGATCGACCCACTCGGTCATCCCTGAGTCGTTGTGCAGCGCGGCGACGATCTCGTAGGCGGCGCACAGGTGTTTCTCGCGGTCCTGCCAGCTCGTCGCGGCGAGCGTGGCGCGCAACTCGGGGCCGAGTTGGTCCGCCGCCGGCAGCTGTGAGAACGCGGTACCGAGCCACTTGGCGTAGGGCGGATGGCGGCGCTCCATCAGCAGGCACAGACGGATCAGGTCACGGCACAGGCGCGCGGCCAGGACGGCGGATCCGAGCTCGTCGCCGACCTCGCCGCAACGCCCGACGAAGTGCTCCTCCTGCCCGATCCGGGTCCACTGGCAGGCGAGCACGTACCGCCACAGGTCGTCGGGATACCAGGCCAGCGCGTCGATGACCGGGCCCAGCTCGCCGAGCCCGTCGTGGAAGACCGCTCCCCCGGTGATTTCGAGCAGCGATTGCGTCGGGATGCGCAGCCAGTCCGCGACCGTCACCCCGGCGCGGGGATCGAATCCGAGGATGCCGGTCAGGAACGCGCCGAGGTCTCCTACCGTGACGTGATGCTGTGCGGGCGCGTTACGTCGCGAGTACCGCACGGGATAGCCGCGGAAGGTCTCTGGCAGGCGGTCGTCGAGCAGCCGCGTGAGCTGCCCGGCCAGGTGTTGGTCCTCGGGCCGCAGGAACACTTCCAGCCGCGGGCCCCAGTCGTGATCGACCGAGCGTTCGGTGTCGTAGCCGACGACCTCGGAGCCGGTTCCCAGGAGCGCCGCCGAGTGCTTCAGGGTTCTGTTCTCGAGTTCCGCGTCTGCGTGACCGAGTTCCGCGTGACCGAATGCCGAGCCAGCCGGCTCGGCGGCCGCCTGGTCCAGCAACGGCCGCACGAGCTCGGTGTAAAAGGCCGCGGAAAGCTCGCGGCCGGACAGATATGTCATCGTTCCCCGTTGTCGCCGTGCTGCTACTTCAAGCCGTGCTACTTCTTCAATCCGAGTCGCTGTTCGGCCGTGGTCCAGTCCGAGGCGATCGCCTGCTGCGCCGCGGCCAGAGTCACTTTTCCAGAGCAGACCGCGTCGTGCAGGTCGTTTTCGACCGTGTCCTTGGCGTTCGGGACCTTCCCTATCTCCGGCCAGAGGTTCGCGGCGTCGTTGGACCCGCCGAGCTCCAGCGAGACCAGGTGGTCGAGTTCGGAGGTCGTCCCGGCGGTCACGCCGTACGCGGTGTAGAGCGTGTGCTTCGCCTTGTCGGTCTGGCCCGTCGAAGGCCGCACGGTCGCGGTGTAACCGCTGCGGCAGATGGTCGTCTGGATGTTCGCCTGGGTCACCGCGGGGTCGAACGAGCCGGGGGTGCACTGCGGGTCGGGGCGCGGTCCGGCCAGGAAGTGGCAGGTCGTTATCTTGATGGAGTACGTGACCTGCTTCGGGTCGTGCACGGCGAGCAGCCCCGCGGTACGCGGCTCGATCGAAGCGTTGCCGGACCCGGCAGCGGTAGGCGACGCCCCGCTCGATTCCCCTCCGCCGAGCTTCGACAGGGCCCCTGACTTACATCCGCTCACCGCCAGTAACAATACGATGACAGTCGTGGCCGCAGATACGGCCGTGGCGCGGAAACGCTGCGCACTACCCGAAGTTCGCCTCATGCCCGTCACTGTGGCAGATCCGCGGCTCCACGTCTCGCAGCGAATGCGGCCTCTTCGACGAGTTGCCGGGCGAATGCGGTGAAAGCCTCACCGAGGAAGTAGAAGTGGCCTCCGGGGAACATGCGCTGCCGTACCTGTCCGGTGGTTTCCCGGGACCACGCGCTCAGCATGTGCTTCGGCGCGCGCGGATCGGCGTCGCCGCCGAACACGGTCACCGGGCTGCTGATCGGCGGACGGTCCGGGTGCGGCGCGTACGAGTCGACCGCGCGCAGATCCGCCCTCGCGACGCGCAGGAAGTGCTCGACGAAGGCCGGGGCGTCCTGGATCCGCTCGGGCGTGCCGCCCATCCCGATCAGCTCGCTGAGCAGGGCGTCATCGTCGAGCTCATACAACCGGCCGCGCAGATGGGCCTGGAAGCTCGGGGCGGCCCGGCCCGACACGCCGACCCAGGCCGGCGGGCTGCTCGCGCCGTGCTCCAGCGCCCGCGCCACCTCGATCGCGAGCACCGCGCCCAGGCTGTGCCCGAAGATGGCGTACGGCACGTCGGTCCACGGCTGCACTTCACCGACGACGAGCTCCACGATTTCGGGCAGGCTCTGCCGCAGCGGCTCGGCGTGCCGCTTGCCGCGGCCGGGCAGGTCGAGCAGGACCAGGTCCCAGTCCTCCGGCAGCTCGCGGGCCAGCGGGTAGTAGACCGCGGCCGAGCCGCCGGCGTGGTGGAAGCCGATGACGCGCAGCGCCGGATCGTCCAGCGGGCGCGGACGGATGTAGCCGGAGGCAGTCGTCATGCGCCGTTCGCCTTGTCGGCCGGGACCCGCGCCTCGACGATCCGCCGGGTGAGCCGGTCGATCAGCACGCTGATCTGGAGGTCCTCGTTGAAGTCGTCCAGCGGGATCTCGACCTGGTAGCGCTCCTCGATGCTCATGGTCAGCTGCATCGCCGTGAACGAGTCCCCACCGACCTCCAGGAAGGTCTCGGTGTGGTCCAGCGCCTCCTCGGCGTGCATGATGTTCATCAGCTCGCTGATGAGGAACTCGTGGATGAGTTCCTGGTCGAGCGCCGTCTGCGCGGTCTCCGCGGTGTCGGCGGACCGCTCGGACGCGGGGGCTTCGTCGGGCGGCGCGGCGCTCTCGTCTGACGCGGCGGCATGTTGCGTGGGCACGGTGCGAAGTACTGGCTCGTCGATCCAGCAGCGCTTGCGGCGGAAGGCGTACGTCGGCAGGTCACCGAGGATGCGCGCGCCTGCCGGGCGCAGGGCTTCCAGCCGCAGGTCCGCGCCGTCGACGAAGAGGGCAGCGAGCGCATTCAGCAGATTGGCCGGGCTCGCCGCAGCTTCCTCGGTGATCAGCGGGAAGACCCGCTCGCCCCAGGCCAGCTCGGCTGCCGCCGCGCCCGACGTCGGCGTGCGCTGCTCGGCCTTGACCCGAAGGCCGAGGCTCTGCAGCAGCCGCTTGATTCGCTCCGCCGGGGCCTGGTCCTCTCCCCCGATGACGGCGACAAGCTGCGGATAGGCGGCGATCAGCGCTTTGATTCCAGCGGACAGCCGCACCACGCCGGAGCCGACCCGCAGCGTGACCGAGGTCTGCGCGTTCTTCGCGGTGACCTTGCCGGCGTGCCCCACCGCGACGGCCAGCTTCTCGGCCAGCTCGCCGCCGCTGGTGCCGACCACGGCGATGCGGTGCTCAAAGGGGGCACGGCCCGCACGCAGCGTGTGCGCAGCCGCGGCCAGTTGTTCCTGCGGAGTACCGACGAGGTACGACGCGGTCGCGGTGACGAGTTCGGTGAGGCTGGTCGCGTTCTTCGCGGAGAGGGTCACAAGCTGCGCAAGTGCATTGGCGGCGGCCGGCGCTTCGGGCTGTCCCACAGGCGTATAGGCCTCCAGGATGGCGTGCGCGTTGGTTCCGCTCATGCCGAAGGCGCTGACTCCTGCGATGTGCCGCTCGTATTCGGCCGGCCACGGGGTCTGCGCGCGCGGCACGGTGAGCCGGACGCGGTCCCAGGGGATGTACTCGTTGAGCGGCCCGGCGTCCGGCGCGACGGCCACCGGGACCACGCCGTGTTGGAGCATCAGCACGACCTTGATCAGGGCCGCGATCCCGGCCGCGCCCTCCAGGTGCCCGAGCCGGGATTTCAGGGTGCTGAGCAGCGCGGGCACGGTCCGGTTCGGCGCCCCGGCGCCGATCACCGCGTCGAGCGCGCCGACCTCGATCGGGTCGCCGAGCGAGGTGCCGGTGCCGTGGGTCTCCACGACGCCGACCTCGTGCGCCGCGACGCCGGCGTCGGCGAGCGCGGCCCGGATCACCTCCTGCTGCGCGATCCCGTTCGGAACGGTCAAACCGGAGGAGGCGCCGTCGTGCATGACCGCGCTGCCGCGCAGGACCGCCAGGATCGGCCGACCCTCGCGCTCGGCGTCGTCGAGGCGCATCAGCACCGCGACACCGACGCCCTCGCCGCGGCCGTAGCCGTCGGCGGCGGCGGTGAAGGTCTTGGACCGGCCGTCTGGGGCGAGGGCCTGGTTCTGGCACAGCGAGACCATCAGATCCGGCGAGAAGATCAGGTTCGCGCCGCCGACCAGCGCGTAACGGCATTCCCCGCGCCGCAGTGCCTGCGCGCCGAGGTGCAGCGCGACGAGCGAGGAGGAGCAGGCGGTGTCGACACTGACTGCGGGCCCTGAGAAGCCCATCACGTAGCTGACCCGGCCGGCCGCCATCGACAGTCCGCCGCCGGTGCCGTAGTACGGGTCCACCTCGCGGTCGCCGGTGCGGTTGGTCAGCCGCTCGCCGTATTCCGAGGTCATGATGCCGATGAAGACCCCTGCGTTGATACGGTCGCGCCGCCGCACCGCGATTCCGGCGCGTTCCATCGCCTCCCACGCGGTCTCCATCAGCAGCCGCTGCTGCGGGTCGGTGGACTCGGCCTCGCGCTGGGACATGCCGAAGAAGGCCGGATCGAACTGGGCGATGTCGGAGAGGAATCCGGCGCGGTCGACGTAGGAGCGGTTCGGCGTGTTCGGCTTGGGGTCGAAGACGGAGCGCAGGCCGGGGCGGTCCTCGGGGATCTCGCTGACGACGTCGCGGTCGCCGAGCAGGAACTCCCAGTAGTCCTCCGGTGTGTTCAGCCCGCCGGGCAGCCGCAGCGCGGTGGACACGATCGCCAGCGGTGCGGTGCGTTCCGCCTCGAGCTCGCGAACACGAGCCTTGAGTTGCTTGGACAGCTTGAGCTGTTCCGCCATCAGGTGAAGCAGTTCCTTGTTGTCCATTTCCGTCCTCACAGTTCCATGGCGAGGTCGCGCCGGATCGCGTCGAGGAGTTCTTCCTCGGTCAGTTCGCGCTGGGCCGCATCCGGTTCCGGGTGCTGGTCAGGCGCTGCGGTCGGAGCCGGTGCCGGGTCCGGGGTTTGGGTCGCGCCGGCCTCTTCGCGCACGAGGGTGGCCAGATGCCGGGCGAGTTCCTGGATGGTCGGGTAGTTGATCGCCACCACGGCGGACAGGTCGTCGTCCATGGCGTGGCTGAGCAGGTCGCCGAGGTCGATCATCATGATCGAGTCCATGTCCATCTCCTCGAACCCGCAGTCGTCGTCCACCTTGGCCGGGTCGCCGAGCAGGTCTCCGGCGAAGCCGCGGACGGTGTCGCGGGCGAGGTCGTAGCGCTCGTCGGCATCCAGGGTGCGCAGCCGGTCGCGTAGCCAGCCGCGCGCCTTGCCGGACGCGTCGGTCTCCACAGCCACGCCGTCTGCCGCGTTGCCGTCTGCTGCGTTGCCGGCGGCCTGCGTGGACTCGGTCGCGGTCTCAGGGCGCGATCGGTCCTTCGTCAGGTGCGCGAGCAGCGCGGCGCGTGTGTGGTCACCGATCTGTTCGGCGTACTGCTTGAAGTCGGCGTCGATCGCAAGCAGCCGCGCGCTGGAGGTCGTCGCGGCCAGTGCGAGCACCGGCGCGGCGGCGGAGTCCGTCAGAACCTTGATTCCTAGCTTCTCGGCGGCGCGTCCGGTCGCCGCGTTGGCTGCCATGCCGCCCTTCGCGGTGGCGATCCAGGGTCCCCAGTCCACGCTCGTGGCGGGCACTCCGGCGGCGCGCAGGGTGTCCGCGAGGCCGTCGAGGAAGCCGTTGGCCGCGCCGTAGTTCGCCTGTCCTGCCGAGCCGAGCAGTCCGGCTGCGGAGGAGAAGAGCACGAACGCGGTCAGGTCGATTCCGGCGACCGCCGCGGCGAGCACTTCCGCCCCGCGCGCCTTGGCGGCGAAAACAGTGGCGAAGTCCTTGGCGGTCAACTGGTCGAAGGCGTGGTCCGCGGTCGCTCCGGCGAGGTGGAAGACCCCTGACAGCGGCGCGTTCTCGGTCGCCGTCGCGACCGCTCGGGCGACCGCCTCGGCGTCGGTGACGTCGCCGCTCACCGTTCGCACCGTCGCACCCGCGCCCTCGAGTTCGGCGATCACGCCGCGCGCGGTCTCGTCCGGCTCGGAGCGACCGACCAGCGTGAGGTGCCGCGCGCCCTGCTCGACAACGGTTCGCGCGACGCTCAGGCCGAGGGCGCCGAGCCCGCCGGTGATCAGGATGCTGCCGTTCCAGGTGGGAGGCTCGACGGCCGCGGGCGCCGGGATGAGGCGCGGGATGCGCGGGCCTTCGGCGTCCAGACGCAGCCGGGTCTCGGAGATTGTTCCGCCGGCCGTGCGGGCGAGGATCGCGGTGAGTGTGTCCGTCGACCAGTTCTCCCCCAGCTCGACGCGGACGACTCGGCGACGCGGCTGCTCGGCTTCGAGCGCCGCGAGCATGCCCCAGAGCGCTTCGCGGACCGCGGCGGCCTGCGTGCGGCCGTCGCCGAGGATGACGTAGGGCACCTCCTGTGGCGCGTCCTTGAGTGTGGCCCACAGGTCGAGCGCCGCTTCCTGGGCCGCGATCGCGTCGAGCGCGTCATCGAGGTCTGCGAAGCGGGCGTCGAGGATGAGTTCCGGTGCCGATCCGTTGCTCGCCGCCAGATCGCCGACAAGCGCGTGCCCGTCCGCGCGAAGCCGCGCCGCGAGAGCCTTGCCCGGTTCGTAGCCGTCGCCGAGTACTGCGATGCGCCGCGACTCGCTTGTCGGTGCGGGTTCCTCCGGGCATGCCACCCACGCGAGTTCGTAGGCGTTCGGCGTGCCCTTGCGCAGGCTCTGTCGCAGGACCGTGCGGCCGACCGGGCGAACACGGAAGCCGTCGGCGATGATCAGGCTTTCCCCGGCGGCGTTGAACAGGTGCAGGTCGGCGGTCTCGACGTTCTTGCGGCCGTTCGGCAGCGGCTTGGACTGCACGATCTGTACGTGGCTCCACAGCTCCCCGCCCGGCGCGGGCCGCCCCGGGAAAGCGATCTTGTCGATGGCGAACGGGATCGCGAGCGAGGCCGCCTTCGTGACCTGATCGTCGACCATGAACCCTGCGATGCTCTGGAAGTAGGAGTCGATCAGGCCGGGGTAGATCTCGTAGTTCTCCAGCGGTTCGGGGACCGGCGGTTGTGCGTACCGCAGCAACGCCTCGCCGCCGCGCAGCCAGATCTCGGCGATCCATCGGAAGGACGGGCCGAGGGTGTAGCCGAGTTCGCGGAAGAAGCCGTAGAAGGTCTCACCGGAGATGTGCCGCTCCGCGCTCGCGATGAACGCCTCGCGGTCAGGGGCCTGACGAGCCGTCGCGGAGGCGGCGCCGAGCAGCTTGGCGTTCAGGTGGGTCTCCCAGGTACCCCGGTCCGGATCCACCAGGCTGTGGATGGCGAGCGGGGTGCTGGCGCCTTGGCTCTCGTTCAACAGCAACTGGACGTCGTACTGCTCGCCGTCCTTGATGACGAGCGGGAGCCGGCATACCAGGTCGCTGATCGCGACCGGCTTGCCGTTCCCACCGACGGCGGAGAGGATCGTCGCCAGGTGCGAGGAGGCCGGGACGAGTACGGTCTCTTCGATCCGGTGGTCGCCGAGGTGCTTGGGGAAGGCCGCGGTGCGCTCGAAGGCGAAGGCACGGCCCTTGATCGCCGGGGAGCGCAGCTCCACTCCCCAGTGCTTCGGCTGGTCCTTTGCCGGGACGACCGGCTCGACAGCCGCGGCGGCCTGGACCGGCTTGACCTTGGTCCAGTAGCGGGTGTCAGCGAACGGATACAGCGGGGCGTCGGTGCGGCGGTTGCCGGTGGCCGCGTGTACGGCCGGCCAGCCGAGGTCCTGGCCCTGCCGGTACAGCATTCCGGCCGCCGTCAGCATGATCGCGCGGTCGGGAGCGCCGCGGTTGAGGGAGGGCGCGGCGCCGCCGTGCGGCACGAGCTCGGCCGCGGTGATCATGTTGATCAGGGTCTGGTCGGGACCGAGTTCGAGCACTGCGTCGATGCCGAGTCCGGCGAGCTGCTGTGCGCCCTCGTGGAAGCGCACCGGCTGGCGCACGTGCCGGAGCCAGTATTCGGCGTCGAAGTCGTCCGGGCCGCCGACCTTGCCGGTCAGGTTCGAGATGACCGGGGTGTGCGGCCGGTTGAAGGTCATCGGCGCGGTGATGGACCGCAGCTCGGGCAGCATCGCGTCGATGAGCCGGGAATGTGCGGCCGCTGAGATGGTGAGCACCCGTGCCTTGACCTCCTCGGCGCGCGCTCGTTCGGCGACGGTCTCGATCTGGTCGGGCAGCCCGGCGACGACGATGGACTGCGGTCCGTTGATCGCGGCCACGTCGCAGTCGGTGCCGCGCAGCCAGCCCTCGACCCGCTCCAGCGGCGCGGCCAGGGAGAGCATCGCGCCGCTGCCGGTGCCCTGCATCAGCCTGGCCCGGTTGACCACGAGGGTGAGGCCGGTCTCCAGGTCCATGACTCCGGCGTAGACCGCCGCGGCGATCTCGCCGACGCTGTGGCCGGTGACGACGGACCCTGTCACGCCCCAGGACTTCCAGAGCGCGGCCAGGGCGAGTTCGAGCGCGACGGTGGTCGGCTGGGTGAACCGGATCTGGTCGATCAGCTCCTCGTCGGCGCCGTAGAACATCAGGTCGAGCAGCGAGATGCCGAGTTGCGGCGCGGCGATGACGTCGCAGGCGTCGATGGTCTCGCGGAAGACCGGCTCGGTCTCGTACAGCTCGCGGCCCATGCCGAAGTACTGGCTGCCCGCGCCGGAGAATAGGAAGCCGACCTTCGGCGGTTTGGTGCGGGCCGGCTCGCCCCTGCGCCCAGCCTCGGGACCGTCCCCGAGGGCGTCGCCGCCATGCCCGCGAAGTGCCGCGAGCAGTTCCGCTTTGTCCGCGCCGAGCAGCAGCCTGCGCAGCGGGAAATGCGCGCGGCCGGAACCTGCGGTGATCGCCAGGCTGGCGAGTTCGTCCTCTGTCGCGCTCGCCAGGCGGGCATCCCAGAGCTCGGTGAGCCGGCGCAGGCCGGCGGGGTCGGGCGCGGAGATCGGCACCAGGTGCGGGACCGTCTGTTCCCCCTCGGCGACGGGCTTCGGCTTGGCCGCCGCGCCTGCCGCGACCGACGCCGCCTCCGGCGCCTCACCAAGGATCACCTGCGCGTTCGTGCCGCTGAAGCCGAAACTAGACACCGCCGCGTAGCGGGGCCGGTCGCCCGTGCGCCAGGAGGTGAGCGCGTCCACGACGCGGATGTTCACCTCGTCCCAGGGGAAGAACGGGTTCAGCGTCTCGGCGTGCAGACTCGCAGGGAGCTGACGGTGCCGAAGCGCGAGTACCGTCTTGAAGACCCCTGCCATGCCCGAGGCGGATTCGCAGTGCCCGATGTTGCTCTTGATCGAGCCGACGTGCAGCGGTTCGCCCGGCTTGCGGTCCTTGCCGAAGACGGCCCAGGCGGCGTTGAGCTCGATCGGGTCGCCGAGGGAGGTGCCGGTGCCGTGCGCCTCCAGATACGACACCGCAGCGGCGTCGATCCGCGCGTCGGTCAGCGCGGCGGCGATGACCTGCTTCTGCGCGGCTCCATTGGGCACGGTGAGCCCGGAGGACGCGCCGTCCTGGTTGACCGCGCTTCCGTGCAACACAGCGAGTACGCGGTCGCCGTCGCGCTGCGCGTCGCTGAGTCGCTTCAGGACGAGCACGCCGCAGCCTTCCGCGCGGACGAATCCGTTGGCATCGGCGGAGAAGGTCTTGCAGCGGCCGTCCGGCGAGAGCATGTGCGCACGGCTGATCGCGACCGAGCACTCCGGCGACACGATCACGTTCACGCCGCCGGCCAGCGCGCGATCGGTCTCCCCAGATCGCAGGGACCTGATGGCGAGATGTAGGGCGACCAGGGAAGACGAGCACGCGGTGTCTACAGCCATCGCCGGGCCGGAAAGCCCGAGTAGGTAAGAGATCCGGCCTGCGGCGACGTTGAGTGAGGTACCGCTGCCGAAGTAGGCGTCGAGCTGGTTCAGCCCTCCGCGCTCAAGCAGCCGGGAGTAGTCGGAGTTCGTGACGCCGACGTACACGCCGGTCTTGCTGCCCTTGAGGCTCTTCGGGTCGATCGCGGCGTCTTCGAGGGCGTGCCAGGCAGATTCGAGCAGGAGGCGCTGTTGCGGGTCGAGGCTCTCGGCCTCGCGGGCCGGAATGCCGAAGAAGGAGGCGTCGAAGCGGTCGATGTCGCGCAGGAAGCCGCCCTGGTCGGTGCTGATGGTGCCGACGCGCAACGGGTCGTTGTCGTGCAGTGCGGCGCTGTCCCACCGATTAGCTGGCACCGGTCCGACCGCATCGCGGCCTTCGCGCAGCAGCTCCCAGAGCTCGTCGACGGAATCGGCGCCGGGGAAGCGGCCTGCCATGCCGACGATGGCGATCGGCTCGGCGGGAGACGCGATCGTCCCAGGTGACGACTGTGACGCGGCCGATTGTCCCGCTGTGGCGGACAAAGTCTGCGCCACAGCGGCTGTCGGCTGCATCGCGCTGCGCGTGGGACTGGACGCCTGCGTAGCTGGGGGCACCGGCTTCGCTGTCACATTCGCCGGTCCTGCCGCGACCTTCTTGGCGATGTGCTCCGATAGTGCGGTGAGGCGTGGATTGTTGAAGACCTCTGCGACACGCAGCTTCACGGCGAATGCCACGGACAAGTCACGTGCGAGGTCGACAGCCATGATGGAGTCGAGGCCAAGATCGAAGAACCCTGTGTCCGGTGGCACCGCGCGGCCTTCGGGGTAGCCGAGCGTCTTGGCCAGCATGCGGCCGATGTGCACGGCTGCGGCTTCGCCGCGCGCATTCTCGGGGAGCGCCAGCAGCTCGTCACGCAGCGGCGTCGACCCGGCAGCACCCGCCGCGCCGGTCGAACCATCCGCGCCAGCAGCCACGCCGGTCGCGCCGACAGCAACGTCCGCCCCGAGCGCGCCGCCGGCATCCCGAACGTCGTCGAACAAGGCCCTGCGACGCAGCGTGCCCATCACGGTCGTGAACCGGGACCAGTCCACAGGGCAGGCGATCAGGAACCCACCCGGACTCGCAGAGCGAGCGGCCAGCGTCGAGCAGCCGGTCGCCGGGTCCATCTCGATGATGCCGACTCGGCCGAGGTTTTGCCGTCCGGCCTCGTCAGCCATGCCGTCGAGCGCCCACGCGCCGTATGCGATGGCCGTCGCGGGCAATCCCGTGGAATCGCGGTAGGCGGCGATCGCGTCGAGGCCACCGTTTGCCGCGGTGTACGCGCCGCGGCCCTCGTGTCCCCACAGCGCGGAGGCCGACGAGGTCTGCGCGAAGAAGTCCAGATCCCAAGTACGGTCGCGGCTCAGCAGGTGCAACCACCAGGCGCCGGCGAACTTCCCGCGCAGTCCGTCGGCGAAGTCGGCGGCCGTAGCCTCGGCGAGCGGCTTGTGCGGCAGGCCGCCCGCCGTGTGGATGATGCCGCGCACCGGCGGCAATCCACCGTCGCCGTCGCAGGCTGCTGTGATAGCGGCGGCGAGGCTCGCGTGGCTCTCGACGTCCGCACTGCTGTACACGACCCGCGCGCCGAGTGCACGCATGTTGCCGAGCGCGGCGGCAGCTGCGGCGTGCAGGTCGGCCTCGGGCGTGCGACCGAGCAGGAGCAAGTGACGGGCGCCGCGCCGGATGAGGTCGAGCGCCATCTCGCGCCCGATGCCGCCGAGCCCGCCGGTCAGCAGGTAGGTCGCGTCCGAGTGAACCGGCAGCTCAGGCCGCCAGTCGGCCGCGACCGGTCGGATCCGTGCACCGTAAGCGCGACCCTCGCGGACTGCGAGCAGGTCGTCGGAGGCTGCATCCGGCGCTGCGTCCGAACGCGAGCTGGCGAGTGAGAGAGCGGTGCTTGCATCGTCCGCGGTCGGCGAGGCGGGCAGATCGATGACACCACCCCAGGCAGAGGAGTATTCGAGCCCGAGGACAGGCAGCAATCCGTGCAGCAGGCCGTGGTTTCCGGCGATGATCGAGTCCTGGCCGGTGACCTGTCGCGTCGCGCGAGTGAGTGCGTAGACCTGGCCGGCGAGACCGGAGTCGGCGAAGGCGCGTACCGCGTCGGTGACCGCCGCGCACAGCTCCGCTCCTGCCGCAGTGGGATTGGACGCCTCCACAACGGCTGATGTCTCGGGCAGCGGCGTCGCCTTCTGCGCAAGAATCAAGCTGATCGGTCGGCTTTGTCCCGCCCCCGCCCCCGCACCCGCCTCCGACTGCGCGCCGCGCTCTTCCCAAATCGCGGACCAGTCCGGCGCCGCCGGGCCGATAATCGCATGTGTTAGCCCGTTTGCCTCAGCGCTGGCAGCCAATAGTTCGATCAGCTCGGCGTCGTCGCCGGCAAGGACGACCTCCCGGTCCGCGCCTTGCGTTTGTCCCGCTGAGCCGGACAACTCTTGCCAGTCCAGCTCGTGCATCGGGACTGCGGATTGCTCGGCGAACGGCGCATCCTCGCCGGGGGCCTCGACCTCGACGTTCTCTGCCGCCGAGTCCTCGGCTGCCGGGCCCTGCGCACCGCCGCTGATCAGCAGCGGCACGCCTTCCGGGCCGAGGATGTCGCGCTCCCACGGGTAGGTCGGCAGCGTGATCACCTGGCGTGGCAGCTGCGCCAATCCCGCCAGCTCGGGCAGTTGCGCCACAGCCGCGCCCTCGCCGACCGTGACCGCTTTCGAGTTCTTGCCGGCCGCGAGCGCCCGCAGCGCGTTGAGCGCCTTCGCCGGAGTCGGCGCGGCGACGCGTGCCACAACCGGGTGCCGGGTTCGGCCGTGCGTGGTCGTGTATGCGAACGCTGCGTACTGCTCGCTTGGCAGGTGCGTGAGGCGTTCGGCCAGGCGCCCGGCGAGTTCGTGCAGCGCGCTTTCGCTCTTCGCGGAAAGTTCGAAGCCTGCGACGTCACCCGTCGCCGCGTCGGCGCCCGGCCGCGTTCCCGTCGCACCCGTCGCAACCGCGTCGGCCGGACCGAGAATCACGTGCGCGTTCGTGCCCACGATGCCGAACGAGCTGACGCCGACGTGGCTTCCCGCGGCGCTGCGGTCCCAGGGCTGCGCGCTGCCCGAGACCGTGACGCCGGTACCGTCGAGGTCGATGCGCGGGTTCAGCGTCCTGAAATGCACCAGCGGCGGGATGATCCCATTGCGCAGCACGAGGATCGACTTGAGCACGCCAGCAATCCCGGATGCCGCCTCCAGGTGGCCGATGTTCGCCTTCACCGAGCCGACGTGCAGCGGAGCGCCGCCGTTCTTGCGGCCGAGCGCGGCGACGATCGCGTCCATCTCGATCGGGTCGCCGAGCGCCGTGCCCGTGCCGTGCGCCTCGATCAGGCCGATGTCGGCCGGTGCGAGTTCTGCGTCCGCGAGCGCGGCTTCGAGTACTGCGATCTGGGCCAGGACGTTCGGCGCGGTGAAGCCCGAGGAGCGGCCGTCCTGGTTCGTGGCAGAGCCCTTGATTACCGCATGGATGCGGTCGCCGTCGCGGATCGCTTGGTCGAGCCGCTTGAGCGCGATGACGCCGGCGCCCTCGCCGCGTACGTAGCCGTTCGCGCGCGCGTCGAAGGTCTTGCACCGGCCGTCGGGGGCGAGCGAGCGGGTTTGCGCGATCAGCTCGGTCGAGCCCGGTGAGAGCACGAGGTTCACGCCGCCGGCCAGCGCGACGTCGATCTCGCCGTGTCGCAGTGCCCTGACCGCCTGGTGGATCGCCGTCAGGGAGGAGGAGCACGCGGTGTCGATCGCGACCGCCGGACCGGTGAATCCGAGGACATACGCGATCCGGCCTGCCGCGAAGCTGTGGCCGTTGCCGGTCGCCCAGTACGCGTCCGGCCCGCTGCTCTTCCAGTCCTGATAGTCCTGCCGGCCGGTGATGCCGACGTACACGCCGACCCGCGCGTCGCGCAGGTTATCCGGCGGCAGCGCCGCATCCTCCAGCGCCTCCCACGCCACCTCCAGCATCAGCCGGTGCTGCGGGTCGACGGCGCGGGCCTCGCGCGGGCTGATGCCGAAGAAGTCGGCGTCGAAGCCGAGCACCTCGTCCAGGAAGCTGCCCAGGTTCGGCAGCTTCGCCCACTGCTGGGCGAAGGGCGCGAGGCGCTGCTGCGGCCGCGGCCGGATCAGGTCCCGGCCGGACTCCAGCGCCTCCCAGTAGCCGTCGAGGTCGTGGACGCCGCCGGGCAGCCGCAGGCCGGCGCCGACGATCGCGATCGGCGGCTTGCCGCCCTGCCCCGCGTCGAGCTGGGCGCGCAGCCGCTTGATCGTGTCCAGGGCGCGGGACAGCGGGGTGACGGCGCTCGCCGAGCCGTTCTCGGTGCTGCTGCTCGGTTCCATGGCTGACACAGTCCTCGTCTTCGGCGGTGCGGGTGCGGGTGGTCTGGCGGCTCAAGCGGCGGCGGGTTCGGAAAGCCTTTCGCAGAGCACTTCGGAGAGGGCGCGGGTGCTGCCGTAGGTCCACAGCAGCGTCGGCGAGAGCTTGAGCCCGAACGCGGCTTCCAGGCGGTTGCGTAGCTCGAGGCCCATCAGCGAGTCGAGGCCCAGCGCCTTGAACGGGGTCTCCCGGTCGATCGCGGCCGGTTCCAGACGCAGCACACGTCCGGCCAGCTCGCGCACCTTGGCCTCGGCCAGCGCCGGACGGTCGTCGGGCGCCGCGGCCAGCAGCCCGGCCAGGAACTCGCTGCTGCCTGCCGCCGCGCCGCCGCCGTCCTGCGCCGCCTGGCGCAGCGTTGACCAGCTCTTCTGCGCGGCTGTCTCGGGGTAGGCGTCGAACCACTGGCGCAGGTTGAGCGGCACGTAGCCGACCACCTGCTGGTCGCGGCCCAGGAAGCGGGCGAGGGCCGGCCATGCTTCCTCGGCGGTGAATCCGCCCATGCCCCGGTCCGAGAGCCGCGCGCCCCGGTTGGCGTCCGCGGCGGCCAGTCCGATGTCCTCGAACGGCCCCCACTGGACGCTCAGGCCTGGCAGGCCGCGTCGGCGCCGTGCCTCGGCGAGCGTGTCCATGTACGCATTCCCCGCCGCGTAAGCAGCCTGACCCGCGTTGCCGATCAGCGCGGCGGCGGAGGAGAACAGCACGAAGAGGTCCAGCGGGTCGGCCACGGTCGCGCGATCCAGGTTCCGCGCGCCGTCGACCTTCGGGGCGATCACGCGGTCCAGCTGCTCGGGCTGGAGGTTGAGGATCGTCGCGTCATCCAGCAGTCCGGCCGCATGGAAGACTCCGCGCAGCGGTGGCAGTTCGGAACGCAGCGCGGTGAGGGCGGCGTCCAGGGCGTCAGCGTCGGTGACGTCGACGGCGACGGTCCGCACCTGCACGCCGCGCTCTCGCAGGGCGCTGATGCGCTCGGCCGCGTGCTCGCTCGGCGCGGATCGGCCCAGCAACGCGATGGCACCTGCACCGCGGTCGGCCAGGTACTGCGCGAGCGAGAGGCCGAGCGCGCCGAGTCCGCCGCTGAGCAGGTACGTGCCGTCGGTCCGGAATCGCCCCGCGGGCAAGGGTTCCGGGGCGACCGAGGTGACGGTGCCGGGATCGACGAGCACGAACTTGCCGATGTGCGAGCCGTGCGACATCGCGCGCAGCGCCTCGGCGGCGTCGGCGAAGCGGTACGGGATGGTCGGCAGCGGCTCGATGCCGCCGTCCTGGACGAGCTTCCAGACGTCGGCCAGCAGGCGGGCAAAGCGCTGCGGCCGGCGGGCCATCAGCCCGGCGAGGTCCACCGTGGCCAGGCTGATCCCCTTCTTGAAGGCGGTCAGCGCGATCGCCCGGCCGTTGTAGATGTCCTTCTTCCCGACCTCGACGAATCGTCCGTCCTCGGCGAGAACGTCCAGGCCGAGCGGGATGGCGGCGCCGGTGAGCGAGTTGAGCACCACGTCGACGCCCCGGCCGCCGGTGGCCGCGAGCACTGCCTCGCCCCACTCCAGGCTTCGTGAGTCGAAGACGTCTGCGATGCCGAGACCGCGCAGGAACTCGCGTTTGCGCTCGCTGCCCGCGGTGGCCAGGATGCGTGCGCCGAGGCGCTGGGCGATGCGGACCGCGGCCAGGCCGAGACCGCCCGCTGCCGAATGGATCAGCACCGACTCGCCGGGCTCCAGCCGGGCCAGATCGACCAGGCCGTACCAAGCGGTCGTGACGACCAACGGCAGCGCGGCGGCCTCGGCGTCCTGGATCCCCGCGGGGACGCGCCGCGCGTGGTCGGCGCGCACGGTGACGTGTGAGGCTGCGGCGCCGAAGGCGCAAGCGACGACGCGATCTCCGACTTCGAACTCGGATACTCCCTCGCCGAGCGCGGTGACCCGTCCTGCGGCCTCGCCGCCGAGCAGGTCGGCGCCGCCCGACGGGTCGGGGTAGGTGCCCATCGCCTTCATCACGTCGATGAAGTTCAGCGCGGTGGCGGTGACTTCGATCTCGATCTCACCGCGGCCGGGCGCACACCGGGTCAGCGGCCGGTAGACCATGCCGTCCCAGAAACCGGGCCGCGATGCCGCGAGACGGAACGGCTGCAAGACGGTGCGCCACGGCGCGGACGGTGCGTCGTCCTCGTCGTACGCCGCGGATTCGCCGCGCTCCAGCCTGCCGACGTAGCGGCGCTCGCCGCGCAGGGCGATCTGGTCCTCTCCGGAGTCGGCAAGCAATTCCGTGGCGAGGGCGCGCGCGATGGCAGCGGCGTCGTCGGACGCTGAGATGTCCAGCAGGCAGGGCTGCAGCTCGGCGTGCTCGCGTCGCAGGACCCTGGTGAATCCCCAGAACAGCGCCGCGCCGGGATCGGGCTGGTCGGACGCGGTGACCGCTTGGGCATCGGTGGTGAGCACCGCGAGGCGCGGCGGAAGCGGCAGGTCGAGCACGCTGCGCACCAGTGCCGTCAGCGCGAGCAGGGCCTCGCGCTGCTCGGTGAGTCCGGCGGCAGCCGGCGGTGCGACGAAGACGACTGCGTTCGGCTGGCTGCCGGAGGAGCTCAGCTTTTCGCTCCAGGCGGACGTGTCCTGGGCGCGCTCGCCGGTCAGCCCGACGCGGGCGGCGGTCTGTCCGGCAGCGGACAGCGCGGCGGAGAGGGACGAACCGATGCCGGTACCGTCGAAGACCTCTGCGACGATCCAGTTGCCCGGCTCCGCGGACGCGGCTTCGCTTTCCTCCGCCGCGGGTAGCGCCTCGGCCCGGAAGGCGAGCCGGTGCACACGCTCGGCGTCGCCGTCATCCAAGGCCGCCGACTCCAGCGCCTGGAGCGTCAGCCCCTCCATCGTCAGCAACGGCTGCCGGTCGGCGTCGTATACGAACACGTCGATGTGTGTGTCGTCGCGGCGCACCGCGTACGACCATGCGTCGAGCACCGGTTCGGCCAATTCCTGGACGACGTGCACGCGCTCGACGGCCACCGGGACCACGGTCGCGGCGCCGTCCACCAGCGCCAGTGAGACCTGTAGCGCGGCGTCCCAAAGCGCCGGGTGCAGGTTGTGCGCGCGGGCACCTGCGCGACAGCGGTCAGGCAGCCGGATCTCGCCGAGTGCGGCGCTGGCCGCTTCGTCAATGTGCAGGCTCTGCACGCCCTGGAACGCGGGACCGTAGTTGAGGCCGCGAGCGGCGCAGCTTTCGTAGAACTCGGTGACGTCGATGGCCTCGGCGCCTTCGGCCAGCTGCACGGGGAAGTCCCGGACCGTGGGCGCATCGGATCGCGGCTGCCGAATGCGGGCCGAGGCGTGCTCGGTCCACTCCGTGGCGCCTGGTGCCAGTGATTTGAGAATGAAGCTGCCGCCCTCGGTCACGTCGTCCCGCCATACCGCGCTGACCTTCGCCGGTTCGCCCGCGAGTGTCAGGTCGCTGCGAAAGGCGAACCCGTCGAGCGCGCCAGGGACGGAGCCCGCCCTCGCGCGGGCCGCGCTCATCGCGAGCGCCATCATCGCCGCGCCGGGAACGACCACCGCGTCGTGCACCTTGTGGTCGGCCAGCCAGGGGTGTTCGTCGACGCCGAGGTCCAGCGTGCCGTGCCAGGTGTCGTGTTCCGAGACCGCAGGTGCCAGCGCGAATTCCAGGCCGCCCGACACGCCGGCGCGCCGCCGTCCGGCCGGAACCCAGTAGCTCGACCGCTGCCACGGATACGGAGGGACCTGAACCGTACGGTCGGCCGACACGGCGGCGAACGGTTCGAGCCCTGAGACGTAGCCGCGGCCGAGTGCCAGCGCGAAGTCGGCGGCCGAACCCGTATCGCGGCGCAGCGTGGACAGGACCGCCGGCGGCTCGGAGCGCAACGCGGCCAACTGCTCGATCGCCGGGGCGAGGATCGGATGCGGGCTGATCTCGACGACGTGGGTGACCGTGTCGCCGAGGAGCGTGGCGTCGTCGAAGAGCTTCGACATCGCGTCGGCGAACATCACCGGTCGGCGCAGGTTGTCAGTCCAGTACTCGGCATCCATCTCGGAGCCGTCAAGCATTTCGACGCGCACGGTGGACATCAGGGCTATGTCGCCCTTGCGTGGCCGCATCGATTCGAGGGCGGTGAGCAGGTCGGGCCGCAGCTCGTCCATTTGCGGACTGTGCGAGGCGTAGTCGACGTTCACCAGGCGGCAGAAGACGCCCTCGCCGTCCAGGATCTCCTTGAGCGTGAGCACGGCCTCGGTCTCGCCGGACAGCACACACGAGCTCGGGCCGTTGTTCACGGCCAGGGAGACGAGTTCTTCGAACCCTGCCAGGGCCTCGCGCGCGCCCTTGACGTCCAGATCGACCGCGAGCATCCGGCCCTTGCCCGAGGCGCGCCGCGCGATGGCGCTGCGCCGGGCCATCGCCAGCGCCCCGTCCTCGTAGGAGAGGATCCCGGCGAGCGTCGCGGCGGTCACCTCGCCCTGGCTGTGGCCGATCACGACGTCCGGTTCGACCCCTGCTTCGCGCCACAGCTCGGCCAGGCCGAGGGACATCGCCCACAGCACCGGCTGGAGCATGTCGATGCGGGTCAGCCACTCCTCGTCGGACTCGCCGGCGATGATCGAGGGCAGGTCCCAGGCGAAGTACGGCTTGAGCGCTTCGGCACAGCGGTGAATCACGGCCTTGAACGTCGGGCTGTTCGCGTACAGCTCGCGACCCATGCCGGACCATTGCGCGCCCTGGCCGGGGAATACGAACGCGATCTTGCCGCGCTCGCGCGCCCGGCCGCTGACCACACCGGGAATCTCAGCCTCCGGATCCTCGGCGAACCGCGCCAACGCCCCGGCGACGTCCTGCTTCGAGCCGGCGAATGCGGCCCGCATCGGGAAGTGGTCCCGGCGGTGGGCGAGGGTGCCGGCGAGGGTAAGCAGGTCCTCGGGAGTCTCGGGGAGGGTGGCGACCAAGTCGGCGGCTCGCTGCTTGACCACGTCCTCGCGCTGGGCGGACAGCGGGAGCAGAATCGGCGCCAGTGCGTCGGTATCCGAATTCGCTCCCTGCGCCGGGGCACTACTCGGCGGCGCGGTCATCAGCACCGCGTGCGCGTTCGTGCCGCCCCAGCCGAAGGAGTTCACGCCGACGTACACCGGGCCGTCCTGCGGCAGCTCCAGCGGCTCGCGCACGACGCGCAGATTCAGGTCGTCGAAGGGGATATCAGGGTTCAGCTCGTCCGCATGCAGGGTCGGCGGCACGACGCGGTGCTCCAGCGACAGCACCGCCTTCACCAGGCCCGCCAAACCGGCCGAGGCCTCCAGGTGTCCGATGTTCGTCTTCACCGAGCCGATGCCGACCGGCCCGAGCGCCCGGTCCCGGCCCTGCCCGATGACCCGTCCGACGCCGGTCGCCTCGACCGGGTCGCCGCGGCGCGTGCCGGTGCCGTGCGCCTCGATGTACGCGAGCCGGTCCAGCGGGATCGCGCCGTCGCCGTAGGCCAGCCTGAGCAGTTCCTCCTGGCCCTCAGCGCTGGGCGTGACCAGGCTTTCGCCGCCGCCGTCGTTGTTGACCACGGTCCGCACGATCACGCCGTGGATCCGGTCGCCGTCCGCCAGAGCCTGCGACAGGGTCTTGATGTAGAGCGCGACGACGCCTTCGCCGCGCACGAAACCGTCGGCCTTCGCCGAGAAGGCGTGGCACCGGCCGGTCGGCGAGAGGCCGCCGAAGTGGGTCAGGTTGATCGAGACGAAGGGGTCGAGGATGAGGTTGACGCTGCCGACGATCGCGCCGTCGATCTCGCCCTGCCGCAACGCCTGCGCGGCCAGGTGCAGCGCGACGAGACCGGATGAGCACCCTGTCTCGACCGTCAGGCTCGGGCCGCGCAGCTTGAGGAAGTAGGAGACGCGCGCCGCGGCCACGTCGAGCGCGTTGCCGACCGCGCTGTGCTGCGTCGCGCCCGCGCCGCGCTCCTTGCGCACGATCTCGTAGTCGTGCCAGGACGCCCCGACGTAGACGCCGGTACGGGTCGCGCTCAGCTTCGCAGCCTGCTGACCCGCGTCCTCTAGGGCCCGCCAGCTGGCCTCCAGTATCAGCCGGTGCTGCGGGTCGATGTCCTCGGCCTCGCGCGGGGAGATGCCGAAGAAGGTCGGGTCGAACTGGTCGACCTCGTCGAGGAAGCCGCCGACCGCCTGGATCGACTTCTCCGGATCCAGTTGCGCCGCCGCGTCCCAGCGGTCGGCCGGCACCGGGCGGATCGCGTCGCGGCGCTCGGTCAGCAGCCGCCAGAACGCGTCGGCGTCCGGGGCGCCCGGGAAGCGCCCGGCCACCCCGACGACGGCGATCAGCCGGTCGGGATCGTGGCCGTGCGCAACGGCTTCGGCTTCGGAAGTCATCTTCGCTCCGCTTTCCCCTCGGTCTCAGGCCACCGTCGCGGCCTGCTGATTCGCGGCGCGCAGGTCGACCGGGTCGACGCTGTGCTGCGCGTTGATCACCTTGTCGAGCATGCGGTACTTGTTCGGCAGGGAGTTGAGAAGCCGGTAGCGGGTCCGGCGGACCGCCAACGCCATCGCGCTGGTCTTGGCCAGCGCTCGCTCCTGCATCCGCTGGTGCTTGACCACCAGCGTCTTGTGTGCGCGCCTGGCCTCCTCGAAGTCGGCGAACCGCGCGGCCGGGATGGAGCCCTTGG